>Ga0207984_1001794_pt1 | contig 10352 bp, 7 predicted proteins | sample ETNtaG_30_FD_185760 | JGI IMG/M metagenome (GOLD analysis project Ga0207984, IMG submission 185760) | Marine microbial and viral communities from oxygen minimum zone, Eastern Pacific Ocean - ETNP201306PF43B (SPAdes) (version 2) | ecosystem: Environmental > Aquatic > Marine > Oceanic ...
GCCCCGATCATCCTTTGAATGAAAGAAAAAAGCGGGAGGCGTTCTTTCGTTGACCTGCTTTTCATTGGAGAGCAGGTCGACGAGTTCCTGGGCAGCGTCCTTGCCGATCAGATTGTTTCGCGAACCCGCGTGCCCCAATGGCTTCTGAAAGGTGATGACCGGGTACCCGAGAACGGAAAAGTCCGGACGGCATCCTTCTTTTTTTATTGGGTCTTTTGATGCCTGATCCCCGTCATCAAAATGCGTAGAGGCGGTCGAAGCCAGATGGCCGCCTGCTGAGAAGCCCAGGATGCCGAGTCGGTCTTTCGCTACATTCCACTTCGCCGCATGGTGACGAACGATGCGGATGGCACGCTGAGCATCCAACAACGGGTAAGGATGCCGGTATGGCGCGCACCGGTTCTTGAGCACGAACGCGGCCACTCCGAGCGTGTTCAACCATTCGCCGACACGCAAGCCCTCGTGATCGATGGCCAGGCCGGAGTAGCCTCCACCAGGACAGATGACAACTGCGGTGCCGTTCGCCTTTCCCTGTTCAGGCAGCATCACATACAGCCTTGGCTCGTGAATGTTCCGAATGAAATAAGTCCCCTTTTCCCGGATGGATTCAGGCCCGCCGTTTTCCTTTGCACCAGGAATGTCATCCGCCCAGAGCGGCAGCGAATCCAGGCTGGCTAGTTCTTTTCCAATTTTCTGGCGGTGCGTTTCTGCGTCGGTCATGAGTATGCAAATGGAGAGATAGAGCAGCACGAAGCGTCGGTGATTCATTGACAGCAGGCTGGAGTCCAAATAGTTGAAGGTATCTCGATCTGCACGAGGATGAAACTGACAACAGTTTGACCGGGCTGAGCAGATTAGTCTTCATTGCTCTTCGTCATACCGACAGCTCAGTGCAGAATCCCGAATCCCAAATCCAGATTCCTTCAAATGCGCCGCTCCAAATCAGCCTACATCGAAGCCGTTACTCGTGGCGAAGGCCTTATGCCCTGGCAGAAACCGGGAGTCTCTGAAGAAGAAATCAACTTCCGCGAAGAGGTCGAAAACAGAAAGACCGAGATGCTCTCATCCGCTGCGAAGGTCAGGCATCCTTCGCTGCTGACTGAACAGCATCTCGAGCAGGCACGGGCAAATATTGATTCAGCTAAATGGGCGCGGCGCTGGTTTCAGCAGCATCGAAAGAAAGCGAACTACATTCTGAAGCAGGACGAGAATTACGTCTTAGAGATGCTTTCTGAATTAACGCCGTGGGTCGGCTACACGTTCATCTGCCCGAACTGCTTTGGCGTGAAATCGCAGGAAGGGGCGGAATACACCATCATCGACTGGGATTACCGAAGGCCGAATCACATCGGCTGTAAAAAGTGCGGCCAGAAATATCCGAGCGGAAAGTATCCGGAGACCGGAGAGCTTTCCTGCCCGCGTTCGGGGCAGACGCTCACGTTCTATTTAAACGATGCTGAACGGCAGCATCCTGAAGATCGCAGCGGTAAGTATGCGTGGCGTTGGGCCAATTATCCGGTGCACGTCTGTTTCTCCGGCATTGTTCGCGAGATGAAAGCGAAGTTCATGATCGCCGGCGCACATTCTCTTGCTCTTCTTCATGCCTTGACCGGTGATGCAGGCTGTGCGGCAAAGGTCAGGGAGATCCTTCTGCGATTGACGCACTGCAACAGCCGCTGGCTCTATCACGACTACTGGGACACGGTGGCTGACTGTGACCCACTCTATGCGGCCTGGCATGACGGGGAGCTTCCCATCGAATGGAAACGAAATCTTTTCACGTCCGCTTTTGAAAAGGACAGCCTGAAGAAGGCGAGCATGCTTCAGGGCTACTGGGGAGCGGGCCGGCTGCATCCGAGCACGGGATTCGTCAGCGTGCTCAAAGACATCTGCCTGGCTTACGACCTTACCCTCAATGCGAAGGCCAACGGCCGGCCGGTCTGGGATGCGGAATCGAGAAGCAGAATCGAACGTGACCTGATCCTTGAATGGATCATCGAGGCCGAACCGTTCGTGGGCGGGCCGGGGAAGGCAGAAAGCGTGAACAACAAAGCACCGCGCATCTATCGTGCCCAGGCCGCGGTTGCGAAATGTCTAGGCATCACCGAATACGCGGAGAATGCGTTGCGTGGCTTTGATGCCGTCTGCAGTCGTTCGTTCGGCACGGACGGGTTCAGCCACGAGACGCCTGCCTATACCAATATGTATCTCGCCGAACTGCTCCCGGTGCCGGAAACGTTGCATGGTTTCCGCTGGCCGAAAGGGAGCGGTGAAACGGGCCGCATCAATCTCTACAAGACTGATCCGCGCCTGAAGCTCATGCTCCGAGCGGTGGTGGATCAGCTCCGCCCTGATGGACGCTTTATCCCCATGTCCGACACCATCAATACAGAGGGCTCAGCGCCCTCCGCTGGAGTCATCGAGATTGGTCTGAAGCGTTTTCCGGAATACTTCAAAGGACTGGCTCCAACGATCTATCGCAGCGATCCGAGCGAATACGCCATCTTCCATCTGGATGCTGCGGAGACTAAACAGGACGACGGACTGAATCTGCCAGAAGTTCTTTATCCGGATTGGATGACCGCCATTCTGCGTCACGGCGAAGGCACACATTCGACGCTGCTCGCGATGCCGTTCAGCCCGGCTGGCGGCCATCGCCATTACGATAACCTTTCGCTTCTTTATGAAGACCGGGGCGAAACCATTCTTGGCGATCACGGCTACCTGGCCGAGGCCCCCATCCAGAAGTGGATCAAGAGCACGTTCAGTCACAACCTGGTGATAGTTGATGACCAGTTGCAGACCTTCCGCAGCGATAGCCGACGCAGGCCCGCCTTCCACATGATGGCCACCTCGCCGCACCTGTCTGTCGTGGAAGCATCGTCCGACGTGTACGAACAGTGCACCGAATACCGCCGCCTCGTTGCCCTTTTTAAAGGACCGGACGCAGAAACATTCGCGCTGGACATTTTCAAGGTGCGCGGGGGCAGCAAGCACGATTGGCGACTGTTCAGCGAAATCGGTTCAAGCGACGCAGGCAGCGACGGCGCCCGAGAATTCAATTCACTCAATCTCAAAAACGAGAAGCGCCTGAAGAAGTCGACCGAGACGCATCTTCACCCCGTAACGCCGGATCTCTATGAGACGCGCGCGGACCCAGATCCTCCCGCTTCCTGGCAGTCGATCTGGAAGCAGAAGAATCGTTCGTACCGTCTCTGGATGCTTTCGCAGTCGGATGCCGTTGCCGCTTCATTCGGCCCCGCCCAGCAGACGTGGGAGCAACTGGGCCGGATGGTGCGCTACGTAGACGTGATCAATCTCAGTCGAGATGAAGGCGACGATATCGAAAGCACCTTCATCGCCATCCACGAGCCGAGTGGCAGGCGCGGCAGGATGCCGATCTATTCCGTGGAGCTCCTCAATGTACCGGCCAGCGCTGGCAAGAACGCGATTGCCCTGAAGATTAATTCTCGCTGGGGCGAATACCTGGTCTTTGCCGAGTTCAATCGTGAGGCAGAGGTCGAAGGTGTCCGATTCAAAGGGCACTTCGGTGTGCGATGCATCGGCGATTGCTCGTGGAATCTCTCCCTCAGTGCAGAGACTTTCGCCGGCGAAGATTTCGGCTTCAGCAACGGTCCATCACAGTGGAAAGGAAGAGCGACGGTTGCCGGCGACGACCGCCTGATTCCGAAAGCGATCCGCCCTTCAAAGTGGCCATCGATTCCCGCGGGATGCAGCAACTTGGTCAAAGTTCACAACGGCGATTACCACACCGGATACCCAGTGCGCGAGACCGGCAGACAATCCATCCGGCTCGACAGATTCCCTCTGCGGAAAGCGAGGAGTTTCTCGCTTTTGGCACTGCGTTACGAATCTGAAGATTGATCGCTCCCAGGTGGGCAGCTGCCACGGATGCTGATGGCAATCGTGGCCACAGGCTGGCAGATTCGTTTGTAAAGAGTCCTCTTCTCCACAACTCGCGTGTGAAGCTCTACGCTTCGGAATCCCTACGTTCTGCAATACTGTTTGTAGTGCACGCTTTAGCGTGTTTCCGGCTGCAGCAGAACACGCTAAAGCGTGCACTACAAAACGACCATTGGACTTTTTGCCAACGAATCTCCCAGCCTGTGAGCCAAGTTAGATTTATGCAAGCTCACAGGCTGCAGCAGCCTGTGACTACGTTTTTGAGCCTTCCCTGAAGTTCGGGAACTCCACCGGCTTGTTTCCTCCGCGGATTGATTCTTCGCTCAAAGGAATAATGACGCTCCAGTCGGCGGCATCGTACACGTCGATGGGCGGGGGCGTCCCCTCCAGGATCGAGCGGGCGAATTCCTGGAGCATGTATCGGCCGGTAGATCCGGTTCTGTTCCGGTACCAATCGATGAGATGCTCCCTCCAGATAGGATGTTCGTATTCCGAGCCATACATCCAGAAATCTGCCCAGCCATTTGTCCGGTCTTTGATATAGATGCGCTGGTGGCGGGCGTAGTCGTAATCCCAGGCGGCCTTCGAGCCCTGCACTTCAAACTGGGTCGTGCTGGGGATGGGACGATTGGAATTCACATCGAACCACAGATCGATGAGCCGGCCCTTCGCTGTCTGGATGAGAGTCTTGTTGACGTCACCGAGCGTCTGCGGGCGCTCATCCTCTTTTGAAGGATGGTCATCAGGGACATTCTCCGAATGGATGTATTCCCTCATCGAAACGGGTTGACTGCTCATGGACACGAGGGAGGTCATGCGGTCGCTGTTACCCAAATCGAACCACTCTGACACTGGGCCGATGGCGTGGGTCGGGTAGTAGTTTCCGACGCGATTGAAATTCCATTCGTAACGCCAGGAGCCTGGGCCGTCGGTCATGACAGAGAGTCGCTTTATATCGTGAATGTACCCGCACTGTGCATAGGTCACCTCACCGAAAACGCCTTGCTCGATCATGTTTTTGATAATCAGAACATGCCGCCGGAAATTCACCTGTTCCGCCATCGTGTAGACGAGCCCGGTTTCTTCGACGGTCCTCACCAGTTCCCAGAGTTCATCGACTGTGAGACCCGCGATGACCTCGGTGTAGACATGCTTACCGGCCTTTAGCGCCTTGATCGCTTGCTCCGCATGAACGGGCGGCGGAGTAGCAATCGCAACCGCATCGCAGGCATCGGCAGCAAGCATTTCATCGTAATCGGAAAAGTACTGAAACCCGGGATGCTCTTCACGGTGTTTTTGAATCCGTTCAGCCTTAATGTCGCAGACCGCGGTTACTTCAATAGGCGTCTTTTGACAGTCGTGAATGATTCCTCCGCCCCGTCGGGCGCCAAGGATGGCAAGGCGTATTCTTTCTGAGGGCATGAATGGTCTCGGCTGTGCGGGAAAGCAGGCGAAGGTCTTCTATGCAGCGCCTGCGACTATGGAATTCCAATTGGCTGTAGAAGCTTCTTTATCTCATCGCTCGCCACATCCATCAGCTCTTTACAGAGAATGTATTCCTCGGTCTCGTCCGGCATAGGGGTCTTTATCTGTACCTTGTCTACTTCGAATCGGGCATAACAATTCTGTGGCAAGTCCCTTGGCGTTTCCGTGTGATTATCAGCGCTGCAATGCCATGTGCGGTGGTCGTACAGGATCAGGCTGCCCTTCGCAAAGAAATTCGTGAAGGCGTTCCCCGAATTCAGATCCTTGTTCGTGAATGTCTGCCTCGACTGATGCTTTCCTGTCATGAACGCGGTGGGTCCGATTTCCGGAGTGATGTCCAGGCAAGCCCATTGCGCGGTGAAGCCGTACATTTGATTGAAGATATCGTCTGCAAGCTCAGGCTGCCTGGGAAAGAAGCACGTGTCCTGATGCAGTTTCTTTGTGCCAGGCAGGTAGTGATTGTCCTTCTGGTTGCGTGTGACCTCCGCGCAGATGAGATGGTAATCCTCCCCAAACATCGCCTCACAGACTTCGATGACCAGCGGGTGCTCGATCAACTCGACGAATATGGGATGCTCTTTGAACCATTCATAGGTCCGCTGCCGGTGAAATTCATACAGACCGGTTTTGTTCTTCATGGCCCATTCGATGCCGGCGAGCGCGCGATTGCATTGTTCGTCCGTGATCTGGTTTTCGACCATGACGACGCCATCTTGGGCAAGAGTCTCTACAATCTGGTTGGTTGTCATCTTTTGAATCTCTTAATTCAGGTCAATCCATGATCACCATCGTTTCCGGCCTACCCCGTTCCGGCACATCCATGTGCATGCAGATGCTCGAGGCGGGGGGACTGCCGACACTCGGTGATGGATTTCGCGCGCCGGATGAGGACAACCCGCGGGGCTATTACGAATACGAAAGAGTGAAGAACCTGGCTGAGGATGCTTCCTGGCTGGAACTGGCGGAAGGGAAAGTAATCAAAGTCGTATCGGCACTCTTACAACACCTGCCGGAAGAACACGAATACCGCATCCTGTTCATGCGGCGTCCTTTCCAAGAGGTTCTTGCTTCACAGGCGGCCATGCTGACGCGAAGAAACGAAGAGCCAGGCCCGGACGATCGGGCGATGGCTTCTTATTTTCGTGACCATCTATCGAAAGTGGAAGAGTGGCTGACTACAAAGCCCAACATGAAGACACTGGACATCGAATACCATGAAGTCCTCAACCATCCAGCACAGGAAGCAGCGCGAATGGCCGGTTTCCTCGATCTGTCGCTGAAGGTTGACGCGATGGCGGATGCTGTTGAGCGGGCACTTCATCGTCACCGTTGACACTTCAGGGACGGATTCCCATTTCTCTGAAAAGATCCAGAATGGGCTCGTGGCGACAGTCTGGTAGCTCTGCCAGACTGTCTGCTCGCTGAGATCCCTTGTTGGCTGGTCGTTTTGCCCGACCGAGCCGGCGAGAGCCGGCAGGGCTAAGCACTGCGCCCCGCGTTGGCAACCATCAACCATCAACCATCAACCATTCCGAACCATGGCTCGAAAGAGACAAACAATACTCCTGTTAAGTGACAGACCTGCTCTTCTCGGAGAGCACCTCGACATCCTCTATCCGGGGCGAGTTAGGAAGCTGAACATCACTTCCGAGAAATTCAGCCTCCGTCTGCTCAGAGAATTCAAGCACGTCATTACGATGGTGTGTTCCCACGAAAATCTTTCACGGCTCAACTACAAATCCGTTACCGCCTACGCGGCCGGCGGCGGACAGGTGATGTCCTGCCTGTTCGAGTATGCCAGCAACCGCGGCCTTCAGTTCAGTAAGACCCACGTGGGCGACCGCGTTTCGCCCGCAATGATCATCGAGGTGGAGAACGACATTACACGCGGTTATTCGGTGGGCGACAGGGTGGGCTGGTTCGGCACTGTTTCCGGGGCAGCAGATAATCTGTACTCGAATCAGATGTTGCAGCGGCAGGTGACGGGAGTGAATGAAACGGAAGAGGTATCCATTCTTGCCACCTCGAATATCAACGGCGGTACCGTGATGCTTGAAGAAAAGGTGGGCAAAGGAAGGATCGTTGCGCTCGACCTCCTTTCGCCGAATCGGCCGTTCTACAATTCACCGGGCGGCACCAACAAGTTTCTGTTCCTGGGCAATCTCGTTAACGGAGCGGTCCGCTATGGCAGGCACTACCCAAAGCGACTTTCGTATGATGAGTTTGTAGAAGCGATGAAGGCTCTTGCCGATGAACATTCGGCGCTCTCCATACAGCCCGAAGGCCCATGCAGCGATGGTCGCGACATGTGGTCTCTCAACATCGGCGACGAATCAAACCCGACCGTCTACCTGGGCGCGGCCGTTCACGGCTGGGAATGGGAAAACTCATACGGTCTGTTGAGGCTCGCAGAGGTTCTCAGCGGGAATCCGAAGATCGAAGGCATGAATACCAGCCGCCTGCACTTCAAGATCATGCCGGTACAGAATCCCTGGGGATTCGATCATTTCACCCGACAGAATGCGCGGGGCGTAGATCTCAATCGCAATTTTGACAGCGGTTGGAACAAGCTGAAAGACGACCAGGACGTCCCCCTGCCGTGGGATTTCAGCTACAAGGGCTCCCGCCCCGCATCCGAACGCGAGACCCAGGTCATCCAGGGCATCATCGACCGCCTCGCCCCGCGCTGTGTGATCGATTTCCACACAGCCGATTACGTCCTGCTGCACCCATACAAGGGCAATCTCGAACGGATCGAATCCATCCAGCAGGCTATCCGGCGTCGTCTGAAAAACCGCTACATCTGCCAACGCCCCTACGGAGGCCCTTATCAGCAGGTCAACATGGATCGGGTGTACGAATCAAAAGGTCCGCAGCCTTTCCTCATCGACTACGCAGCCCGCCGCGGCGTGCCCATGGCCTTCCTCATCGAGATGTCCGGCAACCGCGACGACGTCCATGGACTCGTGATGGACACGGACACCGTGGTCGAAATCTGCCTGGCCGCCATCAAGGAGTGCCTCAGGCCGGATTGACGAGAGCCCTCACTGACTCCCACGCGGTGGCAAGGCGACGAGACCCTTTCTTGACCTGTCCCCAGGCGGACAACTAGCATCATCCCATCGTAAGCTGCGCTATCTTTCCCTCACGGTCCGCTAAGATGTCGCTGTGTTGGAAATGGCTGTGTCTCGCGCGAGTCCTGCAAACAGACGACAACTGGTCCAGAGAGATTGCTGAATCTCACGCAATTTAACACGAAATAAAATCGGTCCATGCCTACAGAACTCGATCGCTATCTCAGGAAATTTGCCAAGCTCCGTGTTAGCCGAAACAGGAAAAGAGGAGTCGCGCCTCACAAGCCGATCCTGCTGCTTTCTGTTTTTGAGCTCATTGAGCAAGGCGTCATTGCGGCCAATAAGATTGAACTCTCCCCTGAGCTTATTTCGTCATTCCTGAAGTATTGGGGAAAGGTAGGGTCTGACTGTCACAACCCGGATGTTGCTTTGCCATTTTTTCACCTACGAAGCGAAGGCTTCTGGCATCTGCGAGCTAATCAGGGATTTGAAGCGGTATTGAGCTCAAACGTAAAACTGAAGACTATTGCCGCGCTTCAGGATGCAGTTGCCCATGCTTACCTGGATGAAGAGCTTTTCCGCTTCTGCTGTGATGACGACGCACGAAATGGTCTGCTTGGAGTCCTGGTCTCGACGTGGTTTCCAACCAGAGCACAACAGATTGCCAGCCTTTTCAAGATTGAGTCCTTTCAAGCACTGTTAGACTCTTATAAACAAGCCGGCGGAAAAACATATAAAGCAGACGTGTTTGAGGATGACGGAAATCTGCTTGTAAGGGATGCAGCATTTCGTCGCACAATAACGTCAATATATGACAACAGATGCGCGGTATGCGAAATGAAGGCAATTGACCATTTGGGACGCCCAATCGTGGATGGCGCGCACATCAAGCCATTCTCAAAGTTCTACGATGACAGAATCGACAACGGAATCTGCCTCTGCAAAAACCACCATTGGGCATTTGACCGGGGTTGGTTCGCAATTGACGACAACTTCTGCCTCCTGGTGTCCAAAAACCTTGTCGAGGAAGTGCCTGGTGGGAAGCCCTTGACCAAGTACGCGGGCCACCCCATCCTTGCGCCAGAGAACGACATTTACTATCCAAGACAAGATGCGGTTCGCTGGCATAGGGAAAACGTGTTCACACGAGATTGACCTTGGCTTGGAATCAGGGCTCGATGACGAGGACGGAACAGGTCCAAAATCGTTTCACTCACGTGGTCGCCGAATGCAGACAGATGCAGATTAAGATTCAGATGACGATTCAGTTTCTCTCTTCAAATCGCCGTATTTTCTGGTAAGAGAGTAACGATTGAGAATACGCGGCCGGAAGTGATTAAATGAGCTCGCACCATTCATCCGATCGGAGCAACGCCTTGCCGACAATTGCTGCGTACATGAATCCGGATTTCCTGAACCGAACCGACCCGTGGGTGGAAGCGAAAACCCGGGGCTTCCATATGGTCGAGATTCCCGGCTGTCATTTTGATCCGTTCGATGAAGCGAATTCGGCGACAGACTTGGCGGTCGCTGTCAGAGACAACGGGCTTTCCGCGCGATGGCACTGCAGCCCGGGATTCAACCAGCAATTTGGATCCGAAGACCCATCCCTCCGCCAGGCCAATCTCGATCGGATGCGCCGAGAGCTTGACTGGGTTCACGAAATGGGCTGGAACATGTTTATCCTGCACAGCGGGCGCGGGGAGACAGCCGATGAACGGATTCGCGCAAGGGAATCACTCCGGGAACTCAATGAGACTGCGAAGCCCCTGGGCATCAGCCTTCTGCTGGAGAATGGCAGCTCTCGCTTCAACGGCGACCCGGACGAGCTGATCGCAACGTGCGAGGCCGTGCCGGGCCTCGGGATCA
>Ga0207984_1001797_pt1 | contig 10329 bp, 12 predicted proteins | sample ETNtaG_30_FD_185760 | JGI IMG/M metagenome (GOLD analysis project Ga0207984, IMG submission 185760) | Marine microbial and viral communities from oxygen minimum zone, Eastern Pacific Ocean - ETNP201306PF43B (SPAdes) (version 2) | ecosystem: Environmental > Aquatic > Marine > Oceanic ...
GGAACGACTGTCACAGGACATTGAAACTACAAGGATAAATGGTCGGGGTGAGAGGATTTGAACCTCCGGCCCCTGCCTCCCGAAGGCAGTGCTCTACCAGGCTGAGCTACACCCCGACTGCAGAGTTGATACTAACTGTAACGCCAAAAAGTCTGTCTCAATGGGTCCGGGAAACCGCAAAATCCGCCATGTTGGATAGGGCGTTCCGATGATCCGATGGTGGCAGAATCTGAAGAGCCCGTTTGGCGTGCTCTGCATGTTCCCGCGCGCGCCGCGAAGTGTACGCAAGAGCGCCGGTCGATTCAATTATTCTCTGCACGTCGACGAGTCTATCTCGGTCGCCCTCTGTGATAGCGCCTCGAATCATGGACTGATCAGAAGAACTGCTTTGCTGTAACGCATGGATAAGGGGCAGGGTGATCTTGCCATCAGCCAGATCATCGCCGGCGTTTTTTCCGAGTTCCCCTGTTTCGGAGCGATAGTCCAGTTCGTCATCCACGATCTGGAACGCAATGCCGATATTGCGCCCAAATTCGGCCAGGGCAAATTCCGTAGCCGGACCGGCCTCGGCCAGAACGGCGCCTAGTTGGGCCGACGATTCAAACAGCTTAGCTGTCTTACGAGTTATCGTGTCGAGATACTCCTGCTCCGTGACATCCGGAGAGTGTGTGTTCAAAAGTTGCAGCACCTCGCCTTCAGCGATCGAATTGGTCGTCTTGGCCATGATTTCCATGACCCTCATCCGATCGACGGCGACCATCATTTCGAAGGCCCTGGAATATAGAAAGTCACCAACCAGGACGCTTGCGGCATTTCCCCAAATTGCGTTTGCGGTTTCCTGTCCGCGGCGAAGGTCGGACTTGTCGACCACATCGTCGTGCAGCAGCGTAGCCGTGTGAATGAACTCGATGACCACCCCGAGATCGATATGGGCACTACCCGTGTATCCCAATGCACGGGCACCCAGCAGGAGTGTCAGGGGCCGTAAGCGCTTGCCCCCCGCTTCGATAATATAGGATCCGATCGTCCGGATCAGAGCGACATCGGAACGCATCTGTGTTTCGATATGCCGATTGATCGCAGCCAGGTCATCTTTGACGAGTGCCGTCATCGACTCAAGATCTGTCGATGCCGGAAAAGAAGATTTTTTTCGGCGCCGTATTTCTAGGCTCAAATTGGTTACTTTTGTCATGATTAGTGGTCGAAAACCGTTAATGTGAAGCCACCAGGCACTGCGGAGGAATTGACCCTTTTGCGCCTTTCAAATAGAATTCTGCGCCCTGCAATTGGTCCTTTTCGAGAACGGTCCGCGATACTGCCGTAAATCCGGGGGAGAAACAATAGATGTATGCAATCATAAAGACCGGTGGCAAGCAGTACCGACTCGGCATTGGGGACAATATAAGAGTTGAGAAACTTGCTGGAACGAAGGGAGATGTTGTTGAGTTGTCCCAGGTGTTGATGATCGCCGACGGTGATGATGTCAAGGTTGGTACACCGACTCTGGAGGGGGGTTCGGTCAAGGCGGAGGTCATATGTCACGGCCGGGACAAGAAGATACGAATCTTCAAGATGAAACGGCGTAAGAAGTATCGCCGAACGCAGGGCCATCGCCAGGCGTTCACCCAGCTGAAGGTCACCGAGATCAACGGCTGAGACTACAGATTATCCAAGAGGTGGCATAAATGGCACACAAGAAAGCAGGCGGTAGTTCCAGGAACGGAAGGGATTCAGAGTCCAAGCGATTGGGTGTCAAACGCTACGCCGGTGAGTCCGTGCGTGCCGGCAACATCATCGTCCGGCAGCGCGGCAGCTCATTTCACCCAGGCCGGAACGTGGGTATGGGACGTGATTTCACCCTGTTTGCCATGTCTGAGGGTAAAGTAAAATTCGAGATCAAAGGTCCGAAGAGCCGCAAAACCGTGAGTGTGCTCGCAGAGAATTGATCGGCTGTAACCACGATCTTCGGTCGCGCACCCCGCCACTTGAGCGGGGTTTTTTCTATCGGTAATCGGGCTCTCCCTCGACCACAGCCATGAAATTCATCGACGAGGCAACAATCGAGATCTATGCGGGCGCCGGGGGCGATGGCTGTTCAAGCTTCAGGCGGGAAAAATTCGTCCCCCGAGGAGGGCCCGACGGTGGCGATGGTGGCCGAGGTGGTGATGTGGTGCTTGTAGCTGACAACGCTGTGAATACACTGGCACAGTTTCGTTATACGCGGAGCTTTTCGGCTACTGATGGCCGCGCCGGCGCGGGACGGAACAGAACCGGTGGCAGCGGAGAGGAGTGTCGGATTCGTGTCCCGGTCGGCACTCTGGTGTTCGATTCCTCTACCCGGGAGAAGATCGTCGATCTGAACCGGTCGGGGGCGTATTTCACCGTAGCTGCGGGGGGGCGCGGTGGTGCTGGCAACGCCCGTTTCAAGTCGAGTATCAATCGGGCGCCACGAAGAACAGTCCCAGGCTCAGCAGGGGACCAGCGATCTCTTCGGCTCGAGCTTCAGGTTCTGGCCGAAGTTGGACTACTGGGCCTGCCCAATTCAGGGAAATCTACCTTCCTGCGGGCTGTATCCGGTGCCCGGCCAAAAGTGGCCGACTATCCGTTCACCACACTGCACCCTGAATTAGGTGTGGTTCAACTGGGGCTCGAGAGCAGCTTCGTTATCGCGGATATCCCTGGCCTGATAGAGGGGGCCTCCAGTGGTGTAGGACTTGGCGTGCAATTCCTCAAGCATCTGAGGAGAACGCGTTTGTTGCTCCATCTGGTTGATGTTGGATCCGTCGGCGGACCCGAACCGGTTGACGGCGTCAGGGTGCTTGAGAAGGAACTGACTGTATTCGATAAGGCGCTATCTGATCGCCCTCGGTGGTTGCTCCTCAACAAAATAGACCTCGTTTCAGAGGCCCGGATTGATCGTCTCAAAACAGAAATTATCGATAAGTTGGGCTGGACGGGTCGGGTGTACACCACCTCCGGGATCAACCGTGTCGGGTGTCAAACTGTGATTCAGGATGCCTGGAAATGGCTCAAAGAAGAAGAGATGCGTAATGAGCCAGTCTGATCGGCGCTGCTGGGTGGTAAAGGTGGGTAGCGCCCTGTTGACCGACCTTCAGGCAGGTTTGAACCTGAAGTTGATTGACGGGCTGGTAGCAGAACTGGCCGCACTCCGAAGTGAGGGCGTCGATGTTGTCGTGGTGTCCTCCGGTTCAATAGTCGAAGGCATGCAGCGATTGGGTTGGCAAAGCCGTCCTCACGAACTGCATCGACTTCAGGCGGCGGCAGCCGTCGGACAGATGGGGCTGGTGGAGGCCTATCAGGGGGCGTTCGGCGAATATGGGGTCCAGACGGCCCAGGTGTTGCTGACCGATGCCGATCTCAACGACCGCGCTCGGTACCTGAATGCACGCAGTGCACTGCGTACTCTGTTGATGCTGGGTGTCGTGCCTGTAGTGAACGAGAACGACAGTGTTGTAACCCAGGAAATTCGCTTTGGGGACAATGATACGCTCGCAGCACTGGTCGCCAATCTGGTGGAAGCCGAGTACCTCATGATATTGACCGATCAGGCGGGCTTGTTTGACAAGGACCCTCGCACCTCCAAAGACGCTCAATTGATTCGGGAAGGGGTGGCAGGTGACCCCCAGCTCGAGTCATTTGCCGGGCCAAGTGGCACGCTGGGCCGAGGTGGTATGTTGACCAAGCTGCAAGCGGCCGGTAAAGCAGCCCGTTCGGGTGCCTCAACGGTCATACTTTCAGGTCTTGAGTCCGGCCAGTTGCTCGAGGTTCTGAACGGTTCGTTTCCTGGCACTTTGTTGCGAGCAGAATCCGGTCGAGTAACTGCTCGTAAGCAATGGCTGGCCGGCAGGCTCCGGGCGAGTGGTCAACTGCTACTGGATGCAGGGGCAGTTGAGGTATTAACCGAGTCTGGCAAAAGCTTGTTGCCCGTCGGTGTCGTCAGGGTGGACGGTGATTTCAACAGAGGAGAGCTGGTCGACTGTGTCGCCGAGAACACCGGCCGGACTGTGGCGAGAGGGCTGGTTAATTACAGTTCAGCCGAAGCTCGCCGGATCATTGGTCAGCCAAGCAGCAGAATCGAATCGATTTTGGGTTATGTCGATGAGCCCGAACTGATACACCGGGACAACATCGTCATCCAGTGATATCGGATGAAGTGTGAGAAGATCCCTGAGATCAGCCTGCGGCAGTCTTCAATCGGCTGTTCAGGCGACTTTTCAGTCGTGCCGCTTTGTTGCGGTGTTCGAGCCCTTTGCGAACGGCACGGTCGATGTGGGAGACAGCGCCCCGATAGGCCTGCTCGGCCTTCTCGGTGTCCTCAGTTTCAAGCGATTTGAGGAAGGTCTTGATACTGGTGCGCATTGAAGAGCGCTGCGACATGTTTCTGGCGCGGTTGAGAACTGCCTGTCGAGCGCGTTTACCGGCCTGGGATGTATTGGCCAATCTTGGATCCCCATTCAAGTGTGGCTGAAAAACGATGCGCAAGTATCTTCAGACCGAGGTGCTTTGTCAATGAAACCAGATTGGGTACTGGGCTCGAGCTTTAACGTCGGCGCTAGAAGAGACTCGGCGCTTGTCCGGAATTCACCAGATCACGACCTATGTCGCTGAAGTTGCTCAAATCGACGCTGACCGTGGGCGGAATGACCCTGGTTTCTCGAATCACAGGCCTGATTCGGGACATCGCGTTTGCACAGTTCCTGGGCAGTGGTTTGATGGCGGATGCCTTTTTTGTCGCCTTTCGTATTCCGAACTTTTTTCGTCGGATTTTCGCCGAAGGAGCATTCTCAGCCGGATTTGTTCCGGTCTACGCCGAATACGAATCGAGGTATTCGGAGCATCAGGTCAGAGCTTTTCTGGATCTGATGGCTGGACGGTTCGGGCTTATTCTCCTGGGCCTTACCCTGCTGGGCGTAGTCGGCGCACCGGGACTGGTATCCATCATTGCACCAGGTTTCGAGGACAATTCAGAGAAGTATCATGCCACGGTGGTTGCGCTGCGCTTTACTTTTCCGTATCTCATGTTCGTATCTCTGGTGGCCATGGCTGGCGCCATACTCAATACCCGGGATCGCTTTGCCGTGCCTGCGGTCACGCCGGTACTACTGAACTTCTGTCTGATCGGTGCTGTGTTTGGGCTGCTCCCGTTAATGGCCAATGGGGCCGTTGCATTGAGCCTCGGTGTTTTGGCGGCGGGGTTCATACAACTCGGTTTTCAGCTGCCGTTCCTGCGTATTGAGCGTCGCCTGCCTCGTCCGCGCGTGGTTGCTAAAGGCGAAGAAGACCGAGTGGGATCAGCTGGGGTGAGGCGAGTATTCACCCTCATGCTGCCGGCCGTGTTTGGGGTATCGGTGGCTCAGATCAACCTGCTGGTCAATACGATTCTTGCATCGTTTCTGGTGACAGGAAGCGTTTCCTGGCTTTATTACTCTGACCGCCTGATGGAATTTCCTCTGGGCGTTTTCGGTATCGCTTTGGCAACGGTAATCCTACCGGCTCTGTCGACCCAGGTTGCTGGGAATTCTACCGGGATCTACTTCCGGACGATTGACTGGGCATTAGGGCTTGTAGTGATCGTGACAATCCCTGCCATGGTTGCGCTGGCGAGCCTGGCTTATCCACTGATGGTGGTCCTGTTTCATTATGGGGAGTTCTCTAGCCACGACGCGTTGATGGCCTCCTACAGTTTGATGGCGTTCTCCCCCGGACTGCTGGGTTTTGTGATGGTCAAGGTACTTGCACCCGGGTTTTACGCCCGCGAAGATACCCGCACTCCGGTCCGCGTCGGTATGGTTGCGATGCTAGTCAATGCTCTGGCTGCTGGTGTTCTCACCTTGGTGTTTCAGCTTGGGCATGTAGGCCTTGCCCTGGCGACCTCGATCTCGGGTCTGCTCAATGCCGTACTGCTCTATCATTACCTCGCTCGGGATACCGGTTACCGGCCGGGTATAGGAGGTAATCAGGGAGTTGGAAGATCCTCCTGGGGGGTGTTTGTGGCGAAGGTCGTGCTCGCCTCTGCGATCATGGGTGCTGTTCTGTTGCAGGTAACAGGCGACCCGCAGGGGTGGGTTTCAAGCTCGGTCATTGAAAGGGTCATACGACTCATGATGTGGATTGGTTTAGGATCGGTTGTATATTTCGTTTGTCTTTACTTGCTGGGCATCAGATTGCATGATTTCAGCAGGCCGGACGGGCCACATATAGATGATTGAACTGATCGAGGCTGAATCGAAGGTTGCGGCACAGATCGGCATCCCAGGGGATCCGAAGGTCTTCACGTTGTCCGAAGCGCAAGCGCTCCTGCCGCTGGTTCGCGGGATCACGGAGACCGCCTATCAGAGTCTCGCGCTCGTGAGTGCACAGCTCGATGAAATGCTGGTCTGTGACCCCCGCCGAGGTGAGCTCAGTCGCAAGTATGAAACATTGGTTCGCCGTTGGATTGCGAAAATGGAGCGGCTTGGCCTGACTTCAAATGGTTTGTGGCGGATAGATTTTGACACTGGAGAAGGATATCTCAGCTGGCGTTTCCCCGAACTCCGGATCGCCTACTTTCGAGACTACCAGGGCGACTTCAGCCGGCGCCAACCCCTGGCTGAGGTGATCGAACAAACCGCTCCTGACTGGGCCTGAGTCGGGTCTCGAGGAGGATTCAGTTGAGCGTTCACGAGTCGATGAAGTCAAGCCCAGAATGCAGCTAATTCGAGGTCGTCACAACTTTTCCAGTGATCTGGCTCCCAGTGTCGTTTCGATTGGCAACTTTGACGGGGTTCATCTGGGGCACCTGCAGCTCATTAAAACGCTGCTGGTAGAGGCCAATCTACAGGGACTTCCTCCGACGGTACTGACCTTCGACCCGCATCCACACGAATACTTCAGCCCGCAGACGGCACCGCCGCGCCTTTCGTCATTTCGTGACAAACTGCTTTATCTGGAGCAGGCAGGTGTGCAGAAAGTAGTATGCCTTCGCTTTGACCGGAGTTTTTCACAGACCTCTCCCGTGGACTTCATTCAGGACTATCTGGTCAAGGGACTGTGTGCCCGTTTTGTCGTGGTAGGAGATGATTTTCGGTTTGGTCGGGATCGTAAAGGTGATCTGGCGTTGCTCAGAGAGGCAGGCCAGCAGGCCGGCTTTGGTGTGGCCTCGGTTGGTACGTTTGTTATCGACGGACACCGCGTTAGCAGTTCCCGCATCAGGCAGGTGGTAGAGAAGGGTGATTTCGAGCTCGCAGAACGACTGCTGGGCAGGGCTTATGGGATCAGCGGTCGCGTCGGGCAAGGTGACCAACGGGGCCGGACCTGGGGCTTCCCAACCGCCAATATCGCTCTACCACAAAACAATGTTCCAGTTCGTGGCGTCTACGCTGTCACGGTAAAACGATCCGGGGGCAAAACGATCCACGGTGTGGCCAACATCGGGTTCAGGCCGACGGTCGGTGGGGAGAAGCTTCTTCTGGAGGTCCATCTTCTGGACTTTGAGCAGGACATCTACAGTGAACGGCTGCTGGTTGAATTCAGGCGAAGAATCCGTGGGGAGGTGCGGTTTGACTCATTTGACGCGTTGAAGGCCCAGATAGCCGAGGACGTGGTTGATGCCCGGCGCTGGTTGCTGGAGGAGCATCCGCTTTGATTGACACCGCTGTGGTAGGGCAAGAAAGAGGCCGTGGAATCCGATATCTGCTGGGTGCGCTCGTTATTGCGGTGGCTGACTATGCCACTAAGAGTTGGGCTTTGATGTTTCTAGAGCCCAGCATGAGCATCCCAGTTCTGCCAGGTCTTGACTTGGTCCTGGTGTTTAACTCCGGTGCTGCGTTTGGCATCCTGGCTGACGCCGGCGGATGGCAACGTTGGCTATTTCTGGGTGCCGGCGCCACGATCAGCCTGGCGGTGGCAGTCACATTGCTACGGGCAAAGAGCAAAGATATGCCATTCAACATTGGCCTGATGCTCATTCTGGGTGGAGCCTTTGGTAACATGGTGGATAGATTTCGACAAGGTTATGTTGTCGACTTCATTGATCTTCACTTCAGAGGGTGGCATTGGCCAGCTTTCAATTTAGCGGATTTTGCGATCAGTACCGGGGCTATGCTCTTGCTGGCTGGAGCGTTTGGGCTTTACTCGATTGGATCGCCTAAGTCCAGGCGCGAACCAGACAGGTAACAGAAACGATGCCCATCGCCTCTGGCGACCGTATTCGGTTTAGTTATCAGGTGCGTCTTGCCGATGGGCAGACGATAGAGCCACCGGGTGAGAAAGATACTGTTGTCACTGTCGGTGACGGTTCTATGCCGGAGATTCTGGATCGCTCGCTGGTTGGTCGGAAAACTGGCGACAGGTTCCACGTGGATATCTCCGGGCTTGACGACGCTTTTGGTGTCGCCGATCCCAGCAACTTCCAGACCATTCCCTTGAGTGAGTTTTCCGGCAAGCTGACCGCAGTGCCGGGATCTCTGGTCGAGTTCCAACTGCCAGATGGTGAACCAGTCGCCGGTCGAGTTGTTGAGATAAAGGAGACTACGGCGCTGATTGATTTCAACCATCCCCTGATCGGGAAGGATGTCCGCTACGAGATCAGGATCACCGGTTGGCAGGCAGCAGGAACCACTATTTAATCACATGACAGGCGCCGGGCAATTTCTTGCACCACTGGAAGTGACGCTTGCCAGCGCCCGTGGTTTCTGTGCGGGGGTGGACCGGGCTATAGAGATTGTTGAACGAGCGTTGGAATTACATGGAGCACCGATCTATGTGCGTCACGAAGTGGTACACAATCGCTTTGTTGTTGGGGAATTGCGTGCCAAAGGGGTTATTTTCGTTGAGGAGTTGAGTGAAGTGCCAAGAGGGTCGATTGTGATTTTTAGTGCCCATGGGGTGTCCTGTAAAGTCCAGCGCGAAGCCGAACACTTAAGTCTTGTTGTTTTTGACGCCACCTGTCCGTTGGTGACTAAAGTCCATACCGAAGTTGTTCGTTACGGTAGGGAAGGACGGACGGTGATCCTCGTAGGCCATTCAGGCCACCCCGAAGTGGAGGGTACGCTAGGGCGAGCGATTGGCAAGATTTACCTGGTTGAATCAATCGCCGATGTAGAGGCGCTCGCACTCAGCGACTCCGACCGACTGGCCTACGTGACCCAGACCACGCTGTCGGTTGACGATACGACAGCCATTGTTGCCCTGTTGAAGCGCCGGTTTCCAGGTATCGAAGGTCCGCGCCGGGATGACATCTGTTACGCGACCCAGAACCGTCAGAATGCCGTCAAGAAACTGGCCCAGAAGTGCGACGTGGTGATTGTGATGGGGTCGGTCAACAGTTCCAATTCAACCCGCCTACGCGAGATAGCTGAGAGGTGTGGGGCACAGTCTCATTTGATCGACAGTGCGGCTGACATACGATCGGAATGGTTCAACGGTAAGGTCCGTGCGGGAATTACTGCTGGTGCGTCCGCACCTGAAGTGCTTGTCAGTGAGGTCATCGAAACGATGGAAAGCATGGGTGCGCACATCTGCGGTGAGGAAGGGAAGATCGTCGAGGGCGTGTCCTTTTCCTTGCCGCCAGGGCTGCGTCGCGATGAGACGACTTGAATGATCAGGCGCAAACCTTATAGTCCGAATATACTCTGTAGCTCGGTACGGGGTCATCCGTATCTGGAAAGAAAAAGACCAGCGACGCCGGTGTAGCTCAGATGGCAGAGCAGGGCATTCGTAATGCTCAGGTCGGAGGTTCAAATCCTCTCGCCGGCACCACTTCCTGTACAAACTAACGGTCAGTCTCCCTTACGAATCAAAGAGCCATGACGAATAGGAATCAAACAAGTCCTCGGGTGCTGGTGACTGGCGGGGCCGGGTTTTTAGGCTCACACCTTTGTGAATGCCTTCTGCAGCTGGGTGCTGACGTGCTGTGCGTAGACAATTTTTTCACCGGTTCAAAATCCAATATTATGCACCTTCTGGACGAGCCCCGATTTGAACTGATGCGCCATGACATCACGTTCCCGTTGTATGTGGAGGTCGACCAGATCTACAACCTGGCCTGTCCGGCATCGCCGATTCATTATCAATTTGACCCCGTCCAAACCACCAAAACCAGCGTGCATGGTGCGATCAATATGCTTGGTTTGGCTCGGCGCACGGGCGCCCGAATTCTGCAGGCCTCTACCAGCGAAGTCTACGGAGATCCTGAAGTGCACCCCCAGCCGGAAGCCTATTGGGGTCGGGTAAACCCTATTGGACCACGGGCCTGTTACGACGAGGGCAAGCGCTGTGCAGAGACACTTTTCTTCGATTACCAACGCCAGCACCAACTGGAAATCAAGG
>Ga0207984_1001798_pt1 | contig 10326 bp, 11 predicted proteins | sample ETNtaG_30_FD_185760 | JGI IMG/M metagenome (GOLD analysis project Ga0207984, IMG submission 185760) | Marine microbial and viral communities from oxygen minimum zone, Eastern Pacific Ocean - ETNP201306PF43B (SPAdes) (version 2) | ecosystem: Environmental > Aquatic > Marine > Oceanic ...
AAAAGGGTTCTTAGGGTCCTTGACCTCCTTGACCTCCGCCACCGCTTCTCGGTCAGGATTCACTCCCGGTGCTACTGGTGTCACTGTAGGTGGTTGGTAGCCAATAAACCCTTCCCATCCTGCCATGTCATTCTTTGCCCTGTAATTCTGAAACTTTCTTAGCTGCCCTCGCCCAGTAATATACTTTGCATATTTTTCAGGTACCCACGCGGGTACGTTAAAATCAGACATGGTATTATAACCTCCTGTAATCTACCATCAAGTAACCGTCATGTTCTATCACAGCCTCGGGTAGATACTCTTGTACTTCTTGGGCTATAACGCCTTGATGAATCATAGGATGTCCTTTGTACCCAAAGGTATACCACTTATGTCCATCTCTTTCTTCTAAGAATTGTATTCCATCTTTCAATCTTTCATCTGAACCCAAAAAAGCCCCAGCCGCTTGACCTATTAAGCCAGATGTCATAGACATTTGTGAGGAAGCTACAGCGCCTTTATTAGCTACGTTCTGTGAATATTGACTCGCTACACCAGTTGCTTTTCCTTCTCTCATACGGTTTTCAGCAGCTTGATTAGCTAAACGAGTAGTTTGAGCCATGCCCATTAGTCCCATTCCTTGGTTACTTATCCCCTCTAATCCTTGGTTATAAGCATTCAAAGCACCTTCTCCTGCCTGTGCCATCATTCCCATAGCTTGTTGCGCACCAGCAGCTCCGGGTCCACCGCCTCTGGCTCCAGCTTGTTGCATTTGTTGACCAGCATACCCAGCTTGGTCAAAAGCAGACGTCTGTGTTTGTTCCAACATTCGTTTACCCTGCGCAGTTTGACCGGGGTCTGTCATCATTTGCATACCCATGTTACCTATATCTTGACCACCATACATATTAGAAGCCTTATTAACATCGTAATCCAGCATTCCTCCTAATTTATCAAGGTCGACTTGAGATTGGGCTGCCTTCTTTTGGTCATCCCAACCTATTGCTTTACTCAACCAACTCATAGCATTTCCTCCTTATACGAAAATCCTGATGCGGATGAACCATCTGAACGATACCATCCATCCTCTAATTTTATTTCTATATGTGCTGCGCCATTTTCTGGGCTTTTAATTACACGAATGTTACCGGGTTTACCCATGGTTTCATCTTTCGCTTCTACAACATCTTCAGAATTTACAGCATCTATAATGTTATTCAATTCTTTATAGATATCTTGAACTATCTGTCTTTGTACTGCGCTTCCTTGCAACTTAGGTGGGCGTGCTTTACTTAATGCCATTATTTTACAGGTCTCCTTCTAAAGATTGCTCCGACACTATTCACTATCATATCGAAATTATTCTTACTCTCAAGCATAAGCTTAACATCCTTAGCTTTCTTATCAGCGCTTGATATTTTCTCATAATCATTAGCAGCAGAGTCTAACTCCAGTTGTGACTTATTGCCAGCTATTCTATAATACGCATCTAAATTTGTATCTATTTCAGCATTAGTACTATCAGATACTATTCGAAGCTTCTTAAAGATTTTATCTTGCGACGGTTGGTCAGCATCTAATCTTTTAGAATGCCATTTCCAGTTTCTTCTTTTACTTTCGTAGCTCATATATTTAAATAATCTTGAATCGAGCACACCGTCAGTCTGATATATATATCCATCATTTCCAGTTACGGCATCCTTCAATGCAGTATGTGACCATATATCCCATCTACTTTTAGTGACATTATAAACATAAGCAAGAGATGCATCATCAGCTAAACTATCATTATTCATAAAACATACTATAGCTCCCCTTTTTGCATCAAAACTCATCACTACTTTATCAGCATTCTCTGCTGCAATTTCAATATAACCCTTACCAGAGGGAGAATCTTCATCAGTAAATTGAATTATAGGTGTACCTATGGGTTCCGGAGACTGACCATTGTGCATATAAATATTATTCTTATCAGCAAAAAACATACCATATTCTGTGACTATTACAGCTTTCTTATTCAGACATCCAAAACCATCAAAGGTATCTTCTATATAAAATTGGTCTGGATTAATTCTCACCATAGTATCTTTTGACCAACAATAAACTCTTCCTTGAAAATTTGCTATTGCCAAGGGTTTAAATGGTAATCTTAGATAATCCATAGACCAATTAAACTTATCAAAATCTCCGGGTCTACTTTTAAATAGATAAGTAGATGCGTCACTAAACTCATCAGTACCACAGTCACCTACTATCAAGCAGCCTGCAGCTACAGTCCCTATCCCCCATCTTATAGTAGTATTAGTATTCGTTTCCGAAATACCGCTTCTACTTTCATACGAACCTGTTAGAGCATCGGATGTATCAGTAATATATGCAAATGAATTGTACCTATTTGCCCACGCTGTTGACGGTTTACTCTCTACTAATCTATAAAGACCAAGCGGTTTACTTGCGTCATTGTCACTTTCTGGACCATTTGCTCTGTATAAATTTATATGACTAACTCTGCTATTAACTTCGGAAGGTTTTTGTATTGTTATCTTAACTACTACTTCTTCCAACTCATCATTGTTATTCGCCAATTCCCATACTTCTTCTGATAGAGGTGATTCCTGATAACCGTCATAGGTAAAAGATATTTTATAAAATAATCTTTTATTACTCCATACACGTGTACTGTCTCCATCATCTGTAGTCCCAGTTAAACTCACAGCAAAATTTGTTGCATCGTATATTCTATGTGTTGAAACTGGTCGTCCCAAATCGTCACCGCTTCCATCAAACCCTATTAGATTCATAATTTTCTGTCCTTGTATAGCTCCTATTAACATAGCATAATTTGGCTGATTACCTGAACTACCAGCAATATCATCTAAAAGGTCTGTCCTATCTACATCATAAACAATAGACTCAGCCCATATTCGCCAGTTATTCCCATTCAGACTATTGTTGCCTGATTCTTCATATTCAATTCCATCACATACTTCGTAATCACCACATTCTTCAAATGAATTATCATCATGGTCAGTCTCAATGGGAATTAGTATCCATCTATTACCATTATAGAATGGTCCTCCCCAAGAAGAAGTCATATATAATCTTTTAGTTTTTGGAGAAAATGCCATGCCACTCGGACCTTCCCAATCCTTATCAAGGGTGCATTCTAATTTATCCATAGCAATATAATGAATGGAAGAAGAATCACTCAAAGCTGTTTCATTAGGAACATAATCATTTTTTACACCAGCTAACAAGGCAGTACCGTATAAATATCTTCCATCATCAGCCGTCGTACTCACAAAAACATGCTTCAACTTATCAAAGCGTCGTAAATTACACCAAGCTGATACTCGTTCCACCTCTGGTTGGGTATCTGTAATCTCTACAAATTCAGTATTATATGAATTTTTTCCTGCTGATGTCGTTGCGGTATCACTGTTGATTGGTCTATATCTTGCTAAGTGAAAAACCCAGTCTGTATGTGGATGGTGAGACAATGCTCTTCGATACGTTTGACTATACCAGTTTTCACCAGCTGAGCCTGACCAATCAGTCCAATCATCACCTTCACAGGTTTCATTATACTGGATACCTTGGTCTATTGTTGTCACTCTCGAGTAGTCACGGTCCCTCGACCATTGACCAAAATCTTCACTTCCATCCGGGGTATGTTGCAATGGGTCTCTATTAGTAAAAGAAAGCGATGTCACACCGTCATAATTAGTAGTCGAAGCCTGCCAAAGAATCCCCCTGCCTACAGATGGGGTATAATTATCATCATCTATTTTTTTATACGCTGATAACCATATATCCCAGCCGGCGATAGCACTATAATCTAAGCCATCTTCATTACTATTTTGATTTATACATATCATATCGCTTATTTTAAAACCGGGGTCTAATGCTATACCTGAAGAAGAAATAGTCTGAAATGTCTCATCTTCTATATCATACTTATATAAAAGCCCCATATCGCTACCTGAATCTAATATCCATATATAACCAACAGCAGACAAAGCGGGAGGGATAATCTGGTTTATACCAAATGATACCTTCTGGATTCCCCCAAAATCCAGACCATCAACTTTTACAGGGGGGTCCCAGTAGCCGTTGTTATTTCCGACTGGATTATTATACTCCATGAAGAGTAACTCTGTACCTTCATATTCTGCGCCCCATATATTACCGTCTTGGTCAATACATGCTGTATCAAAGAAGCCAACGTTTGACATAGACATTTTTAATCCAGCTTCACTTAATGTTATATTTTCTTGTGGGGTTCCACCAAATGTTGGAAATTGGTTTCTACCAAGCCACTGAGCAGGTCTATTCGGTCCGCAACCTATATGTACCTCCTTGTTGTTAGGTATAATAGTTACATCCGCAGGTCTATCCTTTAGTGTACCGGGGGATTCTGCTTCTCGAGCCCCATAAAAATCCTTGATAATGTTTAAATTTCCTTCTTTTGCATCATACCCTATTAAGTCTCTTTTTTCACCATTCTCGAGCCATCCTAAGGTATCCATACGTAATGCCACCTGTCCTTCAGCTAAAACAGTCCATGTATCCGGATATAATCCTCCAACATAGCTATCAGACTGATTAAAAGCTATAAATAAACCCGAATCGAATTCCGTAGGAGTACCTGAACAAGCTGCGGCAGCTGACCATGCCAAAGCCCCTTCCCTCCATTTGTAGGTAGCAGCATTTCCTACACCAGTGTTATGAATTTCAAAATAGTACTTATGCGTATTGCTACCACCGGCAGGAACAAAAAGACCAGTAATTGTTATTGAATTTAGATTGCCAGCCATTTAACTCTCGTCAGTAGTTGTGGATGTTGTAAAACTAATATCATAAACACCTGTATAATCAGATATAGCCCAGCTTCCGTCCTGAATCAAATGACTATCTTTAGGAATACCACGCAGTCTCCCATCTTCGCCTAATTGTTCCAAGTTTTCACTATAACTTGCAGCATCTAATGGTAAATCATGAGCATCAGGCGATGCCTGAATACCAGCATGAAATGTTCTTATTTCAATAGCTTCCTTAGGCACTAAGTATATTGCTCCATTCGACTATCGTAGGGGTCTGAAGTTTCACCTCTACCATATTGAAAATCTCTCAAAGCTTTCAAACTTTTAGCTCCAAATTTTCCGTCAATTTCACCTTTGTACAGTCCTAATCCCTTCATTTGTTCCTGCAGTTGCCGAATCGGCTCAGAGTTTTCAGGACCAAAACCACCATGATTGCCAATGTATTTCTGTAATTGGTCAATTCTCACTCCAGACCGTTGCTCGGGAGAGTAATAGGTGTCAGCATCACCTTGTTCTGACCAAGGATTTGGTTTATCAGTTGTTGTTTTAAATAAATCCGGGTCAGCCGGACGCTCTGCAAATGCTTGTTCTTTAGCAGCTTTTCTATCATCTCTCCAATTATTCCACCGTTGGAATACATTAGCCTTTTCTTTCGGTGGCGAATAAGAGTCATAGGGTACTCCTACACCTTTATTGCTATCAACTTCAGCAGAAGAGGGTTCTCCGGGGTGCGGGGGTGGTGAATAAGAGTCTTGTTCCGCTACAAATGCACCAGCTTCTTTCTCCGGTGAATAAGAGTCGTAGGGTATATCATTACCCTGTTGCGGTGGTGAATAAGAGTCTTGTTGATTTGATGATACACCCTTATCCGTTTTCGGTGGAGGTGGTGAAAAAGAGTCATAGGGTATATCATTACTCTGTTGCGGTGGTGAAAAAGAGTCGTAGTTACTTGGTGCATAACCATTCCATGAATCTGGTACATTTGCATTCCATTCGTCTTGAGCACTCGGACCCTTTGCCTTATAGTTGCCCATTCTTCCATATTTACTCATAATATTATCCTTCTATTAATTGACCCCACAATGAGGTCTTTCCGTTTATTATTTGTACTACATGTACGGTAAACAATCCGCCTTGAAAGTAATCAACAACCGCGAAAGCGTGGCTCCAATTATGTTTTCTATTCATAAGCCAATCATTCTTTTCGTCTGACATGTCCTTTAAACATCCGATACTCCATGCACTCTTCACACCATCAAGGTGTGTAACAGAGTTCTGTTGAATATCATGGTGATGTCCATACATCACATTAGCACCGAGCTTTAGCAAGTGATTTCTCGCATGAGTAATACCCGCGAAATGATTACCATGATAGTAGTACAGTTTTCCAATTTTCAAATATTTTCCCATTGGAAAATACTTATAACCACGTTCATCGAGGTTCATCGCCTCCTTAAACATGATGTCACCGAGGTAAGGATTCTCATAAACGAATCTGTTTAACCAGTCGTCATGGTTCCCTTCCATTAAGTACTTTTCAGTACAGCTAACCTTATCCAAAGCCTCGTCTATCACATCCATATGTTTATTGACTACTTTTATGTCATCATAAACAAATGGAAGCTGATATTCAAGCGGAGGACGTCTCTTTTTTTTCCACTGCCAGTGAGCAACGGATGAGAATTCTCCGATGTCGCCGAGGTCTATATAAAAGTCCGGCTTGATGATTTCTATACTCTTTGTCAAACAACTTATCGCCCCTTTATCATGAAGAGGGAAGTGTTTATCGGGCGATATAACACCTCTCCTTACTACACCCTTATCTAATTTGGTAGTCCTTGCCATATAGTCTCCCAATCGTCTAAGTTAAAATGTAATTCCTCTACCTTCTGCAAATGCTTTTTTGTAGTTTTTTGAGTGAATCTTAATAAAAATTCCCCACAATTACCACATTCCCACATTAAGTCTCCATCATAAGCGCCGAGTATCTCGACCCCTGATATATCTGTGAATCCACAGTAAGGGCACGCATCTGGCTTTGTCTTCCAGAATTTGTTCCCCTTAATTCGAAACTTATCTAAGGGATGTTTTCCCATTTTTAGAAACCCCATTTTAATTTCATTACCGATTTCAAGACGTCTAATACTTCTTTCATGATTGCTTCTTTTTCTTGTTTCGTAAGCTTCCCATCAGCATAACCTTCTTGAAGTTTATCAACAACTTCACCAACTTCTTTCATAACAGACTTGTATTTTGCAGCCATTACTGTAGCTACCCCAGCCACGATTAAACCAATCAGATAAAATCCGTTGGACCAGCTAATCCATTCCATCATACTAACCTCATAAGTAGTGTTACTATTATAGGCACGACAAAGATAGCTGCTGCACCCCATGTCTTAAACATGATAATTGCGTTGCTATTTTGATACACCTGACCATTTAGTTTCTCTAAATGTTTCTCAATTCTCTGTAAAGATTTAAATATACTAATTTGTCTTTCGTTTAATTTAACAAGCGAGGCTGTCGTCTCAGTTCTATATTCCTCCACATTCATCCTTCTTCACCTTATTCTTCTGGGCGTCCAACTAACCTCAATAATATAGCCACCATCTTTTTAACCGACTGCAAACTGTAATCCTTCTTTTCCACCAAGGACAATGCCTCCTCTACCTTTGCCTGCCAGTTGTCAAACTTAGCTTGTAATTGTGCTTTTGTCTCCGCCATTAATAGTCCTCCTTAATGCAATGACCCATTTAATTTACTACTATACATATCATAAAGTCAACTATATTCTTAGATATTTTGCTTTAATCTGTATTCTTCTTTTCCATCGATATACCATGTTCGGTATTTCTCTCTCAGTTCGTAGGTATAAGCAAGATAATCCTGTAACTTCTGCTCCCAATTTCTATCTACCTCTGGATTAAATATTCCAGATTTATAATTGGAAAAAGTATAGTTAATCCAATTTCTCTGATTTTCACCATTCAAGTGGTTTTCGAACAACATCTTGTTCACATGATAGAATGAACCTTGACGAACATGTTGTACTACTTCTATGGGTTCTACATCCTTACCAAGAACTACTGCATACAACAAGCTTTCGCTCATATGCGTAGTATATACTTTCTCTGCTTCTTGCAGATAATAGTACATATCTATATTTCTCGGTAATAGATTCTCTTCTCCAAGAATATCTTTCATCTCCCCTATGATAGCGTGGGTAGTTATGGGATGTGGTTTGTAGTATACATTATCACCATAAGTATCTCTGATGTACTTTAATTTGTTTAAACAGACACGTTCTTTTACCTTATTACTGCCTACTAAAACAACAAGGACATCTCTTGGCGGATACTTCTTATTGTACTCATCACGTTCAGAATACTTATTAGCAGTATCACCTCTAACTTTATCTCTAAAATACTGGTCATAATCATCATAGACAGTCTGTGTATCTGATGCGTCACGAATCTGTGACCTCTTTAAGTGTCCATTTAGAGGATGTATCATCATACAATGAGCATACTCAGTATAATTTAGAGTACGATAGAATGGTATTTCCTGAGCATTGACATCATATGCGAATTCAACATCAGGATATTTCTTCAGTTCTTCCACCATCAAGGTTTCTACGTCCTGAAGGTGTTTCAAGGATAGACTTTTCTTTAATGGTCCTATCCTTTTGAGCTGCGATTTCCTCTTGAACATGACTGGTTTGCAGGCATCTTCGTCTTTTTTCTTTTTCTTACTTGGCATTGGGCGCCTCCTTAACTTGGGTTTTCATAAAAAGATGTGTTAAATGTGGTAGTCCACGCTGTCGTGGTATCATAAGAAGTTAATAACTTTGTACTTGTGTTCCAACCTGTTAATGTAGTACGAGTCGTCGAAGTCTCCCGAGTGGTAGTTACCCCAGTTTGGAACACAGTCGTTGTATCCTTTACAGTTATATAAGTAGTAGTAGTAGTTTTTGTAGTATTATAAGTAGTAGTTGTCGATGATGAAGTATTAAAATATGAAGTCCAACCCGTATAAGTTGTTTTAGTCGTATTCCACACAGTTGTAGTATCTTTAGTAGTATTCCATATGGTTTCAGTTGTGTGTGTAGTCTCAACTGCAGTAGTCCAAGTAGTAGTAGTAGTCTTTGTAGTATTCCACGCAGTAGTAGTATTCTTACTCGTATCCCAATACGACGTCCAAGCAGTAAGCGTAGTCGTAGTCGTATTATAAGTAGTAGTAGTATTCTTGGTTGTATTCCATATAGTCTCAGTTGTATGTGTAGTTTCAACTGCAGTAGTCCAAGTAGTAGTAGTAGTTTTAGAAGTCCCCCACTCAGTAGTAGTAGTCTGCGATGTATCCCAATATGATGTGTATCCTGTAAGCGTAGTCTTAGTAGTATTATAAGTAGTAGTAGTAGAGTGAGTAGTATTATACGTCGTTAAAGTAGTCTTGGTTGTATTCCATATAGTCTCAGTTGAATGCGTAGTTTCTTGTGAAGTTAGCCAAGTAGTAGTCGTAGTGTGGGAAGTTGAATACACAGTAGTAGTAGACTGCGATGTATTCCAATATGATGTATACCCAGTAAGCGTAGTCTTAGTCGTATTATAAGTAGTAGTCGTAGAGTGAGTAGTATTGTACGTGGTTGATGTAGTCTTTGTCGTATTCCATATAGTCTCAGTTGTGTGTGAAGTTTCAACTGCAGTAACCCAAGTAGTAGTAGTAGTTTTAGAAGTTGAATATACAGTAGTAGTAGACTGTGATGTATTCCAATATGAGGTATACCCTGTAGTTGTAGACTTAGATGTAGCGTACGTAGTAGTCGTAGAGTGAGTAGTATTATACGTCGTTAAAGTAGTTTTAGTCGTATTCCATATAGTTTCAGTTGAATGCGATGTCTCTTGGGCAGTAGCCCAAGTAGTAGTAGTAGTTTTAGAGGTTGAATATACAGTAGTAGTAGACTGTGACGTATTCCAATATGATGTGTATCCAGTAGTAGTAGACTGAGATGTAGCGTACGTAGTAGTAGTAGAATGACTTGTACTATAAGTTGTTGAAGTAGTTTTAGTTGTATTCCATATAGTTTCAGTTGTATGCGATGTTTGTCGCGATGTAGCCCACGTAGTTGTAGTATTATGAGAAGTACCATACACAGTAGTAGTAGTCTTTGACGTATTGTAATATGTAGTCCAACCCGTTAAAGTAGTCTGAGACGTATTATAGGTAGTAGTAGTATTGTGACTTGTTAACCAAGTTGTCGTAGTATTATGAACTGTATTATAAGTAGTAGTTGTAGACTTAGATGTAGAATACGTGGTTGTAGTAGTCTTCGATGTATCCCAAACAGTCGAAGTTGCTTTACTTGTACTATAAGTAGTAGTAGTAGAATGAGATGTTGCCCATGTTGTTGTAGTAGCATGAGAAGTATTCCACGTAGTTGTAGTCATACGAGAAGTATTCCAATATGAAGTCCAACCCGTAGTTGTACTAACGCTTGTATTATACGTCGTTAAAGTAGTCTTACT
>Ga0207984_1001804_pt1 | contig 10314 bp, 10 predicted proteins | sample ETNtaG_30_FD_185760 | JGI IMG/M metagenome (GOLD analysis project Ga0207984, IMG submission 185760) | Marine microbial and viral communities from oxygen minimum zone, Eastern Pacific Ocean - ETNP201306PF43B (SPAdes) (version 2) | ecosystem: Environmental > Aquatic > Marine > Oceanic ...
GAGGACCAGGAATTCTCCTCGGACGAAAGTTACACAAACGAATCCCTAGATATGGAAGAGGAATTAGATTGTTCCCCTTAAAGTGAGAAATAAGATTAACCCTTTATTGAAGAAGAAAAAGAGAACACAGTAATGAAATTTTCCTTCAAATGTAGCTAATTAAATACACCTTAAATAGAGAGCTACTGTAGTGATGATCTTGATTTGCTAGATAGCCAGCCTAAAATATAAGTAAAACGAAAACAAATGAGCATATAACAATTGATTGATTTGAAAAAGGAGGACTAAATATCCTTCAAAGAAGATTAAAATCCTTTAGTCGAAAAAGACAAGATCATTCAAGAAGAAAATTCTTAACTTTAATTACCGAAAACCTCAGAAAATTAGGAGTAAACTACCGAAAGATAAATTATTGATAATGACAAATCCAACACTACTTTATCCAAAAAAGATAAAGTAAAAGAAGATTTAGCACTCTATTACAGATCTTCTCAAAAATTCTTATCTCAGCTTACAAACAAAGATGAGAATTCAAGGAAAGTTAAAAAACAAAGTTTATTGAAAGGCACTTAAAAGGGACATAGTTTTGTTCAAAAAGGGTGCTTTTCATCATGTTAAATTTTTTGAACTTCTTAGGCTTATGTTGTTTTAAATAAATTAACGATATTTTAAATTTACGAGATTTAAAATTAAAATTTTTGAAATTTAAATTTATTTTAAAATGTCATTCGAAGTAAAATTTACTGCCAAGGAACACAATGAGTTCTTATGCATTTCCAATGCACTAAATCTTGACGACAACACCAAAAGGCTTTCAATTGTTCTATACAATCAATACAAAGAGCGAACAAAGCTACGAGTAATCACACATTTCAAAAATTTAACCATTTTTAAAGGAAATAGGAACAAAATTCCAGGCTATGATGAACTCAGCAATCCTAATCGCGTCAAAATCGCAAATTCTAACAACAGTAAAAGGGGGAAAGATCCGCGGCATAGGACTTCCATTTACTTAGATCATCCACCGTTCAAAAATCACAGAGTAAGAATTTCCGCATTCGAAAAGTTATAATTTCAAAGCATCGAGGAATTTATTTACGTTCTGAAGGACTTTATTAGAACAATCAACCTTGACATGGAAGTTGAAAGAGAAATCGAGCTACTGACTTAGAAATTTTCATTCCTATTGAAAATTTATACAAAGTATGAGAAGATATTTAACAAACTTGATGTCAGAGTTATGAAGAAAAGGCATGGAGATTTGTTAAATCTTAGAGGTGATCAAGCTTTTATGCTTAAGAACTTTGGCTGGTTGATCTTCATTGACGCCAACAAGGAGATACTCCACGGAAAAGCTGAGGTAGTGGAAACCACTTATCTTCTGGCTACAATCTTGAACTTCATAGTTCAGAACAAACCATCCACGATCACAATAGGCGTTTTTGAAAACAACAAAGTCGACCCATTTGAGCACATCTTTTCCCTGTTCAAGATGCAAGACAAGGATCTTTTCACAAGCATGAACAAATAGCTCTTTAGAAGACTGAAGGAGCTAATCGACTTAGGTATTTTGAAAAAGGGAAGAGAAGGTATCATGGATGGAAAGGTGTTTACTCAGAACTATCATATGATGCACAACTATTACTAGAAGCACTTCAACCTGAACAGCATAGACGAACGCTACTTCATGCATGAGAAAAAGCGAGTCTACACACCATCGAAGTTCACACCTTTTCAGAGACAGGGCCAAGCCAATAATCGGATATCGTTTTATAGGCAGCTAAAGAAGAACAAGAATGAAATGAAGTTCAAGTTTCACAATGTGAAGAAAAGGACAATGCAGAGCCAAAGGATGCTTAACTATGAAGTGTCGGACAATATTTCAATGAAAAGTAACTTCAGAGAAATAGTAAGATATCGATAATCATTTGAATTAACCATTCATTAGAAATTTCCGAAGAAGATAATGCAATCACCTTACATGGCAAAGGGAATGACGAGTGCCACGCCCATGACGACAGCTATGGAGATGTATAACTGGCTGTATGACTCACTCAAAAAGATTCAGAGAAAGTAGCAAACAGGCACCCTCAAGCAGAACCTTGATCGCTTTTTCCAGAACATCGACACAAACTTCAAAAAGAAGATCCTCAAGCAAGTTGATCATATCGCACAGCAGGCCATCAGAGCTGAGGGAGTCCAAAGAACAGAATCACCTTCTCTGAAACAGGCTTTTGAGAACAAGCACAGACTGATTATTTCGCTTTTTTACCGCGTTCTAGAGTAGCTTTTACTATAGGAGGAGAAAAGATCGGAAAGCGGGGAATTCTTGCAGGTGTTAAGCAATGAAAGCTTTTACAAGTCACTGATTGCTTGCTCAATTGAGACAGTCTTCTTTGTCCTCAACGTTTCGACCATCAAATTCGAGCAACTCCTCCAAATTTGCGGTATTCAAGCATTCGAATTCTGGAGAATCCTCAACTCGTTCATAGGATTTGACCGCCACATCCCCTTCCCGATCAAACGACACTTGTTCGACATTGAGCAACAAATTCTTCGCACGTTAGCCTGGAAAAAGGATTCCATCGTCCACCAAATCATCAAAACGTGCATCACGGATTCATTGGAAGAGATAAAGGAACATTCATCAGACAGTGATAACTCACAAACTCATCAGGAGAATAACTCATTTCTAGCCAATAGAAAGAAAAAGATGAAGAAAAAGTCGCCTTTGCTCATGAAAAAGAAGAAGAAAAGGCTCCACATCGAACTATCTGCTCCAAAGGAAGAATTCTTCAAGCGAGTGCTCCAATTTGTAGCTTCTTAGATCTCAATGCTAAGCCAGAGCTTTAAGCTCCCAGAACGGGTTTAGGAAGGTATATGGTAGACGTTTAAGTACATTCTGATCGCTAATCCAGAAATGTTCATTGAAAGATATTTAGATCAGATATTCCTATGCTGTTTCTACTCGACTTGCAAGGTCTTTCAAAAGTACATTAACAAGGATCGGGGATCAGAAAAGAAGATCAAGTTCCAGGAGATCATCAACAAGTATCAAGAGTTGAATGCTCAAAACAAGAAGATATTTGTGAAGATAATCTATCATGTCAATCTCGACTATGGAAAACGAGGCGACGTAATCCAGTTCTACAATTATGTGTACATTAAGAAGGCCAAGCAGTTCATTCTCTCCTTGATTGGAAAGAAGCCTAACCCACTTGTGTAGAAGCTGGCTCTACAAACTTCCCCTCAAAATGAGGCCAATCAGCTAATTTCAGATAAGATTCTTAAATCACCACTTTCGCAAATGTTGAAGCAGTAAAACTAGCTTAATCCATGCATGTATTCGAAAGGAAGAAAGAAATACAGGCAACCACAACCAATAGGAATTTTGACGCCAAACACACAAACGCTTTTCGCTTTCAGTCCTAACATCAAAAACGATAACCTTCGCCGTCCAATGCAGAGCAAAAAGGTGATAAACTTCGACATCGAGGCCAACCTCGGCCGCAATGAGAACTTTTTCAAAAAGGCGAAGAAATACGGCAAGGGTAAGATGATGGAGAAAATTGCTGAAGAAACTGATAAAAAATGTATGTTCGAATTTTTAAATGTGATTTTTGTAGACAAGAGTGGGAAGAATTTGTTTGGCGGAAACGGGAATGGATTTTAGCAGAAGTCGAATCAGCTGAGCAAGATATTTGAGAATCAAAGGAAGAATGGGTTTAAGCAGAGTAAAGGTGCAAAATTCTTGAATTTTGCAGAAACTACTTCTCAAGAAGGAAGAGAACGCCTCTTCGGATCCAACACCCCCGATTTCAAGAACAAGCCAAAGAAAAAGCAGAGGAAAAAGATCCTCTTTCATTGATCTCACTTAAAAACTTAATTTCCAGTTTCATAATTTTAAACTTTTTAAACTTTGAGTTTATCCTAATTTCAGCATTTCAAAATTTTTCAATTCTCTCAGAATTAATTTTTCAAAAGCTAAATTAAGTTGTTATAATTGTAGTAAAGTATCTCCGTTTCCTTGGAGAAAATGCGACTCTGAAGCTGAAAGTCTTTAAACTTTTCCTCCTGGACCAAAACTTCTTCCTGCAAGTATTCCTACTGCATTTTCATATGTGCTATTTGTTCCTAATAACTAGAAAACTGAGAAAATAATCTCAAAATGTACCTTTTGTCCTGAAGACTCTTTTCTTGTTATAAATTTTACATATCAACTTCTTTTTGTGCAAAATCTTTTTCATATAGTAGGATTTTCTACTGCAGATCTCGGTTTATATCATGAAGTTGAGATTGATATTCTGAGTTTTCCTTAATTTCACCGCATAGGCCGATTATGGTATTTTGATTTTCGATGTTTTTCTTCTTCATTGAGGATGTTAGCTAAACTTGTTAGGCAGTCTTTTTCTTAAGCTAATCAATAACAAGCTTGTTCTATAGGCCCATTGAATGTTTATTTTGGCATTTTTCCAGCTAAGATTCGAGAAACTTGATTCTTCGGCCCTATGTACGGTTTGTATCTTCTAAAACTATAACAGTCTTTTAAATACCACTATTGCGGAGCTATAGGGTAGATATCTTCTTGTGTAGTTATTAAGGGGAGTATTGGACCATTAGCTTTTCTAATGAGGCTGTGTATAGGGATGGGGTATTTGGTGGCCGCTTAGGTGAATGGTAATGAGGTTGATGAATGATTTCTTCTTATTTAGTGGCGAGAGTTTTCTACTTTCCCTTGTTAAAATTATTGTCGTTTTCCTTCAGTTTATCCTAAAAGTACTTTCGAGCAGATATTCGCGGAACATTGAAGGTGTTTCTTTCATTAAATGATTTTTTGAGACCGCCTGGACCATAGATATCTTATTCAGATAGGTTTGAAAAGGGCTGGGAAAGGGTGGATTTTCTCTCCTCTAATGGGTGGGCAAGGTAGGTGGATAGAAGATTTGTAATAGGGAGGTGGTCTTTTGCTTCTTATTTCTTTTAATTTTGCTCCAATTCCTTAATCTTCCTTTCCGAATTCCTATATCGATCTTTTCTCATTTCATATTCTAAGACCTCCACTGATGTCCTAATTTCACTAGTTTTTGGTAAAATTTAGATTTTCCTATGGCCATTATTTGTAAAAATCTTTCCAGGAGAATTGACTTCAACAGATGTTTCTATTTTTTGATCTAATTTCTCAGTGAGGATGGTATCCAGCTCAGCATCTAGCTTTTTGTTTTCTTCCTCAAGTGTCTTGAGAAATTGGTCATCTTCTTCTGCCTAATAAGAGAATTAAAATGAGTCTCTATCTTCCGATGGCAAAACCCCGCTGAATCCAAATTTCAATCCTCTCGATTATTTAATAGACTAACCTCTTAAGAAGGGTGTATCAAAATCTAGCCTTTGCTGTGGGAATTACGGTTCTTGTTCGATAGTAAGCCTCTGAATTGATTGTGAATTGTTGTTAAAATCTTAATTTGAGATGAATATTGTGGAAAATTACCTGAAGAATTGCGAACGTCAATATCAGGCTTCATTTTTAAAATTATTTAACTTTTTAAAAGAATTTATCAATCTCATTCACAGCAACTTCTTGTGTATAACAGCATTTTTTAGCTCCTGGCTTTCGTTATCATAATCGTTCTTAAAAATCGCAAATTTCTAAAATGTGTTTAAAGATCCGATCATACTGCCTCCAATCCAGGCTGAATATCTTCTAAAAGAGTCCAAAGGTAAATTGAGTTCGTCTTCAGAAATATGTGATGGCATAATATCCAGAATTTCATTGTGGATACGTTCTTAAAACCCTGTCATCATGGAAGTGCCTCCACACATTACAATATGTCCAAATAGTTCCTTTGAAATAATCTAAAGAATAAAGTCATTTACCTGCTAAAAATCAGGGTCGGTTCTCTCGATTGAATCTTTGATCATATCTTATAGCGACATAGCATCAGACTTGACAATAGATGGGCTTGAAAATCATTTAAAACTAAGTAAATTTACTCAAAGAGGATTTCTCCCATTCCTAAACGGAGTTTGTGGTCTAAATCAATAATCTCACCAGATGGCAGCTCAAATTTCCTGTGATCCTCATCAGCAAATTCTGGTCCTTCAATTTGTTCCTGGTAGTAAGTAGATACTTGTGCAAATTTCTCCTTCATTTCCTTTGCAGTATGGTAGGCCTAGAGCTCATTATCCTGTATCTGGATTCCCTTCTTCTTAAGTTCGGCTAGGAGATATTTAATTATGTTATCACCTGAATTTGTCTCATTGTGCATTGCATGTTTCAATAAATACCCTTCAAAAACAGGAGTTGTAGTCGTCAACCCATGACCACACTCAATAACAAATCCTCTTGTGACCCCAGTCGAAAATAGTGAAAGAGAAGCAGAGTTCATTATATTCAAGCTATTTACCTTGAGATCATTCAAGAATTTCTCTATCAAAGCCTCTCGATACTCGTTACTATGATGTGGAGGATCTATTAACAGAATATTAGCATTTGCAAGCTCTTGTTCAAGCTATCTCTCGATCACCTCTCTCCAGAAATTCGAGATTGGATCTTCATCATCAGAAGATTCAACAATTGTCTTGGATGTTAACAAGAAATAATATTGTTTACCCCATTTTTGACAAGTTGAAAGATTTAGCAACCTGGTGCATTTTTGATGGCGTCATGTCCGATGTATTTTGATACTCGATTTATGTAAGCTTCTTATTCTAAGTCGATTATCTCTTTCGCACTTATGGCTGGAAGGATTATCTAAGCATTATAAGTTAGGTTAATAGGATGACTACTCTGGGAGTGTCCTCACCGGAAAAGCCTATTTTTATTGTGTCACTACCATTATCAATGACAATCATTCGATTATCATTATTAATCTCGCTCAGCAGCTCCCCTGCCTTCAAACGCTTTTTCTTTGGCATTTCGTCCATTTTTTAAAAAAGTTACTTTTAAATAATAATTTCAAAAATTAAAAATACTTAATTAAAATGAACCCATTACAACTTCTCCTAATATTACTTTTACTTTCCCTATTCCAAGCGAATTTACGCTACGATTTTTCTCTTTTTGATGAGAAGATGATCACTAAAGATGATGAGGGAAATTGTCTAAAAGCTGAGTGTGTCCAGGAAATGGATGCCACTTCTTGTTATAAAATCGATAAAAAGAGCTAGAAAATAACAATGAATCCAATTTTATGCAATCGGCCAAAATAATCCTGTGATATTAACACGAAGTTCAGCGGAGTTTGCATGAATTAAGACCTGTTTAAAATTCCAGAGCTTTTGTATCCTGGAAACAACTGCGATGACAATAATCAATACAGCGTTTGTGCTTATGGCCTTCAATAATGTCAAGGGTAATGTGTTGGAGTCAGTGAAGGGGGAATCTGTTCCTCAACCAATGATTGCAACCCAAACTTTTACTGCAACCAAGGCATTTGTTCAATCTTTCTGCAATAAGTAAGTTGTTTATGACTTGGTTCACCTACTAGGATGACTAATGCGAAAACGATGCCCAATGTGGCAGGAGACTAATCTGCCTATTCAATGATACAAATAGCATTAGAGGATATTGCAAGTCATTTTTCTCAATTGAGAATCAAAGTCCTGAGAACATTCTTACAATCTCTTCTGATGGAAGTCGAATTTGTTTATTTTAAATGTTTGTCTAAGTGTTTAGTGAAACATAAATGGGCGCATCTTGTATGTGAATCCCAGTATGCTGATGGAGCTGGTAAATGTTAATCGCCACCAGTTTCACTTAAAAGAGGTGAAGAATGTTCTTCCAACTCAGAATGCCTAAGCTCAGGAGAAACCGGATTCGCCGAATGTAAATGTGGATTTAGCACAACTGGAACCAAATACTGCGATATTCTACCAGGAGACACTGAATGAATCGAAGCAAATAGAAAGGTTTTTCCTTTATTTGAGTGTTTTTAATTTTCAGTTTAAGGAGTATTGAGCAGCTTCTGCTTCTTGTCATGTAAACGCAAGGTGGAAGCCCTGCAATGCAAAGAAGCTTTATTATGAGTGGAAATGTGCCGAGGCCAAGGCTAAGTACTTTGTTCATACGATTCAGCAGAAAAAAGGAGTTGAAAAACTGAAATGTATAAATTTTTATCCTAGTGAGATACCGATTTTCTCGGAGATTTACTACTACTGCAATCATTCAAATGGAATACTATCAAAGGTTGTTGGATATTTATTAGCGTTGGGAGTTTGGGCTGTATATTTTAGGTGAGAATATTATTAAAATCAAATTTTAAATAATTTTAAATTGAGGAAATTTTAAAGAAAATGTTTGATAAGAAGAAACTGTTCAAAGAGGACACTGACATGTCACAATCCTGCGCTTTCACCTCCTTCAGGCCAAACTTCCTGGTCAACATAAGGTTCATCATCTCTAAGAAAATAATGCAGGAGCTCTTCGTCAAGTGGATTACCCAAGATGATACCTAAGACCTCGTGGAAACATTGATAAGTGAGCAGAAATCAGGTAAGTGTGAAACTCAGCATCCAGACCCCTTTTTCTATCCAATCAAGCCCCTGCATAAGCTGGCCTAAAGCATGATGCTTTCCCCTCTTAAAGTTGCCCAGTCAACACCACCAAGATCTCCTGGCGATATAGGTATATCCTCACAATTTGAATTTCAATGTTATTTAGACAAAAACTTCAAACGATAATTAACAGAGAGCTTTTAGTCATCAACAACATCGAATAAAAAATCTCCAAAAGAGAAGAAGAAAATGGAAAAGCCGATCCTGGGAACTCAACAAACCATTCAAGCCATTAGCAATTAAATCCCCTAATTCTTCTTCTAAGATGGAAAGCCTATAGAGGAGAAAAAAGACGAGGAATTTAATCAGATAATCTCAGATGTCTTCAAATCTGAAGAAGTTTAGAGCGAGAAATTCTTAGACATTACTACCAAACTTTTAAGCCTTCCCGATTAATTCAACAAGTTGATAGTGACCAAAATAGACCCTGAAAAAATGAAGCAAAATTTGATATAAAAAACCGTTTTTCTCTAGATTTGGGATAGCACCTTAAAAAAAGCGGACAAAAAACGAAGGTGTTTTTGGGTTCTCAAAAAGAATGAAAATGATTATTTAATGCATGACGACTTTAAGCTCTATATGCAAATTTTGCTGGATAATCATCCTGGGCTTGAATTTCTCAAAAACACACCTGAATTTTAAGAGAGATACAGTAATTTTTATGTATATGACTGATTTTTAGTGGACACTGTGATTCACAGGATTTTCTATGTGCTCGACAGGAATGACGATGGAAGGATAACTTTTCGGGATTTTAAACTGTCGAATTTGATGGAGGTTTTTGAGAAGGTTAATCAGGAGGAAGATATAAACACTGTAAGAGACTTCTTCTCATATGAGCATTTCTACGTTCTTTACTGCAAATTCTGGGAGCTCGACGAGGACCACGATTTCCACATAAACAAAGATGACTTCAGTAAATATTCTGGTCATGCTCTTTCAAGAAAAGCAGTTGATAAAATATTTGAACAAGTGCCGAGAAAGTTCAAGAGCAAACGCTCAGGTTTCATGAACTATGAGGACTTCATCTGGTTTATGCTGGCAGAGGAGGACAAAACGACCGCAAGAAGCATGTAATACTGGTTCAGACTGGTTGATCTTGATAATAATGGGATCATTACCGGATTTGAAATGGAGTACTTCTTTGAGGAGCAACACTAAAGATTGGACTATCTCAATCAAGAGCTCGTATACTTTGAGGATTACCTATGTCAAATGTACTTTCAATCCATTTCATATCATAATTTCTCAGGGTTGATCTTTTACACCCAGAAAATGACATAATGTTTAAGATGAAGCACTTTAAATCCCAGTTAGATAAATGTGGAATCTTTTTCGACCTCCTTACGAATCTCAATAAGCTAGTCGCTTATGAGCAGAGAGATCCATTCATTATTAAAAATGAACTAGATAATTCACCTGGATATAGTGATTGGGATCGATTTGCTGAATAGGAATATTTGAGACTCGCAATGGAAGAACAAAATGGAGGGGAGGTATTTACTTCTTTTAAAATGTAAATTAAAATAGGATGAAAGAATTGATGGTGTTGAATCATGGGATTCTGACCAGGAGCTCTCTGGGAATGATGATATGTAATAAAACTAACTTGAACAGATATAAGAGGAGGAAAATAAGAAAGATAATTAAAATGCAAAAACGTGATTTTAAAAATTATTTGAAGAATTTTTCTTTTAAATTAATTTTTTTAATTTCATTTTTTAATAAATTTATTTGTAAAATATTTAAACTTGAAACTTTCTG
>Ga0207984_1001810_pt1 | contig 10280 bp, 7 predicted proteins | sample ETNtaG_30_FD_185760 | JGI IMG/M metagenome (GOLD analysis project Ga0207984, IMG submission 185760) | Marine microbial and viral communities from oxygen minimum zone, Eastern Pacific Ocean - ETNP201306PF43B (SPAdes) (version 2) | ecosystem: Environmental > Aquatic > Marine > Oceanic ...
ATGTTTTCAAGGCGATTGCTGAAGCTCTCGGCTACGCGCATCAATCCGAGATCGTTCATCGCGATATCAAGCCGGCCAACATCATGATTACCAACGAAGGCATTCCGAAGCTCACGGACCTTGGGCTCGCGAAGAGTCTTGAAGAATCCGAAATGCAGGTGACCGCGGATGGCATGGTCGTTGGTACGCCGGGCTACATCTCGCCCGAACAGGTGATGGACTGGGAAGGTATCGATCACCGGGTAGACATCTTCGCCCTGGGCGCAACGCTCTACTACACGGTAACCGGCAACCCGCCATTCGTTGGGAAGTCGCCCATCGAGACTCTTAAGAAAACTACCACCGATATCCCGCCCGACCCCTGCACAATAAACAGCAGTCTTACCGTAGGCTTTACCGAGGTTATTTTTAAAGCGATGGAGAAAGAGCCGGCCAATCGGTACCAGAGCTGTGCCGACATGGCGGATGCGCTGGCGGAGTTTGAAGTCTGATGCGCTGGCGGGTGATGATGAGTGAAGAATCGTTACTGAGCAGCCTCGGAAGTCCAAAGCGATGACTGGTCACCGCGCTCCAGGTAACTCTAGGAGCTCGGAAGTCAGCAGCACATGAGAATTGAACGCCTGCTGACTTGTGGGTGAATCAGATTCAGCCAGCTCCCCATAGCATGCTGTTTCGAATTACAGGAACCGACTCCAATGAAATCCATCCTCACGTTTACACTCGGTGCAATCATTCTGCTTTGCATCGCCGAGACGTCTATCTCCGAAGAGACGGCGAAGCGCCCTAACATTCTCTTCATTACCGTTGATGACATGAACGCCGATTCCATCGGTGTGTTCGGCTGCAAGCTCAAAGACACCTCGCCCAACGTCGACCGGCTCGCATCGGAGGGACTGCGATTCAAATACGCGCACGTGCAGGTCGGCAACTGCAAGCCGTCGCGCAACGTGATGTTCTCGGGCAGGTACCCGCATAACAACAGGGTGGAGGGGTTCTATCCGGTGCGCGACCCGGATTACCCGATCCTGGCAGACCTGATGCGTGAGAACGGTTACTTCGCTGCCATCCGCGGCAAAGTCTCGCACTCCACTCCGTATCACCCGTACAAATGGGACATGGTCCTGGACATCATCGATGGCGAAAAGATGCACTTCAAAAACGCGGAATCGTATTACAGATCCACCAACGCAGGGATTGCCGCCAGCAAAGCTGCAGGCAAGCCGTTCTGTCTGATCATGAACATCTCCGATCCGCACAAACCTTTCTACGGGATGAATCGGAAAGGCGCGGTCAAAGATCCCAATGTCCCCTCTCGTGTATTTAAGGCCGGAGAAGTACCGATACCAGGATTCCTGTTTGATGACCCGGCAGTGCGAACAGAGCTGGCGCACTATTACTCATCGGTACGCCGCGCGGATGACTGTGCCGGAGCGATCCTCAAGGCCCTGAAAGAATCGGGAGAGGAAGATAACACCCTGGTCATGTTTCTTTCCGACCACGGCATGCCTTTGCCGTTTGCAAAGACTGCGGTCTATCACCACAGCACTCACACACCGTGGATCGTCCGCTGGCCGGGCAAGGTTAAGGCGAACACTGTGGATGCGCAGCACATGATCTCAGCGGTGGATCTGTTGCCTACCTTCCTGGACGCGGCAGGAATCAAGCATCCGGAAGGACTCGACGGCCGCTCATTTCTGCCGCTGCTCAGCGGAGAGACACAGAGTGACCGGGAAATGATATTCAAGGAATACAACGAGAATGCCGGCGGGGGCCGGCATCCCATGCGCGGAGTCCAGACAAAAAAGTTCGGCTACATCTTCAATCCCTGGGCAGACGGCATCCGAAAATTCAGGACAGCCACCACAGGCACCATGACCTACCGAAAGATGAAGGAACTGGCACTGACGGACGAAAAAATCGCGGCAAGACTGAAAGTCTTCGACCATCGTGTGCGAGAAGAGTTTTACGATTACGAAAACGACCCGGACGGCCTCACCAATCTGATCGATGACCCGAAGTATGCCGGCGAAATCCGCCGTCACCGAAAAGCGCTCGAAGAGTGGATGGTCAAATACAACGACCACATGCTCGAGGTTTTCCAAAAGCGCAGCGACAACGATGTGGTCGAAGCCTACATGGCGAAGGTAGAGAAAGAATCCGCAGAGCGGCGGAAGGGCAGGAAGCCGAAGAAAGGCAGGGCGAAGAAGAAGAAAACGGCGGAGTAGAGACAATTTCCGGATGAGTTGGCGTGCCGACACCATTCCGGATCAAACTTCGCGAGCAACAATCTCCAGTCCGATGATCGAGATATCATCGTCTGCCACTGGGTCTTCCCTCCAGGATTGGATCTCGCTGAGCAGGCCTGAGATGCTGGCTTCGAGGTCCTCGGCTCGACAGTTTTCCAGAGCATCCAGCACTCTCTGGGTGCCGAACTCTTCGTCTGCCGCATTGAAGGTCTCCGGGATTCCATCGGAGTACATGTAGAAGCGGTCACCTTCTGACATCCGGATCTCATGGTCTTCGATCTCGAAAATCTCTTCGTCGACGACGCCGATGGGAAAACCAGATACCGGAATCAAACGGGACGATCCATCGCCGGCAATAAGAACCGGGCCGGGATGCCCCGCGCAGACACATCGGCAGAGCAGTGATTCAGTGTCGAGGATGCCATAAATCAGGGTGAAGTACTGGCTGGTCTTTTCATCCATCGGGAAACGCCTGTTCAAAGCTGTCACAACCTCGACAGGCGAAAGGATTCGAGCATCGTCCCCGGAATCGCCAACCTCAATCAGGACGGAAGAGCCATCGCCCTGCGCGGTCATTACCCGGCTGAGGGTGACGGATAAAAGAGCGGCGCGAACTCCGTGGCCGCTGACATCCGCGACGTAGAAAGCGATGTGCGTTTCGTCCAGTTGAAAGACGTTCAGGGTATCGCCGGCCAGCTCGTCGCAGGGCATGTATTCCCATGCGAACCGGGCCCGGGGGCTGGTTGGGACTTTGGCCGGCAGGAATGACTGCTGCACTTCGGCTGCGGCGTTCAGGTCTTGTTTCATTCGCCGGTTCTGGATGGCGAGGCTCTGCTCCAGGCGGAGGACCCGTTCGCCGGCGTGCAGGCGTACTCTGAGCTCATCGAGCACGAAGGGCTTAGTAATAAAGTCGTCAGCTCCCGCTTCCATCCCTTCCACAATGTCGCTCTTTTCAGCTCGTGAAGTCAGGAGGATGACGTATACGTAGTTCTCTCGACCGGCCTCACGGATCTTTCGCACGAGGTCGAGGCCGTTCATTTCCGGCATCATCCAATCGCTGAGGACCAGTTGGAATTCATCCTCCTCAAACAAGTCCCAGGCTTGGCGACCATTCTCCGCGACGGCGACATCGTATCCCAGCTTTTCAAGATCGCGCTGGAGCATGGTCCTCGAGATGAGCTCATCTTCAGCTACAAGTATTTTCACGATTCGTTACTCCTTCAGGTCACCTGAGGGTTGAGTTCTCTCAGCTCGAGCTTCACCTTTTCCAACTCACTTTCGAGCGCGCTGAGACCTTCCTCCGCCTGGGTCAGGTCTTCCTGCCGCCCCATGGATTCCAGGGCATAGGCTGCGTCAAATGCGGGCTGGGCGTAGAGGTTTCCAACCATGCTTTTCAGTGTGTGCGAAGATTCCTGGAGGGCCCCGCTGTTGCCGGCTTTCACCGCCTCGCGGATTTTGTCCATGAGCGGTGCGTGCCCCTCCTCGAAAAGTTCAATCAGCCGTACCAGGAATTCTTCGTCATGGTCGATGCGCTCCATCAGTTCGTCGCGGTCTATTACCGGAGCGCCTGGCGTTTCTTCATTTTCTTCTTCGGTTTCATCAGATTCTTTAATCGCCTCCTGTGCAGCATCCTGTTTGGGAAACAGGTCAGCCAATGCGGCGAAGAGTTCTTTAGCACGGATCGGTTTGCTGACGTAATGGTCCATCCCTGCGTCGAGGCAGCGTTCCCGGTCGCCTTTCATTGCATGAGCGGTCATGGCGACGATGAAGAGATGCTCACCGGTCTCCTTCTCCATTTCCCGGATGGCCGCGGTCGATTCAAAGCCGTCCATAACGGGCATCTGAATATCCATCAGCACGACGTCGTAACGCTCGTTCTTCAATCTGTTCAGCACTTCCTGGCCATTGTTGACGACCACGACGGTATGGCTGCGCTTCGTGAGGGTTCTGCTTGCCACTTCCTGATTCATGGGGTTGTCCTCGGCCAGCAAAATGTGGAGCTGCCTCGAAGGCTCCAAAAATTCTTCGGGCGATGAAACCCTCGCGCTGGCCTCTTCGGCGCCCTTGCCGAAGGCATTAACAATCGCATCCAGGAGAGTCGATTGTTTGATCGGTTTAGGCAGATAGGCGGCCACGTTCAGCTCTCTTGCCTTGGCCGCGCCTTCCGCGGTCTTCGCCGAGCTGAGAAGCATGAGGGCCAGTTCCTGAAATTCATCCCTGGAGCGCACCCAGTCAAGAAACATGAAACCGTCCGTTTCCGGCATGTACACATCGCTGAGAATCAGCTTGAAGGGGTTGCCCTCTTCTTCGGCCAGCATGAGTGCGATCTTGGCTTCTTTGACGCTGGCGACGACCGTTGGCTTCATCCGCCACTGCTTGAGCATCTCTTCGAGAATTTGGCGATTGGTGGCGTTGTCGTCTACGCCGAGAACCGGCAGCTTTTCGAGCTCATCGATATTGGCGGGGATGGTTCGGTCGGCCTCGTCCTGGATGCCGAGCTTTGTGGTGAAGTGAAATGTGCTTCCTATCCCTTCTTTGCTTTCCAGCCAGATTTTGCCGCCCATCAGGCCAACCAGTTGTCCTGAAATGGCCAAGCCCAGGCCGGTGCCGCCGTACTGCCTGGTGGTTGTGGTGTCTGCCTGCTCGAAGGCTTCGAATATCTTGTCCTGCTTGTCTTCAGGAATGCCGATGCCGGTGTCCCTGACCCACAGGTGGAGAACACACTCGCTCTCATTCATCGATTCCACCTCCACGCTGACCAGGACTTCGCCTTCCTCCGTAAACTTGACCGCGTTGCTGACAAGGTTGACGATGATCTGCCGCAGGCGCCCGGGATCGCCGATCAGATAATCCGGCACTTCCGGTGGAATCCGGCAGGCAAGCTCCAGGCCTTTCCCATAAGCCCGGAGCGTGAGCGTCTGCGTTGTATCCGTGAGACTGTCCCGAAGGCGGAAGGGGATGTACTCGATGTCGAGCTTGCCGGCCTCGATTTTTGAGAAGTCAAGGATGTCGTTGATGATCATCAAGAGCGCATCGGCTGAGGATTGCACCTTTTCCATGTACTCGTGCTGCTCCGGTGTCAGCCCGGTATCCAGCGCAAGCTCGGTCATTCCGATAATGGCATTCATGGGTGTGCGGATTTCGTGGCTCATGTTCGCCAGGAATTCGCCTTTGTGCTGGCTGGCGTCTTCGGCCAGGGCCATCGCTTCGGCGAGCTCGGCAGTACGCTCTTCGACCTTTTGTTCGAGGGTTTCCCTGGCTTCGTTGAGGTCACCGATAAGTGTTCTCAGGGAGCTGCGCATGCCATCGAAGGAGCTTGCCAGTTTGCCAATCTCATCGTCGCTGTCCGCCTTGATTGATGTGTCAAGATTTCCCTGGGCAATCTGATCGGCCGAATGCTCCAACTGCGCGAGGGGCCGAAAAATATATCGACGGGTGAGAATGATGGTGGTGAGCGATATCGCAACGATGATTGCAACGGCGAGGACGATGATGCCGACAATTTCTCTGAAGAGCTGCTGTCGCAATTCATCCAGAGAAATGGCAATCGAAAGGGTGCCGACCTTCTCGTCTTCGTAGGTGATGTCCGTCGTGGCTACGGTGAACCTGGTCGAGCCGGTGAAGTCATCGAGCTTGGCGTCCTTGAACTTCGGACTGGCTTTTGTGAAGCTCTCGCCTTCCCTGTTATTCGTCGTGACAAAAGTCACACTTTCATCCTGGTGAAGCGCTTCAAGAACATCTTCGACGCCCTTCTCGTCGAAATTCCAGTGGGCCGAAGAAAGACTCATCCTCGCGAACTAAGTCAGGAGATTGGCTCTCCTTTTGAGGAGGCTCTGGTTGTGGGAGACGTTGTAGAGGATGGCGAACGTTGAGAAGGCGACCAGCACAAGAGTCACCACAGCAATCAAGGCAAAGCTGAAGCGCCGGCTCAGGCTGCTGCGTCGGCCGCCTGCCGCCCCAGGGCTGGGGCCCGACTCACTCGGGGAAAGATTCTCGTTAGGGCTCATACTTGAAAATCGGAGAGAATCCTTTCGGCCCGAATAGCCTCCCGTAGGTAAAATCGGCAAGATTCTTCAAAGTGACGACCTGAATCACCGGCCCGGAACGGAAAGGGAATTTGGATGCCTTGTCGCCTGGCTTCTCGCCATTGAGAATTCTGATCATCATATCGACGGACATCCGGCCCTGGTCAACGGTCAAGTCCGTCGGGGCCGCGGCGATTTTGCCCTGGCTGATCTTTTCGTAAACGTCGGGGATGATGTAGGTCGAAACAATCTTCGCGGTCGGGTGATCCGCCCGGTATTCCTTCAACACATCCACTGCGGCATCAGCGGCAACCGCGTTGCCCACTAGGTAATCAATCCTCTTGTAGCGCTTGAGAATGTAGCTGATCAGGTTGCGCTGCATCTTGTAACCGGTATCGCCATACTGCGCAGGAAGGAGCTTCAGCTTGCCCTTTGCTCCCTTGCTTCCCTCAAATGCCTGCTGAAATCCGAGCAGGGTGTCCGGCGCCCATCCCGATCCTTTGGGGCCGGGGAAGAAAGCAACCGTGATGTCTTTTCCCTCTGAATCCTTCCGCACGTACTGCCCCGCCTTGTTCCCCATGTCGAAGAAGGAGACAAGCGCTTGGCGCGGATGGACGATGCTCGGATGTCGTTGATGACTTCGACGACTGGAATGCCCTTGCCATTGACTTCCTCGACCGGCTTGTCAAATTTGTCGTAGGAAATGGCGGCCAGGATGATGCCGTCGACCTTGTCCTTAATCAGGTCTGACGTGAGCTGTCTTCTCTGATCGCCCAATCGTCGATAGCCGCCGGCCTCGAGCAGCTTGATGGTTACGCCCGTTTCCTTTGCCCGTTCAATGATGCCATAGTTCACCGCCAGCCAGTAGGGGTCTTTCAAGTGCGGAAACAGAACACCAATCTTGTAAGCTCGTTTGGGCTTGGGCGCGCTCGGCCAGGTCTCGGCATGGGGTCCATCCAGACTCTTCGAGGCGCCACGAATATCTTTCTGCTTGACATCATACTTGCCGTAGTAGCTCTCGACCTCGAGGCCATAGGCAGGCTGGCAGACCAGGGCGAAGGGAATGGCCCAAAACGGGATGACGCGCAACATGCCATGACAGATAGCAAACATGATGACTTCTCTTTTGTGGATTTTTCTACACCCACGGCCCGGTTGAGGATTCTAAGAGCGTTCGGCAGGTTTTACAATACCAACCTTTCGTCAGTTGACCGGGGTGGAGAATACAGTCGGCCTTCGGGAGAGATTATTGAGCAAAGCTCAGGATTGAAACTGGGCTGTTGAATGCTTTCGGGACTAAATTGCCGATGGTCCTTCAGCGCTTATGGACCAGGCGGGCCATCGATGCGATCACGAGCCCTTCAGGCTTATCGCGTTGGGCCTCATAGGCCGCCAGCAACGATGGGAGCAGTTGGTTGAAGATTTCGTCTCCTCCCGCGAGCGCGGCCTCGACCAGACCCGCGAACGGGGTGAGGGTGTGGTAGCCGAGGTACTTGCGGTTCCGTTCGGCAAAGAATCCCGTTTGCTGCTGCCGTGCCAGCATTTGATTCGTGTAACGAAGAACCTTGTCGCGCAGGCCGGCATGCCCCGGATGCCCGGGCTCCATCGCGGCCTGCAGTTTTGCGAGCCCCTTCAAGGTGATGCCACCATATGCGCTGTAGTAGTTGTGACCCCTTTGCGCACCGGACATGTCGATGTGGTGGCCGGCAAACTGCAGGTAGTATTCTGCTCTTTCGAGTACGGCGGAATCGGCGGTAACGGAATACAACTCGCTGAGATGCCACAACGCAAAGGCAGCGTAATTCTGATTGTGTTCGAGTGGATACAAATCGTAGGCATTCACCGCGCGGACAGCGGCATCAAGACATTCAGGATCGCCCAGGACCCGGTATCCGAGCACGAGTGCCTCACAGACGGCGCCGTGGCCAAATGCGCCGCCGGCGAATGGCATCGTGGCCATCGGGTCAATGCACAGACAGGGGAACCAGTGGCCTTCCTGTTCGTGCTCGAGAATTCGGTCGCAGGTCTCTCTGACTTTGGATTCATAGTCGGGCGTGGATTCCAGAAACTGGCAGGCCAGTGCATAGGGCTCCATGCGGAATGATCCATGATGATCTAGACATAGCCCGGCTGGATCGCTGCCCTTTGTCCCCCATGTGCCTGGCGCGATGTATTCGTCTGCGTCTTCTGCACTCCATTGCCGAAATGCATCGACCAGCTCCTCCTTCTCGGGCATCTCAGGGCCCTGGACGTGAATACCCGGAACGATGCGATTGCCGCTGAATTTCTGAAACGAAACGGCCACACCAGGCTCACCGACCGCTGTCATCACTTCCAGACGATTCCAACCATCGGCAACAGGGAATTCCAGTTCGGTGCCGGACCCGATGTCCGACGTGTGCTCCTGGCCGTTCAAAGCGATTGTGTATCTGCGAAGATACTCGCTGTAGTGCGTGCCTTCGGGGACACGGGCAAGCCGCTCCTTGTCCCAAACACCCCTCCATCGAACCGCGAACCTCCCTGACTCATCGGCCGGAGAGTAATGGACATCGATGCGATCCACCGTCGGTACGGGTGGTTCCTGTGGCTGATCAACGAATTTCAGATAACCGAGCTCATCGTGCCGCGTTTCCCACATCAGGTTGGAGCCCCACGAAACCAGCTCCCCCGTAGCAAAGCAACGCCGGCCGGCCGTGAAACCGAGCCGGCCATTCTCCAACCCGTCGCGGATGACGGGCTTCCCTATTCGCCAACAGGCTGCGATGCCTTCGCTCAGTTGAAGGACACGAGCTTCGTAATCGAGATCAAGTGGCTGCCATTGGTCTGTTCTGAATTGTGACCACGGGAAGTCATCGTAATCCTCGTCTTCCTGAAGCTCAGGGTCCCAGACCTTCGGCAGGCAGATGCATTCGTTGTTCTGATTCAAGCCGAAGTAGATGCCGCGATGCAGCCCGTTCGAGGCAAAGTAAAGGCCGAAGTCTTCGTCCGTATTATCAGCCAGACCAGGGAGCGGATGCTTCGGGCGGTAAGCCGCCACGAACGCGTAGACCGAATGGTCGTCGTGAAAGATTGCCATCTGCGTATGGCAATTCGGCCACTCTCTGGGCAGGCCAGCAGGAACCTGGCTTATCGCAGCCGTTCCATCATCAGGACAGTATCGAAGAAGATCGCCGTTCGCGTTTGGTAGTTCTGCGAGTTCCGCTTCGCCAACAGAATCCCAAGAAGTGGACGGCCACGGCCATTGAGCGACCTGGTACTCCTTTCTCAGGTAAAGATTCCAGTGTTCCATGAGTCCTCGTCAGTGGCGCCGTGGATGCCGAGAGCGACAACGCATCCCTCACCGAAGACACGCGTTGGCAAGCAACCCGTGCACATGAGGAGTCAGGCAGCGCGATCAATTTGGCAACAAAAAAAATGAATCCAATACACAGGATCGTAAACTGCAAGACCTGCCTACAGTCCCAGATTCTTCAACTTTTCGGCCGCCCGCCTGGTCTGCTCGATACTCGGCACGAGCGCGAAACGCACGAAGCCTTCGCCGGGATTGAGGCCGTCGGCAGTCTCGTCGCTCAGCCACGAGCCAGGGGTGGTGACAATGGCCACATCCGGCACAAGAAGCCTGGTGGCGAATTCAACGGACGTCATACCTTCCGGGATTCGCTGCCACAGGTAGATGGTCGCGTCCGGAGTGCAGTCAGGCAGCCCGGCTTCCGTCAGTGCCCCAACCAGGATATCGCGCTTGGCTTTATAGTCGGCGCGGGAGTGCTCAACATGCGTTTCGTCGGACAGGCCTGCAATGGCGCCGTCCTGGACAAACGTCGGTGTTCCGGAGTCCAGATTGGTTTTCACCTTTTTGAATACATCGACGATGCGCGAATCACCGGCCACCCATCCGATGCGGTGACAGGTCATCGCGCTGCGTTTCGACATGGACTGGAAAACGACCACGCCGTCCTTCGAGACTTCGAGGATCGAATGTGGCGGCTCATCTGTAAAGTAGATTTCGGAA
>Ga0207984_1001814_pt1 | contig 10267 bp, 11 predicted proteins | sample ETNtaG_30_FD_185760 | JGI IMG/M metagenome (GOLD analysis project Ga0207984, IMG submission 185760) | Marine microbial and viral communities from oxygen minimum zone, Eastern Pacific Ocean - ETNP201306PF43B (SPAdes) (version 2) | ecosystem: Environmental > Aquatic > Marine > Oceanic ...
ACCCCGCTGCTCCGCCGGGCATAGTAGCCCCCTTAGGACCGGCCCTCATTCCTCGGCCAACTAAAGCCCCAACGAGAGGTGCCGCGTAAGCCTGAATACGTGCTCTTTCGGCGTTAGCCAACCTGACCGTAGCCAGAATATCTTTTTCCACCGCCAGAACATTCAGGGTTCCCGTTCTGACTTTAGCCAGCAAAGCAGGCTCAGAAGCTATATGAGCTATAACAGCCTCCTCCAAAGCGGCACGTTGCTTTGTTGCTGCATTTAAACCCATTAAATCCTTAAAGGCAGCTCCCGCGAATTTAGCCAAGCTGAGACCAAGCTTCATGAACGCTGTACCTACAATAATCAACCCGGGACCTTTTATAAAATTACCAATTCCATCAAGTAGCCCTTTTCCCATTGTCGATCCAAATTTTTCGAATCTCCCCCCTTCAGAGAAGGCGTCTATAACAGTATTGACCGAATTCAGCACCTTACGAATAGCGGGCTCCAGTGTCGCTCCTCCTATAGCCGATCCAGCTTTAGTTAGATTTGCCAAAGTGCGATTACTTAAAGCGTCCAGCGTTTGATTCAGTTGTTCGTTTCTTTGGTAGGCTTCGTTGGTAGCCGAGTTAGCGGCATCCAAAGCTCCTTTGTAGTTAGAAGTTTGCGATGTCAGGTCGGACAGTGCAGCTTTCAATATATTGACCTGAAAGACGCCCGCAACATTCTCGGCTAATGATGCTTGTTGAGATTTGGTTAATTTATCGAAACCATCAGCCATATTTTGCAGCACTTCCATACCATTCTTCATACGGCCGAAGTTGTCGGTTGCGGATATCCCCATATCCCTTAATTTTTTCTGTATGTCGCTACGCTGAATACGGGTAAAAATAGTCTTGAAGGCGTTACCTATAACAGCACCACCACGAGCAGTCTTTTGTTGAACTGCGGTGGTAATAGCCATCAACTCGTTCATCCCAACTCCCGCAGATATAGCGGAAGCACCCACACGGGAAATAGACTTGGCCAAATCTTCGGAACTAACGGCGAAAGCCGCATCAACCTTTGCCATTCTATTAACTATCTGAGTGGATGTAACCCCTTCCTTATTAAAAGAGTTAACTGCAGCGGTAAGAGCCTTAACAGAATCGGCTGCATTCATTCCGGTAAGGCGAGTGAGGATTAACGCGTCCTTGGCCCGGGATAAAGTTTTTTCCATACCCAAACCTTGCCGAGCTAATTCGGTAGCGGCCTCAGCAACAGTATCAAAGCCTTGTGCAGTTTCCTTGGCGACCCTAAACATTCCCTTTCCGAATTGCTCAAGTTGCCGATTGGATACCTGCATCACCACGCTGACATCCATCATCGCCTTTTCGACTTTAACGGCGGAAACGACCATCGCTTTTAAAGCGCGTTCGACTCCCATGATAAGACCTGCAGATGCACCAAAAGCTATAACACGAGCATTAGAGGCCTCTAAAGACTTATTGAATTCGTCGGCTTTAACGGTAGCTTTGGACAAGCCCGTGCCAAGTGCTCGTACTTTATCGGTGCCTCCCCCCATTCCGCCAAAAGACTTCCCCATTCTTTTGCCCATGTCGGCTACCTTACGATTGATCTTGTCGATTTCCCGCTCAGCCTGCTTGGTAGCAAGCAAAAGATCCACGGTTATTTTGTCCCTAGCCATATTCCTAGGGATAATTACACTAATTTTAACTTACATTCCGTGAAGTTTCATCATATCATCCATAGTCAGGCTTCCCCCTTTTTCCGCAGCCTTCTTGGCTAAGTTTATTGTTTCGTTCGGGTTATCCAATCCCAATCGTTGAAGATCCTCTTTAGAGGCTCCTACGAGGGACGTGGCAGACCCATCTTGCCCCCCTATTTTAGACTTGTCTAACGTTTCACGCGCACTTTTTGATGATTCGAACCATTCAACTAATTTCTCTGGGTTCCTAGATATTTCTTCGGGAGGTTTATTCTCAGAATTTTCAATCATATTCTTGTAATATCTCCCATAACCAAATAATTCAATCTGATAAAAAGTTAATTCCACCACGGATTTTCCAAAGAAGACAAAAGGATTATCGCTGCACAAATAAAAAAGATTAGTAAAGAAGCCGGAAACCGATATTCTCTTAAGGGCATCAGATTTAAATTTTTTAGTGCTTTTATTATATATCCCAATCAATTCCACCATTTGGCCTTCCCCCAACTCATCGAACTCCTCTTTCGAAAACAGCTTTCCTCTATCTTTGTTTAAAAGCGCATTGTACATATAATGTTCATTAATTCTGCGCGACGCATAAGCTTCGGCCGTGAACCCTATTAATTCTTCTTTGTCCCTCTCTTGTATAGCCAAGTTTATTTGGTTCTCTTCTATTTCTTTATTTGCTTGATCTATATGAGCCTGCAAAAAGACTTTTTCTTTGGTTTTTTGAAGGCCAGCCAAGTTTGCTTTGGTGTTGAGAATATTTTTATTCTTCTCTTTCGTCCAAATACCCTCTTTTATCAAGTAATCTATGCGATCTTTTCGGTTGGTGAGTCCTTCTTTTATAGCCTTATCGTAAAAAGACTTGCTTCGTATGTCTAGTTCGGCCGAATCGAAATTAGTGAAATGCTTGATGCAAATTTTTTTATAGGAAGGACTATGTGTCAACGTATACCCTCGTAGCACCTCGGAAAAAACCACCTTTAAATCTTCATTATCCATCAGGTTCTAATCCCTACTTGAGATCTTAGCATCAACGCGGGAGAAGGAGGTACCAAAAAGTTTTTTAGTTAACTCTTTTTTTTTGCTTCTTTTCGCTGATCTTCTAGAGCCTCGTTTTCCTCTTCGTCGAGCTTTAAAGCCAAGTCAATCATCTCCTGAAACTCTTTCTGGGTATTGGGGCGACCCACAAACCAAAAACTAACGTAATAAGCGAACTTACGAGCTACGACTATCTCAAAAAACTCCTCCCCTTCGTCAATTTCGTCATAGCGCTCGAGCCTATCCTCAAAAGAACCCTTACCGAAGAATTCAGTTTCCTTTTCCCCCTCTTCGGAGTATGCTAAATGAAGCATCCACCAGAGGATTACCTTGTTCCTAGCGCGACTCTCGGCCGTTTCCTCGTAGAGACTATCCTCCACCAATTGTAAGTCCCTGAGAGACCTCCTAGTGGGTTTAATTTCGCTATCAAGCTCCTTTAGTCTCTTTTTTTGTACAGGGGTTCTCTTTTTTGGATCAATATCCAGTATTTTCGACTGTTCTCGGTGAAAACTCTGTAATTTTTCAATTATCCGCTTATATTCCTTGTTTTCGTCGTCGCTTCTGGTTCCACCGTCATTTTCGAACCTTTTTTCAAGTAAAGCGCGTGTTAAAAGTCCCGCTTTTATTCCTTCAGCAAGCCTCACTCCGTAATACAATTCAGCCTCGTCAGTCATTGCCCGGGTAGGGCGACGCAAGAAGAATTTGTGGGGAATTTCCTTCTTCACATCCTTCGCGGTAGTAACCTCCGTACCGTCTTTTTTCTTCTCTACCGACTCTTCCTTAACGGTCTCTTCCTTGTTTACGGTGAATTCGTATATACGCTTCATTTTGGTTTATTATCGTTATATTCTATGAATTTTTCAAAGTATTCTTCTAGTTCTCGGATGCAATCATTGCCTAAATCGAGGATTCTCTTGCGAATTCTTTGGTGGGTTTCTTCTGGGATTGTTACTCCGTTGACCTGAAGGTCTTCTAGTATGAAGAAGAATTGTTTATAAAGGTTCGTTATCTTTCGCCGAGTTTGAAACGCGAAAAAATTATTGATAATATCCCTCTCTGGGCCTTCTTCCTTTGACATACCTTTTACCTTATATCTTACTATAAGTTACACTATATAAACAAAAAAAATCCCCCAAGGGGGGATTTTAATAAAAATATTTTTTATCCTTCTAAACGTCATGCGCCATCAATGACTGTCGTCCTATTAACTTCCTCTATTGAATAACCGCTCATAAACACACCCACATCTGTTTGCTCTGGTCCTCCAACTTGACAGGTAAAAGCAAATGTTACCGTCTTGTTATCTCCAATGCTGGTAGAATAGGACTGAGTATCCATTTTAAGTTTTTTAAGGTCGTAAACTATAATTTGATCTTTATCAGTAGGATCACTACAGTCTGACGCGTTTGAAAGAACGACCCTCGCATCATAATTAGTGTCGCAATCCACGATGTCCGCAATATTACCAGTAGTTAGGTCCGACATAACGGCATCAAAACTAAATGAAGCGGTAATTGGAAAATCAACCGGACGAGCAAAGGCAAACTTGCTCCCCAATTTTTGAATGGGGCTTCTGGATAAATCAAAGCTTATAGTATAACTTTGAATATGAGCGTTAGTAATTGAAGCACCGGGTATATTGGAAGCCGTAGCGTCTGAGTAGGGTGACTGTCTCAAAGTTAACGTAATGTCTCCGGGCCTTAGAGTGGATATAGAACCGCTTGGGTTAACGTTTGAAGGATTTAAATTTGTTGTCGGAATAGGCAGCACGATAGGAGCCGTAGGGATCCTGCCTCCAGCACTATCTCCGGATAACAAAGTTACTCCTCCACTAGTAGGCAACCACTCTGGCTGCACACCTAACGCGGGCTGTATTGAGGGGTTGGAACCTGAAATGTAGGAGATAACATCGTCAAAAGTTCCCGTGAAGTAATCTCCTATATCTATGCGGTCGCCCCCCACGGTTCCGTACGCACGTTGCGATCCTTTTTCAAGTACCGAAGTAAGGGTAAACGTTTTGGCTACATCACCATGTTGGGGTCCGGAATGAAAAACTTTAGTCGACGGAACAGTTACGTCGATCCCGGTCCCTAGGGTGGTTGCCCCATTCACCTGCCCATTAGAGATAACAATAGTTGCTGCGGCACCTACTTGTCCATCGGGGGTTGGATCGAAGTCCGGCGAGCCTATACCGTCTCCAGTCGCAGTAAAAACAACATTGTTCGCAGTCCTAAAACCATAACCATGAACATCGTTATACGGATCAAAAACAGCTTCGTTACCCAAATCAGCCCCTGTATATCCTGCGTACATTCCCGTATAAGGAGTATGCACCACATTCATGTTTTGGCCTTCTACGGTAAAGTTGGCAGTCGGCAATCCGCCCACTGCTCCTTCAGTAGAGTATGAGGTCAAACTTGCATTTCCTATTCCGACTATGCTCTCATACTTGCCACTAACAACATTGTCTATGGTATCAGAACCTTCTGCGGTTGTAAGTATATAATAATTTTTTACCCCGTCGTTGGTTTCGGAATCTGTGATTTTAGAAATACAAGAAACTGGAGTCAGTGCTATATCAGTCGGGCCCGCCCAAACATTAAACCCTAACTTCGCTTCGTTACCCAAATTAGCCATCATATAGCTTCCTTCCAAGGAAACGGTAGGGGTATCGGTAATAATCCTATCAATAGCAGCTAGTTCACCGAATTGGTTTACATCCTGTCTGGATATGTTGAAGCTATAATTACAACTTTGAATCCTGTTCAGGTCTATGTTGTCTGTCGTTCCAGTCGCAACTCCCGTTGCGTTTACGTCCTGAGAAACGTAAACAGCCTGACTTTGATAAATTACCCTATTACGTACTGGCGTTGATGACATATTTTTTAAACCTTATTTATTAAATTGAGTATTGTACCAACCACTCATGAAAACTCCAACACTCGTTTGTTCTGGACCACCTATCTGACAAGTAAAATTAAGAGTAACCGATTTGTTATCTCCAATCGAAGAGGTAAATGATTCGCTATCTATCTTAAGATCTCTCGCTAAGTAAGCTATTGCAATGGGCCTATCAGCGGCTGCCACATCACATAGACTTGGATCCTTCATTTTTATAACGGCATCATAACTAGAATCGCAATTAATCAAATTACTAATCGAACCAGTGGTTAAATCAGCTAATACCGCATCAACACTCAAACTCGCCGTAATCGGAAAATCAACCGGTCGGGCGAAAGCGAAACGAGTCCCCAACTGTTGAATAGGGGTACGGCTCAGATCGAAGCTTAAAGTATAACTTTGAATATGAGCATCCTTGACGTCTGCACCAACCAACAAATTCTCATCGGTCTCCGAACTATTCATTATACTGTTTAGATCTGTTCCACCACCAGCTATCAAACTCAACGTTATATCACCGGGCCTTAAGGCTGAAATTAATCCGCCCCCTGCTCCCGAAGCGTTTTGCTCAGCAACCGGCAAAACTACATATTCATCAACCGAAGTACCATCCTCGGGATCAATTGCAGGATTAAACCCTGAAACTCCACTTACAGCCGTTTCACTGTTCGGATTCATACGGAAACCTTTCCCTAGAGGTACAAGAGGAAGACCTGCGTCGCTAATCTCGTCCCCCGAAGGGATCGTGTTATAATTCATGTTCATCCCCTCAACCCCGACACTTACAGTGGGAAGGCCCCCCACTGAAGCTTCAGAACTATAGGAGGTGATAAATCCGTTGCCGATACCAATTATACTTTCATATTTTCCTGAGGTAGTGTTGGATACGGCATCGGAACCTTCTTTAGTAGTAAGGATGAAATAGTCTTTTTGATGGGCATTGGTCGTCGTATCAATAAGTCCAGAAATGCAAGATTTAAAAGTGGAGGCCGCGCTTCCGCTAGGAGTAATCTGAAATCCCAGTTTGTTTTCGTTGTCAAAATTAGCCAAAATATAGGAAGTATCAAAACTCACCGTTGGTGTGTCCGTGATAATTCTGTCAATTGCTGCCAATTCACCGAATTGGTTGACATCTTGTCGGGTAATATTGAAGCTATAATTGGCACTTTGCACCCTATGCAAGTCGCTGACAGCATCGCGCGAGTTAGCATTGACTTCGCCTATACCACCACCGGCTCCCAGATAGCCGCTTGTAGCCGTTAAGTCAGTTGCATATCCGCTTTGAGAGACGTAAATTGCCTCACTCTGATAAATTACTCTGTTTCTAGCCATTTTAAATCCTTTTAGAAATTCTTACTTTAAATTACAGTTAATACGCCCAAAAGAGAACTAATTTCATGATAATCGCGGGAATCTAATTTTATTAATCTCAAAATCAATTATTGTAGAATAAACATTGGGATTAAATTTTCTTACTTCGTTTTCTAGCGTTCTATCGAAGCGCGACACATTAACGTCTTCGAGAAACATTTGCTGAGAATCGTTCTTGGTGGCAGCTATCCCCGTATAGTTATACTGAACATCATTACGATACCCCCCAAAAGAATTAAAAGGCATATCTGCCTCGTCGAACAACGCAATATTTGTCATTCGTTGGTCTCTGAATATTGACCCTATCGCATCTACCTCAAACTGGCTATCTGCCACCACAATTGCCCTAATATTCATAACCGTATTATCTTGGCCGCCAAAAGCAAACGGTTCGTTATAACTTCCATCGTTTTTAAGATATACGACAGGATAGGTTTTGGTATCAGGCTCAAGCCCCGTGGGAACTATTCCACTAATTTGGTTTCGGTTTGTGTATTGAGATTGAAAAAGTATCTCATCTTCGGTCTGGTTGGTTAGAAATACATTAAAATCCTTAATTGCAAAACTTCCTGTAATATCAGACGAATTACTTTGATTCAAATAACAACGCCCATTATTATAATCAATAGCTTCCAAAGGAGGTGTCCCGACATCAACAAAAGTTCCCCCTATATATAATCCGGGAGTTGACGGTAAAACATCTGCCCCCCCTGTAGGAAGAACGCCCCCCGCTATAGAGGCGTCGCTTACAATTTGAGAATAAGAACTTGCGAATGCATAATATCCATAATAATCATCGGAAACACTATAAAACTGCCCCGTTGTATTTTGAAAAGCCTCTCCTTTGGTCAATAATTTATTATCAAACCAGAGCAGCATGCTGGACATTATCTGATTGTCAAATTGTGGCTTCATTTAAGCTGTTTTTTAAGGTTGTTTATTATAGGAGTAATATATGGTGTCGGCCCAAACGTAATAAATCCAATATTTCGCTTACTTTGGAGAGCTATTCCGGACCTGCTTCGTTCAGAATCCCTAAAAATAGTCTTTGCGTAGTTGGTAACTCCCTTTTCCACTCCCTTAACCCAACTTCTGCTACTCCATTCAAGTGGGGTAAGCTTATATATATCCGCGGAAGAGGGAATATCAATATCAAACTCCCACAGAAACGAAGTGTCGCTTACTTTTTTTAATTTTCCTTTTTTATTTCTGACCCTAATGCTGCTCTCCAAAGCGCTTCTGATAATAGTCACCGGCTGCTGCCCTTGGTGAAATCCTAAAAACCCAAAAAAGTTCCCTCGGCCTCCCAAAAGGGGACTCCCTCCACCGGAAGGTCCCTTCTCTACCTCTCTTGTTACTTCGTGATCGTTGAGCTCTTTTAACGCCGCCGCCCGAAGACCCTCAGCTTTCTTTTTTGCCGTCCCATAGGCTAAATTTTGCAATACTTTCGAATTAGAATAATTTTTCTTTAAAAGTTGCTTAATATTTAATTTTCCTCTTACGGCCATCAGGTTGTTGCCTCCAGATAATAAACATAATAGGTTTTGCCAAGGAAGTAACGCGCCCCTTCAGAGCTAATTACGTTAAACTGGCTTCCCCCAATCTCCACAGAAATTGTTTTCCCCTTGCTGATAAAAGTACTACAGTCGGCTTCGACCTTAATCCTCACATCACCCTTCTCAATGTTGGCTTTTAATTCATCCTGATAATCAAGCGGTTGATTTTCTTTATAGTTTACAATGGCGCTAAAACTTTGGCTTACAGGAGTGTAGGTTACAGTCTCTTTTGGGGCGCTATAGCCAGCATAAATATTTTGCGAAGCGGCCAAAGTAATAGTCTTTTTGGCTTCCTTATGGATTGTTATCGTCGCCTTGAAGGTATCAAAATGATCGCCCAAAGCCGTTTCAAATAGAGCTTTCGCCGCTGCTGGTACTAATGATGCCATCAGATATAATTTGGTGCGACCCTATTATAAGAACCGCCGTAATTAATTGAGTATCGACCCGCTACCGTATCGTCTCCTGCAACCTGCACAGGTGACGCCTTTCTGAGTTTGTAAGCATTGATTAAATCAGTTAACTCCGAATACTCCTCTTTCTTCAAAGAGATGTAGGTTTTGCTTAATTCATTTTTATTAATTTTCCTCACTCGGGAACCATCCGATGCTACTTCCACAATGGGATCTGTCGAAGCCGCTCCAACCGTGCTTCTTATTTGCTGATCATAATAATGAACCACGTACATCTTCTTAAGTATAGAGGCTTCTTCCGGTTGGATAGCAACAATAGCGGGACTAGAAGAAGTCCCGTTATTACCCGAAACCGACAACCCCAAAGCTCCCGCAGCCTCATTAAAGACTTGGGGTTCGTTAGACGCAGTTACAAAACTCCCCGAAAATTCATAAATATCAGGATTAGTATCCCTAATTTTAAACGTGGTATTTATCCTATTGTTTAATTCCCCCACGTTACTTCTAATCCAAAAAGATATTGAAGGAATTGAAATAGTAGAAGGCTCCGAAAGTTCACGGTATATTTCGTCAGCTATATCGACAATCTTCATATAGTAGAAATTACACTATATGGGGTTTTTTCAGAAAAATTAAGTGTGCTCTGGTGGCCTTGCCCCTAGAACATCCGCATCCCAAACAGCACGAACTTCATCGGCGGTTGACGCAGCATCAAGGGCAGCATTGGCTGTTACATCACGCAAAGCCTGTTTTTTAGCAGCTACGGCCGTCTTCGCAGATGCATCTGCCGCTTCGTCAGCCTTCTGGTAATCGATATCCAAAGATTCAAGAAGAGACGTCCTTACTTGGCGAAACATATCCTTCTGAAGGTCCTTTGCTTTTGTTACATTTACTCCTATTGGCATAATTTTTACTCCGAATACTCCCAAGCGTTTCTGAAATAACGATCCACCGGAAGGTCTCCTAGTGGAACAATTTGATGGGGAACCCCGGCGGGAACGTCTTTAGCGGCAATTCTAGCCATAAAGTCCTCATGGGTTTCTCCCCTTTCTACTCCATTTGGCGCCGGAACAACAACGGCTACTCCGCTAAAAGTCTCTCCTTCTGCGGGAGCGACCGGATAAATAATTCTTCCTGTGATGTCCATTTTAGTTTATTACACTTATTATATGCTTTTTTCCAAAAAAGCCTATTTTTATTCTCTTAACTTCCACGAAGTAGTTGGTTCGTCCCAAATATAATCATTTTCATCTGTTGGATAAGCAACCGGAGCGTTCCAATCCAGAGTGGAT
>Ga0207984_1001815_pt1 | contig 10265 bp, 5 predicted proteins | sample ETNtaG_30_FD_185760 | JGI IMG/M metagenome (GOLD analysis project Ga0207984, IMG submission 185760) | Marine microbial and viral communities from oxygen minimum zone, Eastern Pacific Ocean - ETNP201306PF43B (SPAdes) (version 2) | ecosystem: Environmental > Aquatic > Marine > Oceanic ...
CCTGCTGGCGCGCCGGCTCGCAGAAAGAGGCGTGCGATTCATTCAGCTCTATCACCGCGGGTGGGATCATCACGGCGGCGTCAAGAACGGAGTAAGAGTCACCGCAAAACTGGTCGATCGGGGAACAGCCGCACTGATCGGCGACCTCAAACAGCGCGGCATGCTCGAAGACACCCTGATTCTGTGGGGTGGTGAATTCGGCCGGACTCCGATGGCGCAGGGCTCAGGCCGTGACCATCACATTCGCGGCTTCTCGGTGTTCCTGGCCGGCGGCGGAATACAGGGAGGCATCACTTACGGTGCAACCGATGACCTGGGCTACCTTGCCGTCAGGGACAATGTCCACGTGCATGATCTTCATGCGACCATGCTGCATCTGCTGGGTATCGACCATCTCAAGTTCACCTATAAATTCCAGGGCAGGGATTTTCGCCTGACCGATGTGCACGGACGAGTGGTGAACGAGGTACTTGCGTAGTCTCGTCGCTCCGCGACGAGAACAGCGGTCGCGGAGCGCCCGCACTACTACGATGTTACCGCACTACCGCCTGAATGGTGCGCGCCCGATCTCTTCGATTCTTTTCTTCGCCACTTTGGCCTGCTTCGAGCGTGGCATCAGATGAATGAATTTCTTGAAATTCAAGACGGCTGGGTAGAGCTCATCGTTCTTATCCAGCAAGATGGCGAAATCGTAGATGGCTGCCGCGTAATTGGGCTTTGCTTCGAGCGCCAGGCCGTAATGCTCCAGGCTTTCATCGATGCGACTGCGGCGCTTGAGAAGGCTCGCCAGGTTGTATTGGGCAAGATGGTTCTGAGCGTCAGCACTGATGACTTCTTTCAGCAGCTTTTCTGCTTCATCATATTCCTTCAGGATATCCAGGCAGAAACTCAGATTGATTTTCGATTCCACGTGTTCCGGGCTCATGGCCAGGACATCCCGATATTTCTCAACGGCCTCTTGGTGGCGGCCATTCTCTGAAAGCGCCAAAGCCACGCTGAACATCGCCGGAATCTCTGCCGGCGCGAGAGCCTCAGCAACGCGAAATTCTTTCAGTGCCAGCGCATACCTGCCCGTCGACATGGCCACTTCTCCCATGGTCAGATGTTTCTTCCACGCACCCGGTGATCGGTCGATGGCCGTCTTCAACAGTTCTGCCCTTCTGGTCTGATCGAGTTTCGTGAGCGTGGCCGATTCGATGACGGCTTTGCTGCCCCCGGCTTTCGCATAAAGCAGGCGTGCATCTTCAGGGTTGGCTTCCAGTCCCTCATCAAACTCGGCTTCAGCGGCTTCTCTGTCGCCACCCAGTGCGTAGATGAGGCCCTTTATCAAGTGGCGCATGGCGGTGGATGCTTTGATCATTGGTTGCTCTGAGCGGGCGGCTTTCGAAGGGTCGGTCCCTTTAAGCGAGAGGCTAAAAAACTCCAGGGATGCCTTCCTCCTCGCTGCCAACTCTTCTATCTCCGGTTGCCTGAAGAGATCTTTAAGCAGTCGAGGATCCGGACGCACGCCCTCCTCTGGAAATCTGCTTCGAAGAGCCTGAATCGTGCAGATATGGCTGGTTAGAATTTCCTCAGCATTCCTGAAGTTCGCGTCCTTCAACTCCGCCAGGAAATCCGGATCTGCGAGCCGCTCCTCTAGTCTGCCCCGCGAAGTTGAAAGATCTCCGCCTCCCATGAAAAGGATCGAGTCGGGCTGAACAAACGCGACCTTGCCTTCAGGAAATGACTCAGAGAAGTTTTCAATCACATAACGCAGTGCATCGGGCGCGATGCCGCAGGGAACTGCCAGACAGAACAGGCCGTCCTCCATTAGTTTGTTCTCGATGAGCCCAAGCGTCTGTAAAGAGGCCAGGTCCATTCTTGCCGCAGGACCGGGCGCCCAGTCCAGGGAGCCGAGGATGAAATCCCAACTTCGTAATTCGGTGCGAAGAAAAGTCCTCAACTGGCCGAATCGGAATTGGAGCGCCTTGCCCTCTGTTCGCTCATGGAATCTTGAAAGGCTCTGGACGAGCGATCGCTTCACGCCCTCAGCCGCCGTTGGGAAAGGGAGGAGAAGGTGCACCTGCCTCACCTCCGGATACGCGGGCAGCGCATCCAGGCATCCCCCTCCACCAATGCCCAGCACGAGGATGTCTTTCGGATCCTTGGCGATCGAAAGGGGTAGATGCGCGAAGCGGCGTTCTGCCGGGGCCCAGGCGAGGTCTCCGGCCAAATGACCATCAATGGTCCATGAGCGTGCATTGCCTGAAGAGTCTCCAAGCACGGAATATGTGCCTTGAGGCCCTTCCAGATAATCGATGACGCGCGATTCCGCGGTGTGACTCTTCTGGGGAAATAACGGGGGCTGGAAGACCGCATACCCGACCAGGATGAGCAGAGCCAGGAAGAAAGTCTTTTTATTTTCCTGGATCAGCACGCCAACACAGGCCGTGGCAAACGCAAGCACAGCCACGCCACTCTGAAGCCCGGTAAAGGAAACGATTGTGGAGTGCATGATCAGCGCTATGCCCGCGCCCGCGCCAATGGCTGAGAGCATCCCCCCTGTGGCCTGAGACATGGGCCTGCCCCGTTCAAAGGCGTACCCGCAAAGCAATGGCACGGCAATGCCAAGGCCAACAGCCGGCAGGCCCATAAGCGGGAAGGCGACCCCAAGATACCAGACAAGGTCTTTGGAAAGCTCCGCATGTTGAGACATCAGCAGTCTTTCGAACATCAGTGTGTGGTACATCGCACTGCAGAGGCCAGCAGCCACCGCGCTTAAGAGTGCGAACCCCAACAGCGCAATGCCCGGTGCTGCACCAGGATCACTTCTACTTCGAAGGAGGGAAGCACCAAGCCCCCCGAGCCCGATTCCGGCGAGGACGACAGTCATAACCGCGGATGCAGTGACCGCGCTTTCCTCTAAAGCGTAAAGGACCACGCGTCCAAGGAGCATCAGGCACAGCAGGCCGAAGCCTCCCGCGAGAGCACCATGCAAGAGAACTCGATCATTCTCATCATCTTCAGGCGGCTGGCGCTCTGAATTCGCCGGTTCATTTTCTTCACTCTGAGAAAAGCCTGCGGCAGCGATGGCGATGAGGACGGCTGCGCCTCCTGCACTGGCCGCAGCCCACAGAGGCTGAAAACCGGGCACGAAGAGCAGGCCGATGATGACTCCGGCGGCTGCGCCGACGCATACTGAGAACACTGCAACACTGACCGCTTGCACCAGGCCTTCCCTCCTGCGCCAGTATTGAATTCCAGCAACCAGCGATGCACAGAAACAGCCGGCCCCCGGCAGCGAAAACATAAAGGCCACCCCAAACGAAAAGATGCCCTGCGCAAGGGACTCCGGCGCGAATCCCCTCTGCATCTGCATCAGGCCATGATCAAAGGTAGTGATCAGGAAAGGAGGCATCAGTGAAAAAACGCCTGCTCCCATCAGCAGCAGCGCGAACAGCCCGAGGGGACGACGGGACCGGTCTGCGATATTCGAGATCCAGGCCGCGCCCGCGGCGCCGGCACAGAGCAATGCGCCGAACAACACCGAGATCGTGCCAGGCAGCGTACCAAAAACTCCGCACAGCAAACTGAATGAAATGAGTTGTTGGACCGCACTGACTGCCCCGGCACAGACGAGCAGCAACATAATGATCAGAGTGTTTGCTGACATCGAGTCTTTCTATTAAGCGGGTAACCGGTTCCTTACGAATGCTTGATCCACGACCCCAATCGTAGAGTGGAATATGATCGCTACCAAGTACTCTTCGCCTTTGTGTTGGTCTTCCCCGTCCTTGCTTTTTGCGTCCTGGAAAAAACTGACTGCACTAATACGGACGAAATACATGAAACTCTGCAAACCAGATCCTGTTTGACACCCGACGAACGCTGCAAAAGCTATCAGTGATTCACAACCTTGCATTGACAACTGTGCCGTTCACCAACAGGAGACCAACATGCGCGAAGATTCACTCAGCTTTCTCAGGAATATGCTGGAAGTACCCAGCCCGTCAGGATACGAGCAGCCAGCTCAGAAGGTTGTCCGGGATTGGGCCGGTAAATTTGCCGATGATGTCACCACCGACCTGCACGGCAACGTGATCGCTTCAATGAATCCGAAGGGCTCGCCGCGGATCATGTTTGCCGGGCATTGCGACCAGATCGGTTTCATGGTCCAGCACATCGACAAGGAAGGCTACCTTTTCATCAATCCCATCGGCGGGCACGACATGATGGTGCTGCTTGGGCAGAACGTAACCGTCTGGGGATCGGACGGCCCTATCCACGGGGTCATGGCTCGCAAGCCGATCCATCTGCTCAAAGGGGATTCAAATCGAGCTCCGAAGTTCCAGGACCTCTGGGTCGATATCGGAGTGAAGACGAAGAAGGAAGCCGAGCAATATGTCGAGCTCGGAGATCCGGTGACATTCAGGCTTGGAATGGTGGAGACGTTAAATGGCCGTGCCACCGCAGTTGGCTTCGATGATAAGGCCGGAGCCTGGGTGGTCATGGAAGCGTTGCGTCTGCTCAAGGGCAAGAAGTTTACCGCGGCCGTTTACTCCGTTTCGACGGTCCAGGAAGAGGTCGGTCTCCGGGGTGCAAAAACCAGCGCGTTCGGCATCGACCCGCAAATAGGCATCGCAGTTGACGTGACATTTGCGACCGACCATCCGGGCATGGACCCCAAGATCTCCGGCGAAGTGAATCTGGACAAAGGCGCGGTAATCGCCCGCGGCCCAAACATCAATCCTGTCGTTTTCGACATTCTGAAACGCACGGCAAAAAGAAAACGCATCCCATTCCAGATTAACGGCGTATCACGGCCCACCGGCACTGACGCGAATGCGATCCAGGTCTCAGGGCCCGGTGTAGCCACGGGCCTGGTGAGCGTTCCCAATCGCTACATGCACAGCCCGGTCGAGATGGTCTCGCTGAAGGACATGCAGAATTGTGCGAAGCTGCTGTCGGAGTTTGTGCTCTCTGTGAAGAAGACGACGGACTTCACGCCTTGAGCAACGGAGGGCGTTGTTGAAGCCGAAGTTCTCACACCTGTGAATCCTCTGCTCAATAAGGAGTCCATTCAGCCCATGACCTCATTCACCACATGAGCAACGACAGCACACAGACACTGGACCGCATGGAAAGATGGCTGGTGCTGGGTGGGCTGGTGGTCCTCGCGTTCGTGCCGTTGGCGTATTGCCCCTTCACCTATGAGAAGGCGTACCTGAAGACGTTTCTGTTTCGAACCGCGGGCATGCTCCTGTTCGGAGGGTTCCTGCTGGCGATGTTTCAAGGCAGCGTCTACCGGAGAAGGCCCTTCCGGGCCGGACTGTCTCTAACCGGATGCATGGTGGCTTGGCTGATCTGGAATCTCGCAACGACCGTCTGGTCGTCACAGATGACGCTTGCGCTGGAACGCTTCGCCGAACAGTGCCTGATGGTTGCGCTTGCCATTGGGACGGCCTTCGCCCTGCATGATCCCAGGCGTCGTCTGCGGTGTCTGCAGATCATTGGCATCATCCTGTGCCCTGTAGGGCTCTACACCATTTGGGTCTACGCTCAGCCTTATGAGCAGCGGCTGCCGAATCTGTTCTCTAATCGGAATGTTGCCGGACCGTTTTACTATCTCCCAGCCGCGGTGGCCGTTGCATTTGCCTCGGCCGCGTGGCGGCGTTACCTGCAGGAAAAGAACTGGAAAGATTGGAAGAGGCCGGCAGGGCCGACCGTCCCTGCAGTCATTTTTCTTCTGGTGATCGCAAGCACGCAGTCCGTCGCCGCCCTGATTTGCCTGGTTGCGGTATTGCCGGCTGGCATTCTGTTGACGACTCGGCAGCGCCGGCATCTTGTCTGGGGATTGCCCGCGGTTGTTTTGCTTTTTGTTCTTGCGACTTCTCTTGTCAGCAATTACACGCTCAAGGATCTTCAGGGGCCAATTTCGACCACCTCTCTAGGGCTCAGGTTGCATTTCTGGGAGGCGACCTGGTCACTTTTCTGGGAAAGCCCCGCGGTCGGTGTTGGCGCGGGGAATTATGTCGCCACGATTCCGACATTCCGCTCGGTGGCATCCTACGCGCATCCGCTGGCCACTCCGGCGCTTCTCCACGCGCATTGTCACCCACTCGAAGTATTGACCGAGCTGGGACCATTGGGTCTGGGCCTTCTGGTCTGGCTGTGGTTTGAAGCCCTGAGCAAGTCCTACCGTATTGTGACGACTTCGAGGCGTACCGAACGCGTTCTCGGCCGGGGCCTGTTCGCTGGATTCCTCGCCATGCTGGCACACTCTCTGGTCGGGGTGGCGTTCTCTTATACAGAGGCCCAGGCGGTCTTCTGGATCGGCATCGGTCTTCTGCTGTCGATCGGCGGGCTCAACACCGATACCGGTTCGAAGAAGGAATTCGGGCCGGTATTGCGGGCATCCTTCGTCGGCGGGCTGGGACTTCTTCTGACCGTCAGTTGGGGCCTTGCTGGTTTGAATACTCTTCGTGCTCAGTTTCACTTGTCCCGCGGAATCGCTCAGAAGCGCGCGCTGCTGCATATGAGCGCGCCTGTTTCTAAGCTCACAAAGTTGGCGGATCGATGCCAGGCCGAGTTTGAGAAAGCCATGTCCATGTCGTTTGCCGGCCGTGCGTTCATGCCGGCCGCTAATCATCTGGCCGCTTTTCTGAGCGCCCGGGCTGAAGTGCTGGCGACCACCCCTCTTGAAAAGTACGAGGTCCTCGCGACCGCTCTGGAAGTGCAGGAACTGGCCAATCAGAAATATCCGGATTACGGAACTCTCAACTACAACCTCGCCGCGCTGGCAAATGAGCTTTCACGATTGACACCGGATGGGGCACTGGGCCGCAGCCTGAAGGTCATTGCATTTCGTTATGCGAGACGACAGTTGAGTTTGAATCCATTCAACATGAGCTCCTACGCGCTCTGGCTTCGCGCCTCGCGAAGCAGCCGCCTGGCGAGGTCTTACTCGCTGGCCCGGGCATACAATTCGAAGGCGCTGAAGTTCAAACCCGATGACGTGGATCTCAACTACGTCGGCATGGTGCTGCTCCACCGTATCGGCCGGCCGAATGAAGTGGCGGCCATTTCCACGCGACTTGAAAACCAGTGCCGGCAAAAGCTGGAGGAACTGGGCGACCAGGGCTCGAAGAAACTCCGCCTTAAGTATCTTCTCTATCTCGTCGAGCTCATTCATGCGTCCAAGCCTGAAGAAGCGCGTGGCCTGCTTCGGTCAGCCCTCGAACTGAACCCGTCCCATCCAAAGGCGATCCAACTGCAGGAAAAGCTACGAAGGCAGGAGAGTTCATTACCTTATTCGGACTTCGTGCCTCCGGATTGAAACGTCTTGACTTGATCTGTGCCCCTTCTATAATCCCGGCCTGTTTCAGCCCGCCTGCGCAACTCTAACGCCTTTTAGACTAAGGGCTTTTGGTGTCAACATCGAGACTTTTTCAGTTGACCGTACAACCTTCGTTGTCACCCCCTTGCCCAGCCCTGTTAACGGAGATAATTGGATGACTGGGCGTCCCGACCCAAGCGGCCAAAGATCCTGTTCACGTCTCTTGCCCGTCCTGGCATTTACCGCCGCTATGCTTTCCTCGGTGGCATGGTCTGAGGAAGAAGAGATTACCTGGGCCTTCGAAGTCAAGTATGGGCGGCCCCAGCAGACGTTAATGGAACTGCCCCTCGAGAGCGAGAAGCCATATTGGTACCTGCTCTTTGACGTCACCAACAACACCAGCAGAGACCGGTATCTCTTCCTCAAAATCTGGCTGGTGGTAAACGGTGACGCCGAGAATCGAACCTATAAAGACCGACTGATTCCCGTGCTCGAATCCAAGGTGGAGAAGACTCTTGAAAGGGAATTCAATAATCGTGTCGAGCTGATGGGGAAACTGAAGAAAGGCAAAACCAGGAAGTGCATCGCCCTGTTCGGGCCTATTGGTTACAAGATCAGAGACGTCATGGTCTATGTGGACGGGCTCACAAAAAACACACTTCACAACGAGGAAGGCAAAAAGCCCTATTTTCATTACCGGCGGGCCAGAGTTCTTTATGAGCGGCAGGGCAAGCCAGAGGACGAACCATACACCGTGCTCTTGAAACGCCGGCAGGATTTTGTTTCACAGACCATTCAGGTGCCTGACGAGGCATTCGAAAAAGGCGAACCGGAAGACGCGACCTTCGATTAAGGCCCCGCATGCCTATCGCGGCGTTCCCAAAATGCTTCATCCAGGATCTATGCGTGCATCGCACCATGACGGTCGATCAATGGATTGACTTGTCTGCAGATTTTGACATCGACGGCCTTGAGTTTTACTGGCCGGCCACGCCATGGCAGGACAAGGCGGAGCTCGAACGATTGAGGAAACGTGTGGAAGCGCAGGGGCGATCCATTCCGATGATGTGCTATTCGCCAGACTTCACGAAGCCCGGCCAAGCCGAGCGGCGAAACGAAGTAGAGAACCAGAAGCGAGTCATCGAAACATGCGCAGTCCTGGGTACCCAATTCTGTCGGGTTTTGTCCGGCCAGCGCAGGCAGGATGTCGGCCACCAGGATGGAATCGCCTGGGTCCAGGAATGCATCCACGAATTACTGGATTTCGCAGGCAAGCACCAGGTCACCCTGATTATCGAGAACCATTACAAGGACAGTTTCTGGACCGCCCCGGAGTTTGCCCAAAAGATGGACGTCTTCCTTGAGCTGCTCGAGGGCATCGCCCCATCCCCCTGGTTCGGCGTGAACTACGATCCCTCAAACTGCATCATCGCAGGCGAAGACCCGATCGAACTGCTGGAGGCCGTGAAGGAAAGAGTGGTCACCATGCACGCAAGCGATCGTTATTTTGAAGGCGGCACATTCGAAGACCTGGTCAAGCTCGATGCCGAGCCGCTCACCGGCTACGCCGGCATCCTCAGACACGGTGTCGTGGGACAGGGCATGAATGATTACGACAGGATTTTCTCGATCCTGAAAGGCGCGGGCTTCAAAGGCTGGGTATCAATCGAAGACGGCGAAGACCCGGCCAAAGGTGCGGAGGACATAGCAGAATCGGCCGTGTTTCTTCGAAAAAGAATGAAAGAACATGGACTTCGGTAGGCGGATGAAGCCCTGACTTAAGCGATTGTGCGAAGACGAGTCGAGCGAAGCGAGAAGGGCCCTTTGCGTCGGACCGTCCCGCAGCCGCGAGTGGCGACATGTAATAGCTTTGGCCCGGCACAAGTACCAACTAACCGATCTCTCCTCTCAAACCTGTGCACAACCTGTCAATATCGTCCCGCGTGTTATACACATGCGTCGATACCCTCAGCCCATTTCGCACGGGCCCCGACAACACTTTCACCACCACACCGTGTTTCGATTGCAGGGCAGCCGCGACCGCCGAATTCCGGACACCATCAGGGAGCGCCACACTGACCAGGGGCGACGACATCTCATCCGCTTCCACACTGACCACTTTGATCCCTCCTATTTTCTGGAGGCTTTTAAACAACTGTTTTCGCAGAGCGAGGGAGTGCCCTTCAATGCGCTCGCGGCCAATCGCATTCAAGAAATCCATGGCAAACCCAAGACCAACGATCGTAGGAATGTTCCTCGTACCCACCGCGCCGGAATAGACTCGGTATCCACCTTCGAGGGCCATGGGCCTGATACGTTTCTGAGCTTCCTTCCTGATGTAAAGCAGACCGGTCCCCTTTGGGGCAAGCATCCACTTGTGCGCGCTCGTGGCATAGGTATCGCAACCCAGATCTTTAACGTCTACCTGCAGGCCACCAGGTCCCTGCGCGCCGTCGACTACCAGTGTGCATCCTTGCGAGAGAGCCAGCTTCGAAAGCTGTTTAACCGGCAGACGCAAGCCTGTCGTGTACGTCACGTGACTGACACTGATGGCTCTGGTCTTCTGAGTCATCGCTTTGCGAAAAAGTTCGACGAGTTCGTCCGCTCCCCCAGGCAGCAGAGGAAGCTTCACCTTGTCGATGATCACCCCGCGCCTTTTCGCGTAATAGCGCCAGCACTCTGCACCTCCCGCGTGCTCGTGGTCGGTGGTCAGCACGTGATCGCCCGGTTGGAGGTCCATGCCCTGCGCCACCATGTTCATCGATTCCGTTGTGCAACTGGTAATCGCCATTTCGCTGAAGTCACATCCGAGAAACGCCGCGGCTTTTCGTCTGACCTCCTCCATCCGTTTGATGAAAGGCCCATAACCAAGCGACACCGGGTTGGCTTCGAGCTCGCGCCATGCCTTCATCGTCTCCTGCAGCACGTACGCAGGACAGGGGCCAAGTGA
>Ga0207984_1001825_pt1 | contig 10223 bp, 16 predicted proteins | sample ETNtaG_30_FD_185760 | JGI IMG/M metagenome (GOLD analysis project Ga0207984, IMG submission 185760) | Marine microbial and viral communities from oxygen minimum zone, Eastern Pacific Ocean - ETNP201306PF43B (SPAdes) (version 2) | ecosystem: Environmental > Aquatic > Marine > Oceanic ...
AAATACGATCCTGGACACCTGAAGGAGACGCATTCTCAGTACGATCTTACAGCAGAAGATTTCTGGGAGTTTCTAGTACTTCTGAAGGAGAGTCTACAAGGTGTGGGTGTGGGTGAAGATCTTATCAAAGCAATTTATAAGAATAACATTCTCCCGCTTTAAACAGCGATATTGAGGAAGAAACCAAAGTTGTTCTTTCAAAAGATAGGTGGAAAGTAAGTTCTAATTAAGAAACTTGTCTCCCTTATCCATAAAGAGATCATTCAAGATGATTACTTGAAAGAATAATTTGTTTCCAAATTTTATCTGAAAGAACAAATAAAGATTGTTTTCAGCTACTGTAAGTGGCTTCTTGAATACAAGAACTCCAAAATTCCAAAAGAGCATTTTCTTGAGGAAAAAGTACTCGACACATTTCTTCTTTACTTCAAATCAGGGCTCACAACTATCGGAGTGAGTGAAGTGTTAATAGAAGAAATCCTCGCTAAGAAAGTTAAACCTCTCAAAGCCATGCTAAAAGCAGGGGAATAGTAATAATAAGAAATGCCGTTCTTAGAGTTTCCTGGTGATGAAACTACAGTAAATACAATCATTCCCATATTCTTCTAAAAAGTTTACAAGGATGAATCGATCAATAAGCACTTCAAAAACCTTGACATGCATTCTCAAATCGAAAAGTTGATAAACTTTTTTTCCTTGACTCAAACCCAGAAATAACTGAAATACCAGCGCTATTTCATGGAACAAAAGGAAAAATTCTCAATGAGCAGCAACGATTTCAGCCTATATTTGAATCACTTTAAGGCTGCTCTTTTCGAATTTGGCTTTGACGAGGAAAGTTCAAAGAAGATAACTGCGAAGCACATTCTCCCAATGAAGCAGTTTATGATCGTAAAATAGTAAAAGTCCGGCTGTCCTTTTAAACAATCAGGAAATGGCAGCACTAATTGTCCTTTTAAATAAACAAAAGGATAAGACGACAGCAGCAAAGAAGATTAATAATTCTTCAAAAAGATTGGTGGAGAAAAGGTCCTCAATACAATCATTCCCATATTCTATGAGAAGGTCCTGAGGAGCCTGTCCCTAAAAGAATTCTTCAAGGGAGTCAAAATGTCTAGGCAGATCCAGAAATACCAGGGTTTCCTTGCAGTATGCCTTAGTGACACCTCTATCTGGGAAGGCAAAAGTTTAAGAGAGATTCATGCAAAATGCAAGATCTCAGAGAAGGATTACTGGGATTTCATGGAAGAATTCAAGAAAAGCTTGCTTGAAGTGGACATCACAGAAACTCTTGCATTGCAGATAATCCAACATATTAACACTTGTTTCAAGAATGAAGTCTTAAACAAGTGATTTGAGGATCTTCATTTCATATGTTGCTTCTTTAAAATGATTTGTTCTTAAAGATAAGGAATGTTTAAAAATTAAATTTTTGAAATTTTGAAAAAGTTAAAATTTGAACTTTTTTTATTTAAATTAAAATTTTCAATTTTTATAAATTATAATTTTATAAATTATTAAAAATAAAATTATATTGAAGATTTAAACTTTTAAAAACCATGAAAGTCGAAAAACAGCAATTACTTTAGGATTTCTCATCATCCCAAATCGATCAAAAGATCAAGGAGCAATACGGTGATTCCTAAGAACACCTCTCTGAGAATTCCATCAGCCTCAATGAACCCAACTATATTGATGTTACTTGGAAAGACATCAGCCTCAAAATCGGCGACAAAGTTGTCCTCAACAATGTCAGCGGTTCATGCATCAAAGGTTAAATGAACGCAATTCTGGGGGTTTCAGGAGCAGGAAAAACTACACTTCTGAACATTTTAAGCAAAAGGTTTTCTCAGCCAAGAAACTCTTAGTTCAGTGGGGATATACTTTTTAACCAACAATAACTATCTCCGACTCAAATCCTGGAGATAAGTGCTTATGTCCACTAAAAAGATATTTTGTTTGAAACAATGACACCAAAGGGTAAGGCTTTTCCCCTTTAAATTAAATTATTTAGAAATTTTATTCTTCTCAGCTAGGCTAAGACTTGGGCCTTGTACTAATAAATTTAGATGGAAAAAGGTGAAAAGAATGATAAGAGAGCTCGATTTGACTAACTGTGCGGATACTTTAGTTGGATCAACACTCGAGAAAGGTATTTCTGGCGGCGAAAAGAGAAGGACAACCATTGGAATTGAGCTTCTTACTGATCCGTCAATAATTTTCCTTGATGGTTTATCTTAGTTTTGATTTGTCATTTATAAGAACCAACATCGGGTTTGGATAGTCACACCGCTAATAAGATCATTGATTTGTTGAAAGAGCAGAAGTAAAAGGGGAAAAATGTTATTTTCTCAATTCATCAACCGAGTTCTGCAATCTTGAATCAATTTGACAAGCTCTTCCTCATGGTTCGTGGAAACATAATCTTCCAAGGTACCAATCAAGAAGCTCTAAATTTCTATAAAAGCCAAGGCCACATTTGCCCAGACACAAGCAATCCAGCTGATTTCTTCATCAATGTTTTGGAAGATAAGTTTGAAAATGATAAGGGAAGACAAAAGAAAATAGTAGCAAAATTCTAAAATGGCTATCTAAAACAAATTCTCCCATAAGTGGAGGAAAGCTGGTCTAAAGTGGCAAAGACAAAGATCAACTTCTCATTTGTGTTCAAGGCAAGTTGGTTCATCTAATTTGGGATAATCTAAATGAGAAGCTACAGGAATTTCATACGAAATAAGGATCTTTTCTGGCAGAGGATGCTCGTTTCCATTTACATTGGAATCATCACTGATTTTCTGTATTTTCAGTTCACTGATGACTAACAAGGAATATTCAATCGATCTGGTGCGTTTTTCTTCATGGCGACTTATGGGTTCATTGGATCTGTACCAAATGTTATACTCACGTTTCCAAAGGAAAGAGAAGTCTTTTTGACAGAGTACTCAAACAATATGTATACTGTATCAGCCTATTATTTAGCTAAGACTATCGCTGAGCTGCCCTTTCAGATATTTCCGCCGCTTGCCTATGGGTTGATGGTCTATTGGACAATTGGATGTAATTAAACGGACTGGATTAGAGTGGTGATCTACTTGATGAATTATATCCTGCTGTTTTTAGCTGGGGACTCAATGGGTATCTTGTTGGGATCACTAATCAATGACCCAAGAATGGCGATGGGCATCTTCCCAGTCACCTACATCCCCTACATCATCACTGGAGGATTCTTATCAACAAACAGTACTTCTTTACTCACAATTTCCTTCATATTTCTTAGTCAATCCAGCAATCAAATGGATTCAGTACGTTTCGCCAATCAGATATGCCTTCGAGGGAATGTTAACTAACGAGTTTGAGAACCTTCCAATTCCAAGTCCAGTCAAACTTGTGTATGGTTTCGATTGGGGAATTTCAATATGCCTTTGGGGATTATTAGGTTGCTGCATTTTGTTCAGAATTTTGGCTTTTATTTCGTTAAAATTGCAAGCAAAAACTGTAGGATGATTTCTAATTCTATTTTTATTAGGAAATTTTATTAACATAATATTTTTTCTAAATTTATAATTAAATAATTAATTAATTTTAAAATTCGATAATTTTACAAAATCAGAATCAAACTTCCAAATGTTCTTCATAAGTTCCATGTCCCCTCAATGTCACTGTTATCGTCGGGCCTTCATCCACACATATCTTGAACTTGCTCTTATAAAAGATATTTAGCTTAGGCTTGAAAAATCATCAATAATCAACAATAAGCATACCCTGAAGTTAACCATTATCTTTTGAGGCTACTACATCTCCATTCTCTGCAAGGTTACTTGATATGGCAGGACCAAGCTCTCTGGCACTTTATTAACTGGTACTGTTGGCCCAATGCAAGTTCCATCTAGGAGGACTTTTTCCTCAGAGATCTCTTCCAATGGTATCGTTGGTCCTTTTTAAATACCCTTTATAAGATTAAAAGATAATCAATAGTTATTACCTTAGTGATGGAGAATTCCCACACAGTTGGATCATCAATAATCCTCATGTTTTCAATCTCCATTTTTGTTAGAGTGATTTTGGATATTATTTTCTTCTTTGGGAATTTTACGTAGTGGAGCTTCCATCTGGCCGGAACTGGGGTTAGGTTCGAAAGGTAAAAGGTCTTGGTCTTCTTGTTGTTGATGTGGACGTATCCGAATTCCTCTATTTAGGGACCTTATAAAAGTTATCAAAATATCTCAAAGCTAACTTTTATGCCCCTCAAAGCCGATCGTATTAAGGGCAAGTACAGGTCTCAAGCAAAGACCCTCCAATTTTACCTCTTGAATATCTCCATTTGCAAAGGCTAGGATAAACTTTCCGTGCTTATAAATCTTCCTGGCGAGAGGCCATTCCTCATGATTCCTTGCCTTGCCTGGAGTAAATAGAATTTCAAGAACGAGATTTGACGACTCTGAAAGATTAAACTGCGTTTACGGATTCTTCATTTTGTAAGCAAACTTGGCCTTCAAAGAGGAATTTGTTTCAGTTTTAATGATCTTAAAAGGCCCCTCGATGCTTACATTTGTTATTATATTGGATTTCTCTTTATTAGTGAGGATTACGATTTGTTTTTCATCATTGCAGTGGCATAGAGCCCAACGTTAAAACTCAACTTGTTCCTTTCCCGCCAATGTTAAAAGTTTATCAAGATGAAGATGTGGCCGGAAAGTTCGACCTCGTAGGTAACAGGCAACTAGGCCAATGTCACCTTTTTTCGTCTTCTTTTCTTCCCTTTTTGATTTTTGTTCCTATAAACTCCTTTGACTATTAATGAGATTCGGCTTCCCGATCAGCACCGAATTATATGATCTTGTTACATCGGAACTAAATTTGATAGTGAAGATCGCCGGTTTCCTTCCTCTGATCTTCTTTCTTCTATTAAAGTAAGCCAAGAGAAAATAGAAATAATTACAATGGAAGGAAGGAAAATCTGCCGTCCTTGGACTCTTCTGGTTCTACTGGGTCAAAATTAAGATGCACCAGCTCGCTCATACCAGGTCTCGCAGCACAAATCTTCAGATTAAAGAATTTTCTCTTTTTCTCTCCCTTCTGATCATCATCAAGGTCATACATTTTCCACTCAAATTCGCATGGCTTTGGCGAAGTATTCAAAAGCCGTAATTACTTTTGGATGGGAGCCACACCTGTTATAGTAGACCCAAGATTTAAGGTCGGATAATCTGTTTTGAAGTCAACACCTAGCTGACACTAGTCGATAACCACCGGTGAACCTGAAACTATCACCTGCGTTGTCAGACGTTTTGGCTCTAAACCTTGAATCTCACAGATAAGATTGTCCTTAAAGTTCCCACAAATATCGTTATAAACTGTGACTTTGATAGTTATTTCTGCTTTTCCCTTCAGATTACCTCTATTAGGTTCTGTTAGCATGCACATTCCAAGATTGTTTATGAGGTAAAACCTCTAATCCTTCTTCTAGAGACGATTCATAATCAAAGCACGACCGCCAACCGACTAAAAGTTATTCACAAGTTCAATTTCATCTGATAGAAGTTAACCTTGACGTTTTTTCAAAATTGCTCGCTTATCGATTATTGGAGGTTTTTCACCTTCGATTGCTAGAATGCCTGAAGTTATCAATTTTGACTTGAGCTTGTCGATTTGCATCGTGCTCATATTCATGACAGAACGCATCATGTTACTGAGACTGCCTGGCTTGGCTATCATGGCAACGTCATCCTTTCTGATAACTGGTTCATATTTTTCATAGTAGAAGTAAAAATCTGTATCTATTCCCGATGTGTTTTTGATCGTAAACTGATAGGTCTGAGGTTCATTAATCTTGCAATTCAAAAGACTTATCTCTGTTATTTCAATATCTTCTTTGATTAAATTCTTGAAAATGTTCACCGTCCTGCTTGACTTCGAAACTCTACTCCATCTGCTCCCTCCACTTTTCATACTTGACTACTTACTACCAACTTTACTGCCTGCTATACCCTTAAGATCAGGCATTTTCTTCTCCTCAATTCTCTCAAAGATAACACTTAGCCCAAAAACACTTCCAGTAATCTCAAACCCTAGTGGATAATCAATTTTATCAACATCGCAAACGATTAACTAAGAGAGATCACCTCCTTTGAAAGGGGTAAAGTGGATTTTCATATCAATTTTGCTTTTTGCTGGGATAATACCTTCAACCGGGTCAAAGGAGGCCTTGAAGGTCTTCTCGTCTTAATCTAGAATTGACCATTTGAAGTGTGAAGGAATGTTCCCTAAATTCCTCAGCTCGATCTGATTGCCTTTTTGCACAGAAAGCTCATATTCCCTTCCTGCATAGATCTTCCGATATTTAGCATGAATCTTATTTAGAGTAATATGTGCTCTTTGAATAATTGCTTTGACATGAAAGAGCTTTGACTCGCCATGTTGGATCAACATTTCGAATAGGGAATCAATCACTTCTGGTTCCTCACATTTTAAGCGACAAGTGATGGTTTTTCTTTCATTGGGTTTTAGGATACAATGAGTATGATCAAAGTAAATTTGCTTTGCTTTTAAGTCGATATTAGACCATTCTAGATATGTGTTAAAGTTGATCTCTTTTTTGCCGAATGGACGGAAGAGAATTTCAGCTGGAATGTCAGTTATGTTTTAAACGTCAAACTTTATCTCCTTTAGAGTCTAAATGTTATTCAGGCCAAAGTTGATGTTAGGAGTATGTATTTTGACCGAGGGCTCAGTGAAATCAGCTGTTATGTCAAATTGGAAGACCTTTCCATTTTTAACTTTGACGATGTATGAAACCTGTTTGTTCTTCCCTGGCAAACTAGAGGAAATCCTAACCTTCACGACCTTCTCCCCATTTTCCTGCAAGGTATATTCCTTGGTATCCAACTCTATTTCAAGATCATCATGAGTTATGCAGTGCCTCGAAATATCGAAAGAGCAAACACCCTCAGATGAGTTCTTTATCTTAAACTCCTTGAAGTAATCCTTTCCAATCAGCAAAGGGGCAGGGAACTTGAAATAATTTGGCTCGATTGAAATTGACCTGAGATTTACTACCCCTGTTAGTTTAAACTCAAAGAAACACAGTGAGGGTTTCATGTTATTGTGACCAACATAGCCTGGATGATCATCCTTTCCAGTTATCATTGCCTGTGGAGGGTTGATAATGCTCTTGAAGGGAATATCATCAACAATGAGAGAGCAGTATTGGTAATAAGGCATTGGGGTTGAGGCCTTGAATTTGATTTGAAATTCAATGTTAGATGCTGGCGGAAAGATACCCTTCTGTGGGTGTATAGAAAAGTTATTTTCTTTCATTTTCGTGAAATCAAACGCCATCGAAGGCTTATCCGAGTGGAAAATCGCCCAATGATACTTTACTTTTACAGTCGTCTTATTTGAGATCTGAATTGTTTTCACTTGTTCTACGTTTGGTATCGACTGGTCAAAGATAATGTTTTTGAACAGATGAGTCTCCTCTTTTTTGATTGCCTTCCCATTGACTTTCTCGATCTCAAGCATAAGCAAATTCGCTTCACCAACAAGCTTAATTTCTTTTGAAGTCTAATTATCACAGGCAATAATCACCTTTTCCTCAATTATTCCTGACTTTTTGGGTATAAAGCATACAAATAGCTCTTGGCTTTCATTTGGATTTATGTAAAACTCAACAGGATAGATCATGAAATTGTTAAGTTGAAGGAAGTCTCCCCTTTGTTTGTCATCATCCTCTTCGTTTTGACAGAAGAAGCGATAGCCTCCCTCACCTCCTTTGTTTGAGAATCGGAATACCATGTCGGATCTATCACCAAGCCAGCAGTTTTGACATTCGAGACGCAGAGGGAGGGTTATCTCAGGGTGGTGTCTTCTTGCTTTTAACTTTATCTAGAAAGGGTTATGAATGATAATGGGGTATTTACTGGAAATGCTCCAACATCGGTCACAATTATCAACTCATCATTAAAATCCGAGAGATTAGTGGCATGAAAATGAACCACAAACACCACTGACATACCTGGTGCAATTTACCCTCTTCCAAGCGGATATTTCACTTTCGTAACTGTAAACTCATTGCTCGGTGGTGGCATGTACTTAATTCTCTTCGACATGGGGCTCACATTGCACAAACTGATTTACATCTCATAAATTCCATTGATCTAGTAGTTTCTAAAGACTATTTCCTCTGGATCGGCTCTGAAATCCAGATTTGTGTCCTTAATACTGCTTTTTAATTTCTTATTGGTGTTATAAGCGAGGAGAAATGATACCTTGTCTTTAATATCGTCGAATGTAATCGCTGCTTTATCGACCTTGAATCTGGGATTCCTCAAATAGTTGATGCGTTTGCTCATATTTTGAATGATCTTGTGGTTTTGCTCCTTCTCAATTTCGGTCATCGCCTTGAGGTATTCAGGTATCTTATAGCGCTTCCTGCGATAAGGCGACTCCTTTTCCTCACCTTTTTTGATTATCTTCATCTGCTTTAGCAATGTCTTTGATTCATCCTGTGAGCTGGCGGTCATAGTAACCTTCTTTGAGGATTTTTTCCTTCGTTTTGGTGCCATTTTAAAATAAAGTTTAAAAAAGTTATAGTTTAAGTTATTTTTTGGAATTTAAATTTGTTAATTATTTTAAATGCTACAATAAGATTTTTTGGTAATGCAGTAATAAACTTCAAGCTTCCTCATTCAGTACTGGCTTTCTCAAAGAATTGATAAAGCGCCATTATAATTTTTCCAGCTTGATCAATATCATCTTTATCAATATCCTTGCTTAGAAAGTGATACCAAGGCTAGCCTTCAATGCTTTCCAAAGGTGTTTTTATGTACTTTTGGCTTAACTATAAGCAAGCCAATGCTATTGTCCTTGGATCATAATACAAGCAAACATGTGTTCTAAATGAATCATTTACAAAGTTATTCGCTACGCTGAGAATCAGCTCATCCTTTAGCTTAGGGTATCTACTATATGCTTCAAGATACTCATAAGGAAGGGAAATATCAAAATCAAAGCCAACTTCGTTTAAGATTTTGAGCTCTGAGAAGCAAAAATCTTCACGTAGCTTTTTCATTATGTTTGGTCGAGGTTCGAAGGATTTTATTTTCTCGTAGTCTCTTGGGCTAACCTATGTAACTGCTGGATTAGTAAAATCGATATTATTCTGCTTATTCACCATACAGTACTAGTAAGTCTTGCAGCAGGAGTTTAAAGTCCTTGGTGAATCATCCAATTTCGCAGCTAGGAACATGCATGTAGCCGCATATAGAAAACGATCGAACTTTCTAAACGGTACTTGTTTCGAATACCTGTGGAAAATCAAAACAGCTTTTGAAATTGTTTTCCTCTTAAGCTGAAGTATGATCCCATAGTAAAAGATGAAAGTGACAATTTCATTTCTGATTGATTCTTCCTTCTCTGGAGAGACACCGTATGACTTGTTTGGCGATTTGCCCCACTCTTCAAGAAGTAAAAGCTTCATTACCAAAATCAAATAATAAATTATTAAAATTATAATAAATCAGCAATTTCTCAAATTTATAAACATTTTTAATTTCTATAATTCTTAAAATAAGTAAGATTTTAAATTTTACAATTCAAGTCGCTATCGGCGAAACTCATTTTTAAAAGAAATCCGTATTTAAGGAAGATTATCCAATAATCTTGGAGGGAATCTTTTTGGTGTTTGTTATATTCTCCTTTTCTTGCTGAATTAATTAAAAAAATTAAAAATCTTCAATAATCCTTCTAAACTAGTTAAAATGGCCATTGGAAAAGGTAAAGGTGGAAAAGGTGGAAAGGTAGGGACCGGAAAGAATAAAAAGGCACCGCTATCAAGGAGTATTAGAGCAGGACTGTAGGTATAATGACATTTTCTTCGTTTTTGCTTACATTGAATAGTTCCCGGTTGGAAGAATCCACAGATACTTGAAATAGCGTGTTCCATAGAGGAATAGGGTAGGAGCCACCGCAGCTGTTTATAGTGCTGCCATTCTTGAGTACCTGACCGCAGAAGTTCTTGAACTTGCTGGCAACGCCTCAAAAGACTTCAAGGTGAGGAGAATCACCCCCAGACATTTGTAGCTAGCCATTAGAGGAGACGAGGAACTAGACTCCCTCATAAAAGCAACAATTCCAGGTGGCGGGGTTATCCCACACATTCACAAGGTGCTTCTCGGTAAGAAGAAGAAAAAAAAGAGAATGTGATTATTGATAAGCGTTTCATA
>Ga0207984_1001832_pt1 | contig 10212 bp, 6 predicted proteins | sample ETNtaG_30_FD_185760 | JGI IMG/M metagenome (GOLD analysis project Ga0207984, IMG submission 185760) | Marine microbial and viral communities from oxygen minimum zone, Eastern Pacific Ocean - ETNP201306PF43B (SPAdes) (version 2) | ecosystem: Environmental > Aquatic > Marine > Oceanic ...
CGAAACACAGGTATGGCTGCAGTATTCTGTTGACTGTGGGTACCTGGATCGCGACCCGGGCAAGAGACTTTACACAGAATACGATCACGTCATCGGCAAACTGGTCAACATGATAATTAACCCAGACAATTGGATCATCAAATAACGAAGCCCTCTCCCCCTCTCCCTGTCCCCCTCTCCCCCTCTCAGAAATGCATCCATTCCTTCTTTTTACTGAAGAAGAAGCCATCGAGCTTCGACAACGCCTCGCCAACGGCGCTCGAAGCCGTATCCACCTCGCTCACGCCGTCCGTTGCTGCGAGCAGTTTCTTAATCCCGAAGATGAACACTTTTTCGATTTCGTAGAACGAAAGAACAATTACTGGAATGACCGCCAGGGAAATTTCATTATCGCGGGACGCGTCCTCACCTTGCTGCTTACGGGATGGCTCGCGGATCGGGCGGAGTTCATAGAGGCGGCGAAGGATGCGTTTCTCACACTGATTCGTGAAGGGATCTGCGACGCGCTCGGCGATTACACCGAATGGCGGGACGGCATTGGGCATGACTCCGGCAAGTACTTCGCAATGACTGCTTTCGTCTACGACATGGCCCATCACCTGCTGACGGATGACGAGCGGGCACTGATGATCGGGCACATGGAAGAGAACTGTGAATTGGCAAGGAAAAACGCTTCGCATGCATCTCGCTTCCTCGATAACAACCGGGGCAGCAAATACCTGCTTGGTGTGGGCATCATGGGGAACGCATTTAAAGATGCCGAATCATCAGAAAAGGACTACCTCGAAAAGTGTGCAGGGCATTCAAGCATCTGGATCGAGATGGGGCTGCGGTACTGTGTCGGACGCGACGGCACCCTGATGGAGGGTGCAAGCTACGGCACCAGCCATTTCGTACACCTGGCACTGGCCGCACACATCTTTGCACGGTGCGGACAACGAGATGCGCGCAACGATGTACGCTTCGGGCGTGCGGGAGATTTCATCGTGCATGAGATGGTTTACTCGCAAGGCTGGGTGAACAACTTTAACGACTGCAGTAACAGGCCGTTGTTCTCGGCCCCCTACATCGCCGGTGTCTGGGCCGACAGGCCCGCCTGCCTCTGGGTGTATGACCAGTTGTTAAACGACCCTGACCACCCGATGTCGCCGGTGAATCCGGAGTGCATTCCATCCGATTTTTCGGCTGTGCCCTGGATGCTGCTCTGGCCGGACGACAAAGCTGTCGAGGCCGCGCCGCCAGATGAATGCGGATATCCACCGGCCCGTCACTTTCGTGATCGTGGCGTCGTAAGCATGCGCAGCGGTTGGGGGCCGGAAGATCTGCATGTCTCCATGATCAGCGGCGAGCCAGTGCGCACCGCGCATCGTCAGGCCGATCACAATCAGGTCACTTTATACGCACTCGGCGAGCAGTTTCTTATCGATTCGGGCTACCATGAAGAAGACCCGGAGACAGGAGAACAACTGGACGGCAAACCTGCGGAAGCGCACAACCTCGTTCTCGTCGACGGGGAAGGCCAATCCTACTTTCACACCGTCGACGGCTGGCCCATGGGCCACATCGAGAGCTTCGTCCAGGGCCCCTCTCACGCCTACACGATGGGGGACTGCGCGGAGGCAGCCAATTCCAGACAGACCATCCGCCGGGCCGAAAGGCATATCCATGCGGTCTGGGCCAGGGACTTCCCACAGTACGTGCTCTGGCTCGATGACTTCGAAGCCGACAGCGATGAGCACGAATATACGCTCCTCCTTCACACGGCCGAAGGAAACCGTTTCGAATGGGAAAGGGACCGAATCACCATCTCCGGCAAAGAACATTCGCTGGATATCCAACTGGTCACCTCCAATCCAGCCACGATCCATCTGGAAAGCTTCGGCCGGCATCCAAGGCTGCACATCACACAGCAAGGGAAACGAGTGCGCTTCCTCATGCTGCTCATTCCTCGCTGCAATGATGCGAAGTTCATAAAGTTGAATTCGAGGCTGGAGGAGGACAGTGTCGCGGCAGAAGCCGAATTTCGCGACGGCAAGGCGCTCCATACTTTCGATACTTCAGAGCGGCCGCAAGTGTTCACCGGCGAAGATGTCAAGACGGTGAAGGGGCCGTTTCTGAAGCGCCTCGACTTTCGCCCCAAGGGATGAAGGAATGTCGCAAGTTATGCGAGTCACCAGGCCCAGATTAAGAAAGGAGCATCCATGAATTCGCTTTTCGTTTTCAGCGTCCTTCTAGCATCGATACATGCAGGAACGCTTCAGGACATCAAGGTGGTTAACAATCGCGCTCCGGATTGCTCCTCTCTCGAGTCCATCGTTCGGACCGTGACCAAAGACTGCAAGACGGACGACGAGAAGGTCATCGCGCTCTACAACTTTCTGCGATACATTCACTATCACCACGCATATCCCAACGAGCGCGGCGGCATCTCTGCCCTGAAATTCATCAATGTTTATGGATGGGGCCTCTGCGGCGGCGAACACACTGTGCAGGCCGCGCTGTGGAATACGGCCGGATACAAGTGGCGATACATGGGCTGGAAGGGGCACACGACCGTGGAGGTGCAATACGGCGGGCGTTGGCACTACCTGGACACCTTTCTGAAATTCTACACCTGGATGCCAGATCCGAATGCGCCGGGAAAGTTCACGATTGCAGGGCAGGATGACATCCGGGCCAATCCGAAACTGGTTTCCGATGCGTTCGCCAGCGATGGTGACCGGAGAGTCTCATATCAGAAGGACAACAGATTCGATTACGCAGAGGACGGCGTGAACTGGACCGCCCCCGCCTTCATGGTGTGCGGCGACACACTCAGCGGCGTGATTGCCGGAGTAAAGACCGCACGAAACGCGGGCAGCCCTCGCGGGTGGAATGCGATCAAGTTCGACGATCCAAAATACTCGGCAAACATCCGGCTTTCCGTTGGCTACTCGCTCATGCTCGACTGGGACAGGCAGGAAGACGGTTACTACTTCGGCAGCAGAACTCGTTCGCCCCGGCATACCTGCGGCGACAAGGAATACCGCAACTGCCCGTCCATCGGCCCCATGCTTGAGCCCTACAACAAACTCAACAAAGCACGGACATGGTCCAACGGAACTCTTCTCTTCAAGCCGAATTTTCGCTCAGACACCTTCCTGACTTCCTTGAAGAATACCGAGAACGTCACCTGGAAAAATGGAAAACTGATCTCGACCGCGGACACCGGCAGCTTTGTCGTGGAGATGAATTCGCCTTACGTGATCGCCATGGCAAGAGTGAGTGCAAAGGGAAACACGTCACTCCAGGTATCTTCAGACGAAGGCAAAACCTGGAGCAACACGGATGCAGCATCTCTTACTGAAAAAGTGCGCGGCAAGTACGGCTATCAGCTCAAAGTGCGGTTCAGCCAGGAACTGTCTGATCTCGAAATTGCCAGCATCGTGCAGCACAACCAGGAAGCGCTGCCGTACCTGGCACCCGGCAAGAACACCATTACGATCACCGGCGATGATTTGTCGGCAATCGGCAATAATCGCCTGGTCGTCACGTACGCGTACCATCCCGGCCATCGCTACCGCAATCACGAAGACCTCTTCGACAAGGGCGCGGAGATCGCACGCGCTCACTACGCAAAGTGGGATGAGACGCCTGTCGTGGTCCAGAAGACCGTCGATAAATTCCCATTCACTTTTGAAATCCTTGTCCCGACACCCGCGGACAAGTTGCCGGTATATCCCCGCATGGCGTTCCTTCGCCGTGAGATCCTTGTGCCGAGCCAGAAGCCAATGCCCACGCCGGCTGCACCGTCCATTCCGGCAGTTCAAAAGGGACATGTGCTCGCCACGTTGCCCAGTCCCTGGACGATGGGAACGAAGCCTCCCCAGCCAAAATCCAACAGGCCGACAAAGAAGATCACCCTCGGGCCGGCAGCCGCCAGTTACGTCTCCAAGACCGGCGAGGTCTTTCCACACCACTCTATTAAATGGCTCAAAGACAGCTCCCAGGCATACGTGCTGCTCACGCGCTTCAAGACAGGTGAGCTGCCGTCGCCCAAAAACATCGCTTCAGCGAATCTCATTGTGTACGTCCACGAATCGCATAATCGAGCGCCGATGCAGGCCGGAGCCGTAATGCTCAAGGCGCCTTTCGAACCCGGTAAAACCTACGACTTCAAGAATCTCAGCGGAGCCATCGGCACGACGACCGTGGCCAGTGGCAGCGGCCCGGGCGCACCCTTCATTCCCCCTCGCCGATACGAAATCGACGTCACCCGCGCAGTCCGTGCCTGGTCAAGGGGAAACAACACCCACGGCCTGGGACTCCGCATCATTCCGAACCGAGCCATCGACGACGGCTGGACCGTTCGTTTCACACCGGCGAAAGGCAAACCAGTGGAACTGGAAATCGAGCGTTTCGTGGAAAGATGAGACCTTTGCAGGACTCTCTGATTCCCTGTTCTTCGAGCGCCACTGCCCAATCACACTTCAAGCCTTCTACTCTTGGGGCATTGCATCGGGAACCGGGTTGGCCACCTGCCACCGAAAATCTTTGGGCAGCGTGACCTCGTATTTCAGATGGATGACCCTCTTCTCGCCGGGCTTGAGGCTGACGTCCCATTCCAGGCGCCCTTTTTTCTGAAGATGCCTGTCCGGGCGTGTGGTCAGAGGTGAAAGTTCTACAGCGACCTCCTCGAGGTCTGAGACCGGGTAATTGTCGATGACCGTTACTTTCTGGTCCGTCTCCTTGTAATTGGCGACCTCGGTGTCGAAGGCAAAGTGATGAGTGACCTTCCTTCCGGATTTTTTTGAGAACGTGCTTTCCGGATCTCTGCGTCGAATGATTTTGAGATCTTCATCGATACCGAACGAGAGCTCGACCTTCTTGCCGGGCGCGACGAACTTCAGCGACGATGTCCCCATGAACCCGCTCTGCCGGAATATGTCGACCGGGCCCGCGAGGAGCGGGAAGCGGGTCTTGTTTGTCGTCTTGCACTTCAGGTAGACGTAGCGGAGCAGCTTGGGCGTGGACTCAAACGAGAGCCCCGGTTTATCGTCGGTGAAGGACATGATCGGCAGTTTGTAGGAACGACGGTCACTGGGAACAGTGCTCGTGCCCGGCAATTCGAAAACGACGGACGTTCCCCTTTCGGCAACCTGCACCTCTTCTGCCGCGACCGGTGGTGCGTCCGGTACTGGAGGCTCCGGTTCTCCGTCCGTGGAAGCGTCTTCCTCGCCCCCTGAGACGCTGACGACTTTCTTTCGCTGCCCGCCAGAGGTCGTGACCAGATACATTCTGAGGGGAACGAGCTTGGGTCTTCTTGCGCCGAGTGAAGGCCGGGCCGTGCTGAGAGTGATGGCCACGTCTTTCCAATCCTCGCCCGTCCGCTGGCGGACCTCCCCGAGATACTGCACTTCGAGTTGGCCGTCGGTGAGGTGTGCTTCATAACGGGGCTTCCAGCTCGCGTTGCTGATCAGGTAGCTGAGATTCAGGTCGACTTTTTTTGCGGCCGGCGACGACAAGGTGATCTCTGCATAGCGGACGGTCTTCTTGTTGGGACGGGTCAACTGCCGGATCTTGTTCTTGCTCTCAGTTTTCTTCTTTTTCAATTCGGTGAGTTGATTGGAAAGGTCGCGGCGACTGTTGGCCAGGGTGGTGCGACGATCTGTAAGAAATCCTGAAGTGGAATTGATCTCCTGTGGCTTGACCGTCCCGAGCGTGGTTCGCTCGGACAGGCTGCGCAGAATGACCTGCTCGAATGATCTCAGGTATGTCTCCTGATCGTTGATCACGCTCATCTTCGACTGGAGTTTCGAGATCGAACGATCGAGTTCATCATCCGCTTTTTCGAGCGCCCTCAGTCGCTCGTCCTGAGTTTCGAGCTTCTGCTCGGTTCGCGATGACACCGATAGAATTTTGGCGCCCGTTGCGGCACCGACGGACGCACGCAATGAAGGCTCTTGAAGGCTTACCGGCAGCCCTGCAATGGTGAGCTGATTGATGCCCGCAACAAGAGACACTTCACCTGAACGATCGATCAGGGCCCGGTCTTCATAAAGAGTAACGCCCTCGATGGGCAGGATGGTCTCCTTCGCTTCTTCGGCGGAAATGACAGTTGCGAGCAGGAGCGTTGTAATGGTGTTTGTGGTTTTCATGGCTTTTCTCCTACTGCTGGGCTGCACGAGGATCGGGAGTAGAGGCCACCTGGCTGTCGACCGGGTGGGTGACGTTGTAGGCGAAGGTGATCTGTTTCTCCTTCGCCGGGGCAAGCTCTGACTTCCAGGTCCAGAGCCCTCCTTTCTTCTTCTCCGTCGGCCGTTCGGTCAGGTGCAGCATCTCGACCTTCAACTCTTTCTGAACTGAGAATGGGATGCGCTCCATCACGACGATGATGACCGCTCTTTTTTTATTGTTGGTGATCGAGAGAGCTACCGTCTTCCGAAAGGTATATTTCGAGCGCCAGCTCTGCGTCTCGCGTTTGGAATCGAATTTACGTTTGACCGCGACCGCTTCGTCCACGCCGAGCCCAATCTTCAACGGCTCTCCTGACGAGGTCGTGTCTATCGAGCCCTGGGAGACAAAATCGCTTCCAATGAAAATGCTTGCCGGCGCGGCCAGCAGCGGCGAGCGGAGCGGGTTCTTCATCTGGGCATGAAGGAAGGCATACTGCGAAAGCTCAGGAACGATCTCATAAAAGAAATTCGCACTCACCTGCCTCCTGGCCACGCTGACCTTTGAGAACGCTCCATCGGATGGGATCGTTTCCCTCCGAAGCGCGGCGTATTTGTAATCGTAACCGCCACTCGACTGCACCGGGCTGACCAGCCCTCGTGCCAGTTTCTGAGCTTGAATGAGACGGACTGCCTGGCCAGTATTCTTAATGGCCTCCACAAGCACGTCATTGAATACGGCTTTGACGTCTCTGTCATTCTTCCAGTTGTCCAGAATGGCGGAGTTGGTGACCTGGAACGTCTGTAGGTCGCCCCGCCGTTTGGCCTGGCGCTGCCGATCGTAGAGTTTCTCGACCTGTTTGAGTTTGGAGTAAAGACGTTGGGTCTTTTTTCCTGCTTTTGCGGGGAGTTTGACTGAATGTCGCAGGAGCGGGAGGCGTCCGGAGGTGTTGATGGAGAGTGTCTGAGAAGCTAGCTGGGCAGGGGCATTCGCAATGATGATAGCTCCCCCGGCGTCGGCTTCGGTGAGTGTCTGTTGGCCTGCGCTGCTAACTGTCACTTGACCTCCTGAGCGACTGTCTACATCTGCATTAATCGTGATATCGCCCGAATTGGCCTGGATGTTTGCTATCTGTATGTCGGAGCCTGCTGTCAGGCTGGAGTTAACATCAATTTGCCCATTCCCTATCTGAACACCATTGTTGGCGGTCAAGGCAATATTGCCGTTTGCGCCCGATCCACCAGCCAATCGCATCCCCCTCCGCCCCGCCGGCGCACCAATATGCCAGGCCAGCAACTTCGGCAGATCCGCTGACTGCGAAGGCTCGGCCGCGCTGAATTCGAGCTCGACGCCCTCCCAGTCTTCGCCCGTCTCCTGGCTGACCAGCGCGTTCATGATGAGCTCGACTTTGCCGGTATCGATGTCCGCACGAATGCTGTAGCGCGGATACCAGCGAGGGCCATGAATCCGATACGACACTTCGATCCGTCCGAGCGCGTTGAGCTTGCCCTTGATTTCAAGAGCGACGGTTTTACTGCGTTTGGTCTCGTAGCTCATCAGCCGTGTTGAACGGGCGGATGCCACCGTGAGGCGGGCGTTGAGCTGGTCGAGGTCATCCGTCAGTTTCAGTTGTTCTTCCGAGATTCTCTCGAGGCCGCCGGAAACCGTATCCAGCATGACGGCCCAGGTTGCGGTGTTGAGCGGCAGCGGTTCCGGGTCGTCCTTTTTGCCGTCGGGCTTCGCGCCTACCTGAAGTGAGCGGAGGAATTTTGAGCGGCGTTCCAGTTCCCGCTGTTTGAATTCCAGCGCAGTCTTCTCTCTCTGCAGGGCCTCCAGCGCTTCTTTGGCCAGCCGGGCCTCTTCCTTTTTAAAGGTCGATTCATAGACTCAAACGACCTCCATATTCACCAGCCGCGGCTCAGCCGGGCCGAGCAGGCGAACCCGAACCGAAGAATCGACCAGCCCGTCCGGGAGTACCTTCACCACCACGCGCTCGTTTGCCTTCTGAAATGTAAGCTCACCCGCACGGGTGACAATGGCCTGATTCGAATAGACCAGAATGCGGTCGATTTTCGTATCCAACGGTTTTCCATTGGGGGCCTCCGCATGCACGGAACAGAGGCAGACAATCGGGATGGTCAGGAGGTGAATGCGCACTTGAATCTCCTTTGAGGAATCGCAGCCACGAGCAGCAGCTTGTGGACACCAGTAATAAATGGCGGGAACACCTTTCCGCTTATCAGGTGGACGCCCCCTTTACAAGTTTTATTTTGTGAGCGAGACCATTTTGTACCGACCGAGGAGACACCAATGGCCCGCTGGCACCGGGGTCACTTTGCCGGAGAGACGCCTGCTTCTCCAGGAGGTCCTCCGGTCCCCTCGTTCTTGTCCCTTACTTCCCGCTCAATCCCTTCACGAATTCGATGGTATCAGCCAGGTCTTGTGGGGTGAACTTGTTCCTGAATCCGGGCATCTTTCCTTTGCCGTTCTCAATCGTAGCCCCGATGTCTTCATCAGAGAACGTGGACATTCTGTTCGCATCGGTCAGTTTCTTTACCCCCAGTCTCTTGCCGAATTGAGTATTAGCATTGCCATCCAACCCGTGGCACACAGTGCAGGTCCTGCCATAGATATTTTCTCCTCGTGCGGCATCCCCCTTTGGCAGCTCAATCTTCTCCGGCTCATCGCCTCCGCAGCCCCAGATCAACATGCTTGTAAAGACGATACAACTGATTCTGCAGAGCTGGCGGAACACTGATGCTTTTCTTTGTTTGGGGATTCTGGATTCAAGAGGATACAGGATGCTGGATGCTTGATGCTGGATGCTCGACGCTGGATTCAAGATTCTGGATGCTGGATGCTGGATTCAGGGATCTGAATTCGGGAGGATTCTGGATTCAAGATTCTAGATTCAGGATTAAAGAGGAATCAGGTCTCTAGAGGCATCTTTTGGAGTGCGCCGACCTGATAATAATAGAGGCGGCCACCCGGACAGATTGCCCTTAGTGGGTAGTGTTGTTTTCGTTTTATCACCTGTCACAGTAGGCCACCCGATGAAGTTAGCTTGTGGAATCGATATGCATGCCCGTACGAGTCAGATTTGCGTGATTGACCAACAGCATACCAAGCTTGTTGAGTGCAAATTGCCCAGCACGCCGCTCGAGGTTATCTCCGTGCTCGAACCGTTCAAGGAGGCCGAGCTCAGCATCGTCATCGAGAGCACCTTTTACTGGTATCGAATGGTCGATGGTTTGATGGACGCGCTTTTCGACGTCCACCTGGCCCACACACTTGGTCTGTCATACATCACCCAAGCTAAAGTAAAAACAGACCGCCGTGATGCGTTTAAGCTGGCCCAGTTGCTGATGGCTGGACTCATCCCGGAAGCATACATCTACCCGAAAGAGATTCGCCCGGTGCGAGACCTGTTGCGCCAGCGCCACCTCGTGGTTGCTCGCCGTGCTGAAGAGTATCGCTCTTTACAGAATCTGTTACTGCAGCAGGGGAATCTCGATGCAAAATACAAAGACCTGCAGGAAGCCTACGGAGAAGAGCAACTGGAGGAGTTTTTCAACGACCCGTTCATTCGCATGCACGCCCAGCACGAGCTCGAACGAGTCGACCTTCTTTCGGAGCAGATTCACGAAAAAGAAGTAGCCATCCGCGAAGAAGCCCAGCAAACTGAAGACTACCATCGCCTCATGCAAATGCCTGGCATCGGAGAGATGTGGGCGCAGACGATTCTTTACGAAATTGGCTGCATTGAGCGCTTTAGAGATGAGCGCCACTTCAGCTCTTATAGCCGCGTCGTGCCTGGCACCGCCGATTCTGCCAACACCTCCAAACGAGGCCGCGGCAGCAAACAGGGCAACCCGCATCTGAAATATGCGTTCAGCCAAGCCGCGGTCGCCGCGGTGCGCTGCTATCCGCAGGTCGGCAGGTATTTCAATAAACAGTTGCGCAAGCACAAGGGCCGCTATGGGAAGCTCATCAGCTACAACAATGTTGCCCACAGGCTTGCGATTGCCTGCTTTCACATTCTTCGCCGCAAAACTGATT
>Ga0207984_1001844_pt1 | contig 10166 bp, 5 predicted proteins | sample ETNtaG_30_FD_185760 | JGI IMG/M metagenome (GOLD analysis project Ga0207984, IMG submission 185760) | Marine microbial and viral communities from oxygen minimum zone, Eastern Pacific Ocean - ETNP201306PF43B (SPAdes) (version 2) | ecosystem: Environmental > Aquatic > Marine > Oceanic ...
CGGACTCCTGGAAAAGCCGGATTCGGGCGAGATATCGATCCGCGGCGAAGCCTGCGGTGGCTTGAACGACGACGGCCGCACCCGGCTCAGACGCCACAACATCGGCTTCGTTTACCAATACCACCACCTTTTGCCTGAATTCTCGGCCATCGAAAATATCGCCATCCCGCCGATCATCGCCGGTCTCGGGCGCCGCCAGGCCCGCGCCAGGGCCAAGGAGCTATTGGCCTGCCTGGGCCTCGCCGAACGAGCCGGCCACCGCCCCGGCAGACTGTCGGGCGGCGAACAGCAGCGCGTCGCCATCGGCCGGGCGCTGGCCAACGCGCCGAGGCTGTTGCTTGCCGACGAGCCGACCGGCAACCTCGACCCGGACACCGCCTCGGGGGTTTTTCAGGTCTTGCTGGAGCTGGTCCGCGGGGCCGGGCTGGCCGCCTTGGTCGCCACCCACAACGCCGACTTGGCGGTGCGGATGGACCGCACCATCCGGCTCGACAACGGCGTGCTGTTCAAGGGGTAGGGGCATGCCGCCCGCCGATTTCGTTCATCTTCGCGTCCACACCGCTTATTCCCTTTCCGAAGGGGCGATCCGCATCGACGAACTGGCGGCGCGCTGCCGGGATGAACGCATGCCGGCGGTGGCGATGACCGACAGCAACAATCTTTTCGGAGCGGTAGAGTTCTCGCAAGCCTGCGCTTCCGCCGGAATCCAACCGATCATCGGTTGCCAGTTGAGCCTCGGCGGCGAGGAAAAGGGACCGGGCCAGGCCGCCGCCCGCGTCTCGTCCCGGAGCGACAGTTTTTTGCTCCTGGTTCAGAACCGGGAGGGTTATCTCAACCTGTTGAAATTGCTAGGCTTTGCTTATCTGAAGACCGATGCCGCGGCGCCGCGAGTGTCCCTGGATATTCTCGAAGACCACGGCGAAGGCCTTATCGCGCTGACCGGCGGGCCGGCCGGGCCGGTGGGGGGCTTGCTTGCCGAGGGACAGGAGGCGGCGGCGGAGGCGGTGCTTTTGCGTTTACGCGACATCTATCCGGGGCGCTTTTACGTCGAACTGATGCGCCACGGCGCCGAAGCCGAAAAGCGGGTCGAGCCCATGTTGTTGGCCTTGGCTTACAAGCACGATCTGCCTCTGGTCGCGACCAACGAAGCTTTTTTCTCCGTCGCCGACATGTTCGAGGCCCACGATGCCCTGATCTGCATCGCCGAGAAGGCCTATATTTCACAAACCGACCGCCGCAAGCTGACCCCGGAGCACTACGTGAAAACGGCCGCCGAGATGCGCGCCTTGTTCGCCGACTTGCCGGAGGCGGTGGACAACACCCTCGTCGTCGCCAGGCGTTGCGCCTTCATGGTCGAACCGGCCGAACCCAATCTGCCGCCTTACCATTGCGGCACCGGCCGGGGCGAGGAAGAGGAGCTTCGCTCCCAGTCTGGAGACGGCCTCGAAAGGCGGCTGCAAACGCTGATTTTGCGGCCGGAGATGACCGCCGCCGAGCGGGAACAAGCGAGCCGGCCATACCGGGAACGGCTGGAATACGAATTGGAAGTCATCGCCAGCATGGGATATTGCGGTTATTTCCTCATTGTCGCCGACTTCATCCGCTGGGCCAAGGGCCACGGCATCCCCGTTGGGCCGGGACGCGGCTCCGGGGCGGGTTCGGCCGTCGCCTGGGCGCTGACCATCACCGGCCTGGATCCCTTGCGTTGGGGCTTGCTGTTCGAGCGTTTTCTCAATCCCGAGCGGGTCTCCATGCCCGACTTCGACATCGACTTCTGTCAGGAGCGTCGCGACGAGGTCATCCGTTACGTGCAGGAAAAATACGGCCGCCATCACGTCGCCCAGATCATCACCTTCGGGAAACTCCAGGCGCGGGCGGTGCTTCGCGACGTCGGCCGGGTCATGGAGATGCCCTATTCCCAGGTCGACCGCATCTGCAAGCTGGTGCCCAACAACCCGGCCAGTCCGACGACCCTGGATCAGGCCATCGCCGGCGAGCCGCAGCTCCGCCAAATGGTCGATGAAGACGAGACCGTTTCCCGTCTTATCGGCATCGCCCGCCGTCTCGAGGGGCTCTACCGCCACGCCTCGACCCACGCCGCCGGCGTCGTCATCGGCGACCGGCCCCTGGATGAGCTGATTCCGCTCTATCGCGATCAGAAATCGGACATGCTGGTGACCGGGTTCAACATGAAGTACGTCGAGCAGGCGGGACTGGTGAAATTCGATTTTCTCGGCCTGAAAACCCTGAGCGTGCTTGCCAAGGCCGTCGAATTGGCCGCCAGGCGGGGCGATGCAATCGATCTCGCCGCCATTCCGCTGGATGATCGGAGCACCTTCAAGATGCTCGGAAAAGGCGAAACGACTGGCGTCTTCCAGTTGGAAAGCTCCGGCATGCGCGACGTGCTGAAAAAGCTCAAGCCCGACAGCTTCGAGGACATCATCGCCGTCGTCGCCCTTTACCGTCCCGGCCCCATGGACAACATCCCCAGCTACATCAAGCGCAAGCACGGCGAAGAGGAGATCGACCACCTCTATCCGACCCTGGAAGGAATCCTCAAGGAAACCTTCGGCATCATGATCTATCAGGAACAAGTCATGCAGATCGCCCAGGAGCTGGCCGGTTTTTCGCTCGCCGGCGCCGATCTTTTACGCCGGGCGATGGGCAAGAAGATAAAAGAGGAAATGAACCAGCAGCGCCATGCCTTCATCGATGGCGCCGTAAGCAAGGGCGCGCCCGAATCCAAGGCGGCGGAAATCTTCGAGCAGGTGGCCAAGTTCGCCGGCTACGGTTTCAACAAATCGCATGCCGCGGCATACGCTCTCATCGCCTATCGGACCGCCTACCTGAAGGCCAACCATCCGGTGGAGTTCCTGGCCGCTTCGATGACCCTCGATATGGACAACACCGACAAGCTCAACGTCTACCGCCAGGAGCTGCGGCGCCTAGGCATCGCCATGTTGCCGCCCGACATCAACGCCTCGGGCGCGACTTTTACGGTGGAGACGGCGGCGGAAACAGCAGGCGGGACAAACGGCGCCGCGGCCAGCGGCATCCGCTATGCCCTGGCCGCCATCAAAAACGTCGGCAAGGCGGCCATGGATTCGATCGCCCGCCAACGCGCCACCGACGGCCCCTTCCGGGACCTGCCGGATTTCTGCCGCCGGATAGATGTCCGCGCCATCAACAAGCGTCAATTGGAAAACCTTATCAGGGCGGGTGCCTTCGATGGCCTGAACGGCAACCGCAAACAGTTGTTCGAAGGCGTCGACATCCTCCTCGGCCACGCCAGCGTCGCCACCAGCGAGAGGGAAAGCAATCAGATCGGTCTTTTTGGCGGCGACGACATCGCCGTTTCGGCCTTCTCACTTCCCGAAACCGCCGACTGGCCTTCCATGGAACGGCTTCGGCAGGAATACGACGCCATGGGATTTTACTTTTCCGCCCATCCCCTGGACGCCTACGCCAACAGTCTGCGAAGGCTGGACGTTAAGCGTTACACGGAGATCCTGGAAGCCGGCGTTTCCGGTCCCGTCGCCATGGCGGGGACGATTATCGGAAATAAAGAACGCACCTCGAGCAAAGGTAACCGTTACGCATTCGTACAGTTTTCCGACACCACCGGCCAGTTCGAGGTTACCGTTTTTTCCGAACTGCTAAGCGTCGCCCGACAGTTTCTGGAAGTTGGCGAATCGGTTTTTCTCAAGGCCATTGCGCTCTTCGAGGGGGAGACGGTCAGGTTTACGGCGCAATCCATGGAGCCGCTGGACCGGCTGGCGGCGAGGGCGGCGCCGGGAATGAGAGTGATCATCGATTCCGCCGCTCCGTTGCGGCCGCTCGGCGAAATCCTCGCCGGCGAGGGCAGGGGAGGAGAGGGGGACGTCAGGCTGGTGGCACGCCTGGACGACGGCACGGAGGTCGAAATCAATCTGCCCGGCGGCTACGCCATCACGGCGCCGGTGCTGCTCAAGGTCGGGAACATTCCCGGCGTCGCCGGGGTCAGGGAAATATAGATTCCAAAGGCCGCCGGAAACGCCGCTATCGGCGCCGGCGAGGCTGGCGAGGGGGCCGGCCAAACATAATGCCATCAAGAGCCTGAAACTCCACGGCCGCTGTATGGAATGGAGCAGATCAAGCCTATGATACATGGATCGCTCACGGAAGGAGCGCTCAGGCCAGGAAAATGACGGTATCTCAGTTCCAGCCGGACGGAAAATGCCTTTTGAAGGAGGCGGCTTCACCCGCGCCCCGCATCGCCATGGCGACCAGCCGATGGCGCGGCTAACCAAGACGGAAACCGTTCAGGTAGCGGCGGTCGTCGTCTTCGCGGTGATCGCCGGCCTGCTGCTTCCGCGTCTGTTTCCTTTTGTCGGGGCGGCTGAAAACAGTGTCGGGGACATTCGTCTGGCAACCCTGTCGCCACCCGAGGCCCAGCATCCCGACATCGTCATCGTTGCCGTCACCGAGGACACCCTGGCGGCCTTGCCCTATCGTTCGCCCTTGGACCGCGGTTTTCTCGCCGGCCTGCTGAGGACGCTCGCGGCGGCGGAGGTGCGCGCCATCGGGCTCGACATCCTTTTCGACCAACCGACGGAGGCCGCGAAGGACGCCGAATTGGGCGATGTTCTGAGCAATTTCAAGGTGCCGCTGGTAGCCGCCTGGGCGGCGCGGGAGGATCATCTGACGGAAAAACAGACGGCTTTTCTCGAGGTCTACTTGAAAGGGGTGAACAAGGGCCTGGTGAATCTCATGACCGATCGCCGCGACGCCGTCGTCCGCTGGATCTTTCCCGGCCGGCACCGGGGCGGGAAATTCATTCCGGGATTTTCCGCGGCCTTGGCCAGGGTTCTGGGCACCGCCGTTCCCAGCGAGGTCCTGCCCCTGGCCTACCGTTTCGGGCCCGACGCCCGAACGCCGCCCTTTCGCGTTTTTCCGGCGCAGACCGTCAAGTTGCTGCCGAAGCCGTGGCTGGCCGGCAAGATCGTGCTGATCGGTTCCGATCTCCCCAACAGCGACCGCCACCGGACGCCAATTTCCGCCTTTACGGGCGGCGGCTTGAATGAAATGCCGGGAGTGTTCATCCACGCCCACGCCCTGGCCCAGATATTGGACGGCCGCCGGGCGCCGGCGACGGCAATTGGGGGCGAGGCGTGGCTGCTGCTGGTGCTCGCCGTCATCGGCGTGGCGTTGGCCGCCGTCGATACCCCGGTGCCGGTCAAGATCGCCGTCGGCTTAAGCGGGCTGGCGATGCTGTGGGTCGGCGGATTCGCCCTCTACAAGTACGCCGGGCTCATGATCCCCTTGCTTTCGCCAAGCCTTGCTTATGCTTTCGGCGGCGCCGTCGGCGCCGTTTTCCTCGGCCGCCGGGAGCGCCGGCGGAAGCGGTTCATCCGCCAAGCCTTCTCGCGCTTCCTCTCGCCTGGCGTCGTCAAGCAGCTCATCGACGAACCGAACAGGCTGTCCCTGGGCGGGGAGCGGCGGGAAGTCACATACATCTTCACCGATATCGCCGCTTTCACCTCGCTTACCGAACGGTTGGATCCGGCGGTTTTGCTGCCGCTGCTGAACACCTATCTGGACGGCATGTGCCGCATAGTACTCGATCACCAAGGCACCATCGACAAGATCGTCGGCGATGCCGTCATCGCCTTTTTTGGCGCCCCGGCGGATCAACCCGACCATCCCGCCTTGGCCATGGCCTGCGCCCTGGAAATGGACGCCTTCGCCCGTGGCTTCAGCGCCGAACAGCAAGCCGCCGGCATCGACTTCGGTCACACCCGGATCGGCGTTAATACCGGCTTCGCCGTCGTCGGCAACTTTGGCGGCGAATCCTTCTTCGACTACACCGCCCACGGCGACACGGTGAACACGGCGGCCCGCCTGGAAAGCGTCAACAAGCACTTAGGCACCACCATCTGCGTTTCCGGCTTTACGGCCTCGCGCTGCCCGGACACGCACTTCCGGCCCATCGGCGTCCTTGTCCTGAAAGGCAAAACGGAAGGCCTGCAAACCTTTGAGCCGCTATCGCCGGAAGCGGCCGCGTCCGCCAACACCGCCGCCTACCTCGAAGCTTATGAATTGATGAAAAACCACGATCCGGCCGCCCGCCAAGCTTTTGAAAACTTGGTTGAGGAGTACCCGGATGATAAACTCGCCGCCTATCACGATAAAAGGCTTGATGCCGGCAAACAGGGGATGACGGTCGTCTTGGAGGCTAAATGAGCATGCGTTTGGCATTGGAGCTTTTCCTGGGGTTTCTGTTGGCCGCCGTTTCCCTGGCGGCCTTCGCCGGGCAATTGGTGGTCATTGATTCGACGGCGCCCAATCTCAGGCCCGGCCATATCATCGATGACGCCAAGCCCCTTCACCTCGGCGCCGGCAAGTCGGTTACCCTGATCGACGGAAACGGCAAGGTGAAAACATTGAGCGGACCGCTATCGGCCGTTCCAGGCGCCGGCGCGGCGGGCGATTCCACCTTGGTCGCCTCGCTGTCCCGGCTGATCGGGGGGGGACAGGCGGCGGCCGGCGCCCTTGCCGTCATGCGCGGGATCAAGCCGGACCGGCGGTCTCGAGACGCCTGGTCCGTCAGCCTGACGAGTTCACTCGATCTCTGCGTCCCCGCCTACGGCAAACTGTCCCTGAAGAACAAACCGAGCCGCGTTCCCCGCATCCTGAGCATCAAGGTCTTGCCGGACGGTCCCGAGGCGTCCACGGACTGGCCCGCCGGCGTCAACAGGATCGGTTGGCCGGAAGGCCTGGCGGCAATGGACGGCGGCCGCTATCTGGCAAGAATATTCCACAAGCGGAATATCGCCGGCATGACCGGCAGGGTCAAAGAGACGGAGCTGATCGTGCATTTGGTTCCCGCCGGCCTGCCGACGGACGCCCACCGGGCGGTATGGATGGCGGGTCACGGCTGCGCCAAGCAGGCCAAGGCGCTGCTTGCCGGTCTACGTTGACGGCGGTTTTTTATTGGCGCCAAGGAGCCGGCCAAGAGTCGTTTTCGATGCTCGCTTGCCTTTATCTCCTTGCATTCCGCCGTTTTCACCTATATCAAACCGCCTTCATTTCACACGCGGGTTTGCGGGCGCCGGCGTTACTTCGCCGTCTGTTCGCTCCGGTATCCGGTCTTATGCCCGGAGGGTGCCCGCGGAGGAACAACCGGAGAAGGAATCCAGACGATGGCATTTCCCACCTTTACTATGCGCCAGCTCTTGGAGGCTGGCGTCCATTTCGGACATAACACCCGGCGTTGGAACCCGAAAATGGCCCCCTACCTGTTTGGGGCCCGCAACGGCATCCATATCATCAATCTGCAACAGACGGTGCCCATGCTGTATCGGGCGATGACGGCGGTGCGCGACATCGTCGCCGGCGGCGGGCGGGTACTTTTCGTCGGTACCAAACGCCAGGCCGGAGAGAAAATCGCCGAAGCAGCCAAGCGTTGCGGCCAGTACTATGTCAACCACCGCTGGCTTGGCGGCATGATGACCAACTGGCGGACCATTTCGAAATCGATCAAAAGCCTGCGTGATTTGGACGAGAAATTGGCGGAGGCAAGTGCCGGTTCGACCAAGATCGGTTTGACCAAGAAAGAATTGCTGCGCTTGAGCCGCGAGCGCGACAAATTGGAGCGGGCCCTTGGCGGCATCAGGGAAATGGGCGATCTGCCGGACGTGTTGTTCGTGATCGACACCAACAAGGAATCCATCGCCGTTGCCGAGGCCAACAAGATGGGCATCCCCGTTGTCGGCGTCATCGATTCAAACAGCGATCCCAATGGCATCGACTACCCGATTCCCGGCAACGACGACGCCATGCGCGCTATCGTCCTCTATTGCGATCTGCTGGTCGGCTCGGTACTCGAAGGCATCCAAAAAGAGGTTTCCGCCTCCGGCGAAGATTTGGGCGAAGCCGAGGAACCGATCCCCGAAACCCTCCCCGAACAGGCCACCGCCGAGATCGACTCGGGCAAAGCCGAGGAACCGGCCCCCGAAGCCCTCCCCGAACAGGCCGCCGCCGAGAGCGACTCGGGCAAAGCCGAGGAACCGATCCCCGAAGCCCTCCCCGAAAAGGCCGCCGCCGAGAGCGATTTGAGCAAAGCCGGGGAACCGGAGCCGCCCGTGGCCGGCGCCGAAGCCAAGAATGGGGCCGAGCCCATCGCCGAGGAGGCGCCCCAATCTGAGAAACCGGTGCCGGCGGAGGACGAAAAGGACAGACCGGAGGCGGCGGCGGAAACGCCGGCGGCGAGCCAGGAGGAGAACAAGTCCTGATAAATCCATCTTTTGGCTACATCTCATAATTCTTATAAATACCAAACTGTTATACAATTATCCTACAGGAAAGGTTTATGATGACGGAGATCAAGGCCAGCCAAGTCAAGGAACTGCGCGACAAAACCGGCGCCGGCATGATGGATTGCAAAAAAGCGTTGACGGAAACCGGTGGCGACGCGGAGGAAGCCGTCGACTGGCTGCGCAAGAAGGGCTTGGCGGCGGCGGCCAAAAGGGCCGGCCGGGCTGCCTCCGAGGGCCTTGTCGGCATTGCCGTCGGCGGCAAGGCCGGCGCCGTCGTCGAGATCAACGCCGAGACCGATTTCGTCGCCCGCAACGGGGACTTTCAGACCTTCGTGAAATCGGTGGCCGAAATCGCCCTTGACACTGGCGCCGACGAGCAAGCCTTGATGAGCGCTCCCTTTCCTGGCAGCGGCAGAACCGTCGCCGAGGAGCTCGTCCATATGATCGCCACCGTTGGTGAAAACATGACCTTGCGCCGGGTGGCGGCGCTTACCGTCGAGACCGGCGTCATCGGCTCTTACATGCACAATGCCTTGGCGCCGGGGCTGGGCAAGATCGGTGTCCTGGTCGCCCTCGAGGGCGACGCCGCGGCCGCCGCCCTCGAAGGTCTTGGCAAAAGCCTGGCCATGCATATTGCCGCGTCCAGTCCGCTGGCGGTGTCCCGCGACGATCTGGACCCGGCCTCCGTGCAGCGTGAACGCGCCGTCCTCGCCGGCCAAGCGCGCCAATCCGGCAAACCGGAGGAGATCGTCGAAAAGATGGTCGAGGGACGTTTGCGCAAGTTCTACGAGGAGGTCTGCCTTGTCGATCAGACCTATGTAATCGACGGGGAAAGCAAGGTGGGCCAAGTCCTCGCGGCGGCCGCCAAGGAGGCCGGCGCGGCGGTCACCGTCAAGGGATTCGCGCGTTTTGCCTGGGCGATGGAATCGACAAGAAATCCGCCGACTTCGCCGCCGAGGTGGTGGCGGCGGCCGGCACCTGAACTCGGTTTAGGGCCTTGCGGACAACACAAACAAATAACCTGAAGACCTTGCCGCCGGCCTTGGTGTATGATCGCCGCCATCAGGGTAGGGCACGGGAAATTTCTTGAACGTTTGGGTTTTTGGCTAAACCCCGTCGCGCTTGGCCGCCACGAGCGACCTCCCATTGCCGCCCGCTGTGTTGAACGGTAAGAACAATGTCCCGGAAACCGAAGTACCGACGCGTTCTGTTGAAATTGTCGGGCGAAGGGTTGATGGGCGATAGGGATTTTGGCCTCGATTCCAACACCGTGGAGCGTATTGCCGCTGAAATCCGCCATGTCCACGAGATGAATGTTCAAATCTGCCTGGTCATCGGCGGCGGCAACTTTTTCCGCGGCGTTTCCTCCGCCGCCTCGGCAATCGAGCGGACCAGCGCCGATTACATGGGGATGCTAGCCACCGTCATGAACGCCCTTGCCATGCAAAGCTTTATCGAGAAACAAGGGATTCACGCCCGCGTCCTTTCGGCCATCCCCATGGCAACGTTTTGCGAACCTTTTGTCCGCCGCCGGGCCATTCGCCATTTGCAAAAGGGTAGGGTGGTCATTTTCGCCGCCGGCACCGGCAATCCCTTTTTCACCACCGACACGGCGGCGGCGCTGAGGGCGGCGGAGATGGACTGCGAGGCTCTGCTCAAGGGCACCCAGGTCGACGGCGTTTACAGCGACGACCCGAAAACAGTCAAAGACGCCGAACGTTTCGACCGCCTGACCTATCAAGACGCGCTGACCAGGAATTTACGCATCATGGACGCCTCGGCCATTGCCTTGGCGCGTGACAACAAGGTTCCCATTTTGGTTTTTTCCCTTCACAATCCCGGAACTTTCGCCGAAGTTGTGACCGGCGG
>Ga0207984_1001848_pt1 | contig 10154 bp, 7 predicted proteins | sample ETNtaG_30_FD_185760 | JGI IMG/M metagenome (GOLD analysis project Ga0207984, IMG submission 185760) | Marine microbial and viral communities from oxygen minimum zone, Eastern Pacific Ocean - ETNP201306PF43B (SPAdes) (version 2) | ecosystem: Environmental > Aquatic > Marine > Oceanic ...
AGATTCAGTCGGTGGATTTGCAGTTGGCAGCCGATCAAGAAGGCACTCCCAAGTATCAACTGCGATATGACAAGTTCATTCAGCCGGGAGAATATACCCTTATCTTCCAGGCCAGTAACGCTGACGGCAATGCCGAACCGATCCAGACCACGGTCACGGTATTGGAAGCAAGCCAACCTAAACTGTCAGGAGATGTCAACGGCGACAATTCAGTCAATATCTTTGATTTGGTGATGGTGGCTTCCATGTTCGGCCGAACGGGCCAAGGCCTGAGTGGCGATGTCAACGATGACGGTTCGGTAAACATCTTCGACCTGGTGCAGGTAGCCGGTAATTTCGGTAAGAGTGGCCTGGCCGCTGCTCCCTCCCTTTTGACTGAAGAATTGACTTTCACCAGCCAACAAAAGCGGCATATCCAATCAGCCATAGTGGAATTGGAGGAAATGCCCGTTCGTTCAGAAACGGAAGAGCTGGTACTGAGCTTGTTGCAAGCTATCCTACCTGAACGGTTACCGGAACAAACGCAACTTCTACCCAACTATCCCAACCCATTCAATCCTGAAACATGGATCCCTTTTGAGCTTAGCCAAGATAGCAAGGTATCGGTAACCATTTACAATGTAGCGGGGACACCAGTTAGAAGCCTCAGCGTGAGTTATCTGAAAGCAGGTAGTTATGTCAGCCAATCAAGAGCCGTCTATTGGGATGGTAAGACTGATGCAGGTGAAAGAGTGGCCAGCGGTACCTATTTCTATACCCTGAAGACAGCAGACTATGTGTCTACGCAGAAGATGATCATCTTGAAGTAATCATCCCGCAATCTGCCTATTTATCTTTTCTATAAAGCCAGTTTTTTTTCGCAGCTCCGACTCAAAATCCTCGCGCACCAGGCGGTTCAAATAGCCGTTCATCGTCAAGCCCCACTCTGTAGCCTTTCTCTCAATATGAGCACCCAGTTTTTCTGATGTTCGGAAATAGAAAGTTCGCTTGTTTTCGCTTTTTCTCATTTGATTATTCCTCCCTTGAATTCCTTCGGATTTTGCGCATGTTTTGTTGGTGTTCTATTCCGTATTGAAAAAACATAAATCAGCTATTTCTCAAGTTTGATTCTTCCATATAGTTGACGTGAAAAACTTTGTTTTTCAAGGAACCCTCCCTTTCTGGGTTTGGATCTTAAATATTCTGAAGCGAGAATTTTTGCAGTTTTTTTAAATAATAATTAGGTAGCAACTTTTTAGTGTGTCACAGGTGAAAACAATAACGTAATTATATCACTAACCCTTGCTATGACTGAATTGCTTGCAAATTCAAAATTCGCATGCTATCATCTTGCAAATCGTGAAGGAGAACTTTAATGAGAAAAAAAGCAATGCTTAAAAAAAATCGTAAGAGTTTCTTGCTGAGGTTGCCGGCGCAAACGCTTTCAGCTCTGGCGAACCTTGCGCGCAGCAATAATCTGAGTGCTAACTCTCAAATCCGCGGCCTAATCGAAAAGGAGTTGCTGAGAAACGAAAATGAGGGATTTTCAGGGTCGAGAATTTCAAAATAAAAGCTTCCGGGTTTTGCGGTGGGGACCGGAACCAGAAAGCTTTTATTATTAAATGTGACGAAAACCAATAGTAAAGTGAAAAATTAAGATCATTCTATGATCTTACCATCTACTACTGGGAACGGTGCATATTTGCCCCGTTTTTTGATGCCCAAATAATAACATATTTTGAACGTATTTTCAACCATTCATCATCCTCTGAGGTGTATAGATGCAACAACAGAAACTTCCGGAACTTTCAATATCGAACTCGAGTGATTTTATCAATCCCTTGCAAAGTTCGGAGGTGGTTGTGATGGCGACGGGTGCTCCAGTTCTGAGCAGCACAATGGCCCTTATGCACCAGGAACGATGGCAACAAGATGAGTCAGGCGTTCCTAAGTTTGTCAGACGTTTTAACAGCCCTGAAGGCAGTTATGTCGCCCACTATGTCATGGAAGACCATTCAGTTTCCTCTCAGCCGAAAATTTTAGCCGGGCAGCTAGCCTGGGACATTGTTGCTGACTTTGGCCTAGAAGCGGCACGTTTGAATCTAGTCTTCGCTGCCTATGCCACAAAACCGGAACATGGCCCTCCTTGGATTGGGTACGCCAGAATTAAGGGCAGCGACCTGATTAAAACCTTGGGTATGGATCGGCAGATACGAAACCCGGATGCTGGGAATGATGGCAGGAGACTTATAACCAAGACCTTGAAACTACTCCGTTTGGTCAAGCTCGCCCAATCTATCGCCCGGCTTGGTGTGCAAGTGTTTTGGCAAAGTTCGAAGAGAAACTGCAGTGTGTCCCTCAGTCGGATGTGGGATATCAGGATCGACCTTCACGGCCCAATTAACCTCCGGCAGATAGTCGACGAACCGGAAGAAGTAATTATCACGGTTCGTGCCGGATTATGGGCGAAGAAATTTCTGAATGAGGCGGCGGTTGAAGACAGAAAGTCATCGGTATTGTTTCAATATGGGAACTTGCAAGTGTCAGTTCTGAGGATGAACCCGTTTAGGAGAGACTTAGCTATCCGCTTGGCTTTACATCTCACCTTTCGGGCCAGAATCAACAACGGCATCAGTAGGTGCAAGGTGGATTCGTTGTGGCAGGAAGTGGTGCCTGATACTGATCCTGGCAAGCGTAACCAGTTCGGAACGAAGGAGCAGCGTTTCCGGATGAGGCAGAAGTGGGATGGTGCGTTAACGACTTTGAAAGACCTCGGATGGCAAATTGAGTTTGATGACAGCACCTATTTCATAGACTATCGACCTGCATGGGCTAGAGGGCGAAACAACCACCAGCCGTTACCGGCAGGATATTTCGCCAAACTGAGGCAGGCGGTGCTATCAATCGGGCCACCAGGATTTACCAATACGGTGAAAAGACCAGCAACCGACACAAAAAAATTGAGCCCATGCGGGGAAGACAAAGACAATTGACGATGCGAAGCAGAAAGCCATTCTCAAAGTGCTCGATATTAGGCCTCCGTATAAGGCACCGGAAAGCTGATTTTAGGAGGAATTTGTGTGACATGGTGTCACCGTAAGGGTGACATGCCATCACCATAGAGGTGACATCCTGTCACTCTTGCTCGAGTATAACCCAGTCACTGCAAGGGTTTCAGGCAACTGATAACATCCTAATAAATATTAATAAAATTAATATTGGATGAGGGGAAATTATAATTTCCCCTCATCCCTAAAAGATAGGGAAAGATGCAGGAAATAATTGATCGATTCTACCACCTGATACTTCGAGAAAAAGGACAACTCTATTCCTTGCAAAATGAAAAAGGGGCTTATATCTCCCAAAAATCAAAGGGGCTAGAGTCCGCTGATGTCGAGAAGCATCTCAATGGTGAAATTACGGTGGCTGCTAAGCTGATTGAGCCAGTCACCAATCGGGCCAAGGTTGCCGTTGTTGATTTCGACGGCCCAGAAGATGGGTTGGAGGAACTATACAATTTGCCGCGCCGAATCCAACTGGAAGCAAAACAGTTGGAAATTCACAGTTATATCGAGTTCAGTGGCCGAAGAGGGTTTCATCTCTGGATTTTTCTGGACTCCGCCCTGCCGGCCAAAACCATCCGCCAGGCAATTAAGGCGTTGTGTCTGCATGCTGCTGGATATGACGCAAAAGAGATCTTTCCCTGTTCCGATACCATCAGCAATGATGGAAAAGGGGAGTCCAACGGTATCAAGCTGCCATATGCCCTACATAAAATGAGCGGGAAGCAAAGCGGGTTTCTGGCTGACGAAGTTGAGTGGAAGGGGGGTTGCCCGGTTATTCAACCAGCCGAACTGATGGCTGACTTTCAACAAACTGAAAGTGCCAGGCTGGTGGATTTGGCTAACGAAGTTCAGACGGAGCAACCTGAAAGAGAACAACCCATAGCAACCACTGATTTCTCCCTTTTGCCGGAAACGGAACATCCTGCCTGCATCCGGAACTACATGGTTCAGGGAAGTCCCACCGATGAGCAGTACAATAAGACCAATGTCACACTGGCCCGTTACGCTGTCAGTCGAGGGTTAAACCGGGAAGAGGCTACTGAAATAGCCAGGCAGGTGGCTGAGACTACACCATCCCACCATCCCACCTCCAAGAGTTTCAAAGACAAATTGAACAATTTCAAAGCCACCTACCAATCAGCAGCCGCATCCCCGCAGGATTACCAGTGGGGTTGTAGCTATGTGATGGCCAGCCAGGAAATGCTGGCCCGGGAAGGTTGCATCAAATCAGCCTGCCCCATCTTCCCTTATGGGCAAAACGGCAGGATTCAAGCCTCTGCGGCAGATTATGCGGCCGAAGAGGATCTATTGCGGTTTGCATTGAAAAACCCCGATCAGGCAGCGGAACAGATCCGCCTGGTGCATATACCGCTAGCAGGTTTCCAGAAAGTAGTTGTTGTGGATGGCAAACGGATTCCCGTACATGGCATTCTATGGCAGGCAATGGAGACTTTGGCCGGGGAAGACCGACAGATTCGCCAGAGCCTGATCCTCGATTGGATCGAAGGTAGCGAGCATAAGGATCAACTAACCGAAGTTGAAAAGTTAATCGGACAACTGGAGCAAAAGGTTTGCTGCAACTTGGAAACCTTCAATCAGCTATTGGCCAAGGTAAGCCAAACCGGTGCCAGGATAGAAGCGCAAGAGCGGTTGACAAAAGAGACCTCGGCCTTGGCCGATCGGGCTATCCCTTTAGCTAACACCTTGAACATGATTGAAGGAACGACCCTGGACTATTTGCGCAAGTCCAGTGTTGAAATTCGGCCGGTGCGGGATTATATGCTGGCTTACGTTCAAGATTTGTATCAGGAGGTTCCTGACAGTATTCCCACACCCTCGGACTGGCTGACCAACACTCTCAACGGCGGCTGGAAACCCGGTTGGTTTTATGTCCTGTCATCACCGCCGGGATCGGGCAAGACAACCTTTGCCAGTTGGGTGGGTGACTACGTCGCAGCGCAGGGAATCCCTGTCCTAATAGTCAGTTATGAAATGTCGCGGAAACAATTGTTGGACTACTCGATGTCCCGCTTGGGTGAAATCAATTCCAGAGTGATCGAAAGTCGAAGATGGTTGGATGAAACATATTCACGTCAGCAGCAGCTGGCGGTCGAACTTTCGGAGACGATAGAAAAGTACCAGATGGATTATGCACCCAATATCACTATTCTGGAAGCTGGCCCTGAACATACAGCTGCCACTTTGAAAGGCATAATAGCTACCGTCCGAAGCAATGCCGGGTTGGCCAAGGACGCCCCGGTTCTGGTTGTTGTTGATTATCTGCAACTGATGCTGACGGGTTTGGATAAACTGGATATGGGTGGCAATGAAACGGTCAGGGTTAGCAGAATAGCCACCGATTTGAAGCGGCTGGCCAGGAGCACTAAAGCGGCCATTATCGCCATCTCCGACATCACCAAATCTGCTTATGAGGAGGCAGTGAGAAAGGGTGTTTTGGACATGAGCGCTCTAAGGGACAGCTTTAAAATCGCCCATGCCGCCGACGGGATTCTTCTGTTGCAAACAGGTCAGGTTGGCCGAGGGGATGACTGCAAGGATCAACTGGAGCTGGTTGAGGACATGGCAGCCCCAAATCCGGAGCAGTTTAGCAAGGTAAGTCAAATTCGAGATAAATATCCACTGGATAATACCATTGCTGCCGAATACGTCCGCTTGAATGTAGCCAAACTTCGGGGAAGCGACAGGCGTGGATATCCCATGTTCGTTTACGAGAAAGGCTATCATCGGTTTCTGCCGATTGATATTGACATAGAGGAGATAAATGAAGAAGCCCAGGGAATATCTGAAACCTTTTGAAGACCTGATCAAAAGGCTTGAAACGGAAGCTGAAGGACGAAGGCAAAAGTCGGAGGAATCCAACTTCCCTTCGCAGCTAGCAGCAGGAGCCGCCTCAGAAAAGGCTGATGCTTGTATGAATCAATCATCTCCAAGTGGAGAAGTGGGCCTACCTCTCTGGACATCGGAGCCAGCGGAGGAAGCAGTAGCTGATAAAAAGCGGAAGTCCAGATCCGAAAAATCGACAAGGAAGGCGGAAGATAGTGCGCAGCAGGCGACCATGGAACCACCGAAAATGGATTACCAGCTGGTTACGAATCCGGAGGAGTTGTCTGATGCCATTGTGCCGTACCTGCAAGCAGAAGTGTTGGCCGTTGATATTGAAACGACAGGACTGGATCCATATACGGCTAAGATTCGCCTGATCCAAATTGCCGCACCTGAGCTGCCAGTACTTGTGATTGATGTCTTTAAAGCCCCGGAAGTTATAGAGGCATTAAAATCTTTGTTCAGTAACGATGCTGTCAAGGTGTTTCAGAACGCCAAATTTGACCTCAAGTTCCTGACCCGGGCCGGGATGAAAATCGAAGGCCAGATCTTCGACACTATGCTAGCCACTCAACTGTTACAAGCAGGTCTGCAGAAAGCAGCAAGGTTGGATGTTATTGTGAAAGCATATCTAGGTAAGGAACTGCCGAAAGAAGAACAAAAAAGCGATTGGAGTGGTGAGTTGAACCAGTCTCAACTGAGGTATGCTGCTAATGACGTTGCCGTATTGCTACCGCTTCGTGATGTTCTAAAAAAGCAATTGATGTCGGCTAAGTTGATGGAAGTGGCCAAATTGGAGTTCGACTGCATTCCCGCTTTGGTCGAGATGGAACTGGCTGGCATTATGCTGGATCAGGGACAGTGGGAAAGCTACTGTCAAATTATAGATCAAAACATCAACAAATATCAGTCTATCTTGACGGAAAAATTTCAGGGGTTCAGAGATGACAAAGGTGATCCAATCAACCTGAATTCAACTGCTCAGTTACAAGAAGCACTGGCGGAGATTGGGATCAAGGTCAACAGTACCAGTAAGGACACGTTGGAGCCTCTGTCAGATAATCCGGTGGTGGCAGACTTATTGGCGTATAAAAAATGGCAAAGTCAAAAAAGTAAGTATGCGGAGAAGATCAGTCAAGCTGTGAACCTCGCAACCCGTCGAATCCATGCCGACTACCATCAACTTGGAGCGGATACAGGGCGGCTGTCGTGCAGCAATCCGCCTTTGCAGCAGATACCGAGATCTGTTGAGGTTCGGCAGTGCTTCATTCCCGAACCCAATTGCAAGTTTGTCATCGCCGACTACTCGCAGATCGAACTCCGGGTGGCGGCTCGAATTAGTGGTGACGAACGTATGATCCAAGCCTATCGGGAGGGGAAAGATTTGCACAAACTGACAGCGTCGTTGATGACCGAAACTCCGTTGGAAGAGGTAACGGATGAAGATCGGCAAAGGGCTAAAGCCATAAATTTCGGTCTGTTGTTTGCCATGGGAGCGAAAGGGCTCCAAGATTACGCCAAAAACGCATACGGTGTAAATATGAGTTCGGAAGAAGCCTCTGAATTCAAGGAGAAATTCTTCCAAAGCTACCCAGGTTTTGCCAAGTGGTTCCAAGGAAATAAAAATAACAAGACCAGAGAGTTGAGAACCTTGAGTGGTAGGCGTAGGCTTTGTAATGGGCGGCAAGCTGCTTCACTGCCTCAAGCTTTGAACGCACCGATTCAGGGGTCGGCGGCTGACACAGCCAAGACGGCGTTTGGTCGTTTGCCGAATGCACTACAGGGCACACAAGCCAAGGTAGTTGGGTTCATTCACGACGAGTTCATTGTCGAAACACCAGAAGAAAATGCAGAAGCAGTATTGTCAATCGTGGTCAAGACAATGGAAGAGGCTGGCCAACGGTATCTGAAAGATGTGCCGGTAGTTGTGGAGGCAGTAATTGCGGATTCCTGGGCTGGCAAATAAGATTACCTTAAATCGAAAGGAGCAGAATTATGTAAAGTTGAACTTGATATTTTGTTAATACCAGGAAACCAATTTACAGTTTTAAGAAAGGAGAAAAAGAATGAGAACAACTGAAACAATGGAACCTAAATTTGTTAATAGAGTTTCTGGTGAAAATGGTTGGAGTGGTGATAATGACCATAGGGGGTTTAAACAGTTAGTTGACCCCGACAAGTTAAAACAGTTTACTAATACAGATAATGCGAAGGCATCTTGTCATCTGTATCTTGACCACATAAAGAATACGATATGTGGGAACTATATTGGTGAGCAAAAGGATAAGTCATTTGACTATATTATAAAATGGATGGCATCTAGTATCAGTGAACCCCTAGATGATAAGGAGACGACTGCACTTGTCTTATATTCATCTATGGCAGGTACAGGAAAGGGCAGTTTCGTGCGGTTGTTTGGGCAACTATTCGGTAGTTATTTCTTTCACTTGACCGATAGTAGCAGATTGGATAATCGTTTCAACAGTCTAATGCGGGATCGTCTGCTCTGCTACGTAGATGAAAATTTGTTTGCTGGTGATAAAACGATGCAAGCAATTTTAAAGGGCATTCAAACGGAAAATACTTTCATAGTTGAATCAAAAGAGATAAATGTAGAGATTGTAAGTAACCACTGTAGATTTATCTACGCAAGAACAGGGAATTCAGGGTACAAAAAAAATGGGGGTGACCGAAGGTTTGTTGTGATTGATGTTCCTAATAAGAAAATGAATGGAGAGAAATACAATGCAATGGCATCGCAATGGGCAAACAGTGGTAAAGAAGGTTTTTACTACTACCTTATGTCTGATGAAATGCAAGAGAGCATCAAGCATTTTGATTTTAAGGCAGGAATTACCTCTTCTAGTTAATTAAGGTGTGCATTGGTATGATACACCTGATACATGTCTAGGACATGTATCAGGTGTATCAGGTGTATCAGGACACAAAGTTTTCAATTCCAAAGAATGAAGAAGTGAAGGGGGTAATAATTATATTTAAGGATGATTAGTTTCGCAGTTCTATAATTACAATTCACTTTTCACGTTTATATTTACTGAAAAACCAGAGAATGAGGATGGTGTAGCGAAGAAATAAATTACGGTTTAGGTATTACGGTTTAGGTAAGGGTTAAAAAACTAGGTATAAAGCAAACTTAAAAATAGGAGTGGAAAATGGTTGGAAGAATTTACAAAGAAGTAAAAGGAAAAGATCCTGAGGATATCACGGATTACGTTCAAAAATTAGAGCAGAAAAATCAGGTTCTGATTGATGTTTTACAAAGAGGCGCACCTAACGATAGAAAATTCTGGGCTAAATTAAAAGCAGCTTTAACAGGAGATTCAGGTTGGGATGAAGTGGTTCATATTTACGCTGAATCGGGGGATTACTGCTTGAAGTTGACGGTTCCTGATGAGTGTTTTACAAAGTAGACCCTAATTAATTAGGTGTTGTTGAGGTTACGGTTACTAATAAACAATCTTCTGAGCCGTTTAAAGTCTGGAGATATAGATGTCTATGATCCTGTATTTGGGAATAGTTTAGACTTACAGACTTAAGTGGGAATATTAAGGTAAGGTGAGGTTTGTCAAGCCGTAAAAGGACAAAATACGGGATTAAAATGTATAGTGAATAGAAAATTGGCACATTCAGAGTGGGGGGAAGAAAGCTATGCAGTTGTCAAAAATAGAGAAAATTAGCTTAAGGGAAGTTTGGAAGAACGAAGCCCTGGATTTCACCACTTGGTTGGTACCATGCACCTTTGATACCTACCTTTGCTGGTGCTATCGACATCTTTGAACTCAAGCAGCTGGAGAAGGTCAAGGTAGAGACTCAGCAAAGCCAAGGTGGGTTATATGTAGCGATAGTGCAGCTGAATGGTAGCCTTCAGTAACGCTGTCAAACAAATCACATTCTAACTAACTCAAAGCCCCAGCTGTAACACTTATGGCTGGGGCATTTCTATATCTATCACTAAGGAGGAGAATCATGTCTAACCCAACTATCTATGATCAAGCTACCAGTGCAGTGGTTAAGATGCTGGAAACTGCTGGTACTAACTGGCATCAACCTTGGCAAGTTAATGGCAGTCGTAACGTTGTCACTGACAAATTGTATCGTGGTATAAACACGCTGATACTAGGATCGACACCTTACCCTTTAGGAATATGGGGTACCTTTAAACAGTGGAAGGATCTAGGTCATCCTGTTTGTAAAGGGCAGAAGTCCACTGGTATAGCCTTCTTCAAACCTATCACCAAAGAAACT
>Ga0207984_1001852_pt1 | contig 10146 bp, 6 predicted proteins | sample ETNtaG_30_FD_185760 | JGI IMG/M metagenome (GOLD analysis project Ga0207984, IMG submission 185760) | Marine microbial and viral communities from oxygen minimum zone, Eastern Pacific Ocean - ETNP201306PF43B (SPAdes) (version 2) | ecosystem: Environmental > Aquatic > Marine > Oceanic ...
CCGTGACTCCAACTCCCGCAGACGTTTCTACAACACCCTCTTCTCCACTTACAGATCGAAGTTCGGCTTCGTCAGCAGGGGTTGGAGTAACGGCTTTAGCCGGGTCTGCCGTACTGCGAAGAACCCGGCTAAAGCCGTGACTCCAACTCCCGACCGAATTCTCCTAATTCGCTTGCCATTTAGATTGCCTGCTAACTATAACTAATGCTTGAAAACAGCAGGTTTAACTAATAGTTACACCACCGCTTCAAATTCACGGTCATAGTCTTGCACTCGATTCCGCCATTCGAATCCAGCCGCCACGGCCCTCAGACGCGTGGCAACGGGCGGCGCGGGATGAATTAGTAGATCTTCAAGGCGTGCGGTGAATTCGTCATCTTCTTTGAAAAAACAGTCCGCGTGCACGGTGTGGGGTAATAATTCAGGATACGCCAGTCGTAACGGCAAAAGAGGGAAACAGCCTGCGGCAATTCCTTCAACCACCGAGAGACCGAAAAAGTCGTGGATGGAGGTCGAGAGGATGATGTCTGCTGACCTGAGCAGACGCCAGTAATCAGCTCTGCTGTCAGCAAAGCCGAAATGCAGGATGCGGTGCGATAGTATCTTCTCTGCTTCCTCAAAAACCTGTGGAGACTGGATGAAACTCTCGCCCAGAACAACTAATTGGAATTCCACCCCTTTTGCCTCGAGTTCGAATAGTGTGTGGAAAAACAGTTCTGGATTCTTGTCGTATTCCCACCGGTGATTCCAGGCAAGGATTGGAGGGCCATCCCGATTTTCTGAAAGACTATTCTCTTCTGGTGGCTCTATCCCCAAATGCTGGACACCGCTTTTCGATCGTATTTCCTCATCGACTCCGGCAGGCGCGTGATCCGGCATTCGACTGAAGAACTCCGGTATTGCGTCGATGAACTGTTCTCTATGAAATGCGGAGTTAAAGAGCACTCTGTCCGAGGCCAGGCACGTGGTGATGTTAGTAAAAACGAACTGATAATCGCGCTCCGACTCATCCTTGACAGGATATGTGAGTTGGTTCTCGTGAAAATAGGTAAGGATCGGGATATCGCGAATCCGGGCCGGCAGTAAAGCCCGGAAAGTAGCAACGTCGAGGTAGTCAGAGGCCAGAATCATGTCCGGGACGTCCTCACGTTCTGCCATCTCCTGGGCGAATCCGATGGCAGAGGCCCGCATTCTCCATTTCCATCTCCGGCCGGGAAGGCCCCGGATCTCGATGCTGTGGTTTGAGTGTGTCTTCAGACCATCTAGAAACGATCTATGGGAGCCCGTCATGTAAGGTTCAAGAGCCAGGATGTGCATCGGTCAGGAATCAGTGATCAGGAAAGTGAATTCAGGCCAGCCATCGAGTAACGAGGCAAGAGGGAGGGCTCGGAGGGGTGAGTATGTGTTGCATGGCGCTGTTGGGTTTGAAAGCAAGCGAGTATCGAGCATCCAGCGTCGAGTATCCAGCATTATTGAAATGCCGATCCTCGACCCTATAATCCCGGCCTCCAGCGACGGAAGACATAGAAATCCAGACGGCCAGTTAGCGACGAGTTGGCCAAACATATTGATATTCAACTACTTACAGTAAGGGAGAATCCCTCATGGGCAATCTTTCGAATGAAGAAATCTTTCGCTACAGCCGCCACCTGATCATGCCTGAGGTGGGCCTCGAAGGTCAGCAGAAGCTCAAGGATGCCTCGGTGCTTTGCGTCGGCACAGGCGGGTTGGGCTCGCCCCTGCTTCTTTATCTGGCGGCCGCCGGGGTCGGTAAGCTTGGCATCATGGATTTCGACGTCGTGGATAATACGAATCTGCAGCGACAGGTGATTCACGGCACTAAGGATGTCGGACGCCCCAAGCTGGATTCAGCCAAAGAGACGATTCTCGACATCAATCCGTTCGCCGAAGTCGAGCTCTATGAGACGCGCCTGACGTCCGATAATGCGCTCGAGATCTTGCGAGACTATGACGTCATTGCCGATGGCACGGATAACTTCCCGACCCGTTACCTGGTCAACGACGCGTGTGTCCTGCTGGGCAAGCCCAATGTTTACGGGAGCATCTTCCGATTCGAAGGCCAGGCCAGCGTGTTCGATGCTACCCGTGGGCCCAACTATCGCGATCTGTATCCTGAGCCTCCTCCTCCGGGCATGGTGCCGAGTTGTGCGGAAGGTGGAGTCTTTGGTGTGCTGCCCGGTATTATCGGCGTCATCCAGGCGACCGAGGCCATCAAGCTCATCACCGGCATCGGCGAACCGCTCATCGGACGCCTTATGATCTACGACGCGCTGGCCATGAGCTTCACAGAGCTCAAGCTGCGAAAAGATCCGAACGCGCCCGAGATTAAGGAACTCATCGATTATGAACATTTCTGCGGAATGGAGGAATTACCGGTCATCGAGAGTATCGCCGACGTCCAGCTTACTGTTGAAGACCTCAAGACCAAGATTGATAACAACGAGGACATGCTACTGGTCGATGTCCGTGAGCCGCACGAATGGGAGATTTGCCATATCGACGGGGCGAGGCTCGTGCCCCTCAGCCAGTTCACGAACGAGATCAATCAGCTCAACAGCGCTCAGGAAATAGTTCTTCTCTGCCACAAAGGCATCCGCAGTCTTAAGGCGCTGCAGTTCCTCCACCAGGCCGGTTTCCGCAAGCTGAAGAACCTGCAAGGGGGCATCGATGCCTGGGCGAGCCGGATCGAACCGGATATGCCGCGGTATGCGTAGTGCGTAATACCTAATTGTGTAAGTGTGTCAGGTAAGATCCGGTGGTTTTCGATTCTGCGGATCCGATCCTGAATTTCTTGCCCGGCCAGTTCTCTTCGGTGATCCATCCAAGCCGCCTTGCCATACTCAATCGGACGCCACAAGCCGCACTTACTTATTACACATTACTCATTACTCATCAGGCCATGGACCTCAGCAATCTCAGCCTCGCCTACCTTGAAGATCTCTATTCCCAGTTTCTTGCTTCCCCGAGCTCCGTGTCCGAAGACTGGCGCAATTACTTCAGGGGCGTGCGTGCTACTACCAGCACTGTACTCAACACTAGAGGTCAGTTCGGGCCGTCCTTTAAGCCGTTCAGCCTTTTCAATCCGCCGGGCAGCGGGCAGGCAGAAAATGACCGGGAACTAGAACGGCCGGCCCTTCCGGATAACCATGCCGAGTTGCAGGACAAGGTCGACCAGCTTGTGCGCGCTTATCGGGTGCGTGGCCACATGATTGCCATGGTCGATCCCCTCGGGCGGGAGCGTCCAAAGCCGCCGGAGCTCGATCCGGAATTCTACGGATTCTCGAAGGAAGACCTCACACATACTTTTTCCACCATGACGATCCACGGTCCCGAGCAGCTCACACTGTTCGAGATTCTTGCGCGTCTTGCCAATACTTACTGCCGGTTCATCGGTGCTCAGTACATGCATATTGATGACCTGCAGATCAAGCGCTGGCTCGAAACGCGGATGGAGGACACCGAGAACCACATCACCCTTTCACCTGAACAGCAGATTCGGATTCTCACCCGCCTGACCGATGCGGTGGTTTTTGAGGATTTTATTCAGAAGAAATTTCTAGGAGCGAAAAGTTTTTCGCTGGAAGGCGCCGAAAGCCTGATCCCGCTGTTGCACCTCGCCATTGAAAAGGCCGGCCAGCATGAGATGGATGAGATCGTCATCGGAATGGCCCACCGTGGCCGTCTGAATGTTCTCGCCAACATCATGGCCAAGAGCCCCCGCAAGATTTTTCGAGAATTCGAAGACGCGGATCCCGAGCGCTACATGGGTCGCGGGGATGTAAAATATCACCTCGGCCACAGCAGCGATTGGGTCGCCGAAAACGGACACCAGATCCATCTCTCACTCAGTTTTAACCCGAGCCATCTGGAGTTCATCAACCCGGTTGCGCTCGGAAGAATGCGGGCAAAGCAGGATCGCTTTGGTGATTCTGACTTCCGGCGAGGCATGGCCATCCTCATCCACGGCGATGCCGCGTTTGCCGGCGAGGGTGTCGTGCAGGAGACGCTGAACATGAGCGAGCTCGACGGCTACCGTACGGGCGGCACGCTCCACATCATCGTCAACAATCAGATCGGCTTTACCACGTCGCCCGAAGAATCTCGTTCGTGCGTCTATGCCACGGATGTGGCAAAAATGCTGCAGATACCCATCTTTCACGTCAACGGCGAGGACCCGGAATCGGTCGCGCAGGTGATTGATATCGCCATGGATTTTCGGGCGAAGTTTCAGAAGGATGTCGTGATCGACATGTACTGTTATCGGCGCCGAGGGCACAATGAATCGGATGAGCCTTCGTTCACGCATCCGCTGCTTTATCGCGAAATCGAAAAGCGGGAATCCGTACGGGAAGGCTACCTCGATCATCTGATGAAGCTCGGCGGCATGAGCAGAGGACAGGCTGAACGCATCGCCGAGGAGCGCCGCAATCTACTCGAACAAGAGCTCGCCGTCGCCAGGCGTGAGCCGGTCGTGACCAGGGATTACGGCGATGTGGGGCTCTGGATGAAGTACCAGGGCGGTAACGATGATTCCGTCGATGAAGCTGAAACCGGTGTCGCCGCCAATCGCCTTTCGCTCTTCCTGAAAAAACTGACGCAGTATCCGGAGACCTTTCACCCGCACCCGAAGATAAAACGCTTTCTCAAACAGCGACAGGAAATGGCAAGTGGAGACCGCTCACTCGACTGGTCTGCAGCCGAAGCACTGGCTTTCGCCACTCTGGCCACCGAAGGCCACCGCATCCGACTCAGCGGACAGGATTGCGGCCGAGGCACTTTCAGCCACCGCCACGCGGTCCTGCACGATTACGAAAATGGAGAGCCGTACCTCGCGCTCCGTCATCTGGCCGAGAAACAGGCGCCGGTCGACATCCTCAACAGCCCGCTTTCCGAAGCCGGGGTGCTTGGATTCGATTACGGGTACAGCCTGGATTGTCCGGACGGACTCATCATGTGGGAGGCGCAGTTTGGCGATTTCTCGAACGCTGGTCAGGTGATCATCGATCAGTTCATATCGAGTGCGGAAGACAAGTGGCGCCGGCTTTCCGGCCTCGTCCTTCTCTTGCCTCACGGTTTCGAAGGCATGGGTCCGGAACACTCGAGCGCACGTCTCGAGCGCTGGCTCATGCTGGCCGCGGAAGACAACATGCAAATCTGCTGTCCGACGAGCCCGGCCCAGTATTTTCATCTTCTGCGCCGCCAGGTTCATCGCCCTCTGCGGAAACCACTCGTCGTCATGAGCCCCAAGAGCCTGCTCCGGCATCCGAAAGTGGCATCTGCGCTCGACGATCTTGCCAGTGGCAGCTTTCAGCGTGTCATCGCAGACAGCCTGGAAAGTCTCGAATCAGTCAAGAAGATCGTGATGTGCACAGGCAAAGTGTACTATGACCTGCTGGCGCACCGAGAGAGGACCGGACAGCAGGATGTGTCCATCCTCCGCCTCGAACAGCTCTACCCTTTCCCAGACGAAATCATCGAGGCGATGCTGTCCGAATTTCCGGACGGAGCGCCTGTAGTCTGGGTGCAGGAAGAACCCGAGAATATGGGCGCCTGGCCGTTCCTCCGCCTGCGCGTGGGTGAGAGCCTCGCCGGCCGTGAGCTCAAGGGCATCTGCCGACCCGAATCCGCCAGCCCGGCAACCGGATCAGCGAACAGCCATAAAATAGAACAGCGGCGATTAGTGGAAGATGCCCTGGAGGTATGAGATTCTGGATGCTCGATGCTGGACTTGATACTTCACCTGCCATGCAAGGGGGCTGTGGGTTTAGGATCGTTGCCGTCTCAAGACGCCACAAGGCAAGCCGGAGGCATCAATAAAGCGACAGTAACCAGGGGCGTTATCTGGCCTGCCAACCGTTCGTGCCTTCTGCTAACATGCAGCATCAAGCATCCATCCATCGAGCACCCCTCATTAGACCATTCACTAAGCCATGATCAAAGCCATCCTCTTCGACCTTGATGACACCCTATACGACTGCACCGGCTCGCTGGTTGAAGTCGCCCGGCGCCGGGCCGCGAGAGCACTGATCGGCGCCGGGCTGCAGATGTCGTTGGAAGAAGCCTACAGCCTGCAGGTCAAACTCCAGGAGGCGCACGGCCCACGTTTCAATGTGTTCGAGCGTATCGCCGAAAACCACGGCCTCGACGATTCGGCGATCCATCTTGCGCTCGAAGCCTACCACAGCGACGAGGTCGAAGGCGTAAAACTCTTCGACGACGTGGAACCAACCCTCAAGGCTCTGCGAGAGGAAGGATACAAGCTCGCGCTGACCAGCACGGGCGTCCACAACCGTCAGGAAAAAAAAGTTGAGCTGCTGGGACTGAGAGCGATGTTTGACCACATCGAGATCAATGACTCAGAACGGGGCTATCTGACGCAGCAGGTTTTCGAACACGTGCTCTCCAGTTTCGGCGTGCGGGGGGACGAGGCAGTGGTGGTCGGCGACCGAATCTACAGCGAATTGAGGATCGGCAAGAGCTACGGCATGACCACCGTGCAGATGCTTCATGGCCGGTTCAGAGATCTCATACCGGAGACCAACGAGGAACACCCCGACTATCGAATCTCTCGGATCTCTGAACTTACCAATGTATTGCACCTCGCCGACCGGCAACGCAACGTCGGCCAACCAAGGGTCGCAGCCATCGGCGGAGGCACCGGGCTGCCGATCGTGCTGACCGGGATGCGTCGCTTCACCCCCAACCTGACTGCTATCGTAACTGTGACCGATTCCGGCCGCAGCTCCGGCAAGCTCCGCAACGAGCTCGGCATCCTTCCGCCGGGTGATATCCGCAACTGCCTGGTCGCGCTTTCTGAATCGGACAAGCTGATGAACGACCTTTTCCAATACCGATTCGGCGAAGGCGTTCTCGAAGGAATGAGCTTCGGCAATCTGCTGCTCGCGGCCATGGCCAAGGTGACCGGCAACTTCGAGACCGGGCTTCGAGAGGTCAGCGGCATTCTGAAAATCGTTGGCAATGTGCTTCCCTCCACGCTCACCGATACACACATCTGCGCGAGGCTCGGAGACGGCTCGGTCATCGAAGAAGAATTCAACATGCGCCAGTTGGACAAACCTGCGCCCATTGAAGAAGTCTTCCTGCGTGACGAAGAAGTCGTGCCCTCCGAAGAGGCCGTCGGCGCCATCGAAAACGCAGACTTGATTGTTCTAGGCCCCGGCAGCCTTTTCACGAGCGTGATTTCGAACCTGCTCGTCCCGGGCATCCCAGAGGCAATAAAAGCCTCGTCCGCTAAGAAGGTGTACATCTCAAACATCGTGACCCAGCCCGGCCAGACCGAAGGCTTCACCGCGGCCGACCACGTAAATACCATCGAGCGCTACCTCGGCGCCGATGTCCTTGATACCGTCATCGTCAACAGCTACGTCCCCCCGGACGAAATCATGGCCGCCTATGAAAGAGATGGCGCCGCTCTCGTGTTGCCGGATGACGATCTCCGCTCACGCACCAGGCTCCGCATCATCGAAGAAAACCTCGTCGAAGACATTCACAGCCAACGCATCCTCTGGGAAAAACAGGATCTCCTGCGCCACGATCCAACGAAACTGGCTTTCCTGCTTGTCCGCCTGTTGAGCGTGCACTGAGCGTCCTCGGCCTTCTTGTCATTCTGCCATGAAATCCAATCCCTGGATCGGTAAGCCATGCGGAGAGCCCATCATCATTGATGACTTCGGGCCTCTTTTGACCGACAGCGACCACTGGCGGCTTGAAGAAAACAGCTTCGGTGCGAAGCGCGGCCAACTGCTGTATGCCGATGAGTCCCGCCAGGCATCACTCACCGTTGAGCTTCCAATCAGGCCGGATCAGAAACACGCAATCTTCATAGGTTCATTCAGTCCCGGAGGGCGACGGTATCTGCTCTATGTTCGTCTTTCAGATGAGAAGCACTTCACGAATCTGCAGACCGAGCGGCACGAGCCAGCCTTTGAAGAGATGTATTTCAGGACGGCAGAGCTGAACGGTCAACATCTGGAGCTGACCAACTTCGATCGCGATGCCTGCATCGATTACATCAAGCTTGTACCTGTGGAACAGGGCAACCTGCCGAAGCCCACTGGGACGACGATCGGAATCCTGGATTTCGCGGACGATGCCGGAATCTCACGGCCGGAGATGTTCGAGGCCGGCTCGGCTGTCACGCGCCATGCTGAGGCCGGGTACGACATGATCATGTGGAAGGCTTATGCGGTGCGATGCGAATACCACACGAAGATTGGCGAGATTCGTGGCTATTCCGCAAAGGACGAAATGGAGCAGGCCAACGACGGTCTCGCGAGCGATAACCGAGGCATCGCATCAGTGCTCAAGAAGCACGACACCATGCGCCAGGCGGTGGACGTCGCGCATGAGGTAGGTCTGCCCATTTACGGATGGGCCCGCATCAACAACGAATTCTCGAGGATGGATCATCAGTTTTCCGCTACGACACCGTTCCACAAAGCAAATCCTGACAAGTTTCAGCAGCACAAAGACGGCCGCTTCACGTGCAAACTGAGTTTCGCATATCCCGAGGTCCGGCAGCACAAAATCGGCATCCTCTGCGAAATCGCGTCTTATGGAATGGACGGCATCCTTATCGACGTTCTCCGGCATCCGGCGATGGCTCTTTACGACGGGCCTATCGTGGAAGAGTTCATCAAACAGGGCGGAGAAGACCCACGCCATATGGACAACGACGGCTCAGAAGACTGGCTGCGCTTTCGCTGCAGGGCCTTCACTCAGTTTCTGAAAGAGGCGAGCGCCGCATTAGACGAACAGCGCGGCTCGCACGTGCCGCTCATGGTGCGCACTGTGGACCAGCCGGCAAGGAATCTTGTTATCGGCTGCGACGTGGATGCATGGCTCGCCGAAGGCATCGTAGACGGAATAATCTTTGGCCCCCATTGCGCCACCGCGGAAAACTATCCCGAAGACCTGCACATCAGCTCCTATCTTGAAAAAGCAAAGCAGACCAGGATCTATGGACAAGTCTGGCGATATGGCTCGGGCCTCCATGCGGAAGCGATGTCCAGAGCGTTATACGAACTGGGCGCGGATGGTGTGGCCTTATATGAGTCCAATGCAACGGTCGCACTTCCATCCATGCGAAAACGTCTCTGGCGATTCAGCCGGCCGGAGTCGTTGCCGGACCGGTCCTGATAGTCAGCTTCTAATCAGAACCTGAATCTGTAAACTGCGGGAACTCAATCTTCGCCACTGAATTTCCAGGAGACTACCTATGCTATTAGAAGGTAAGAAAGCACTCATTACCGGCAGCCGCCGCAGCATCGGCGCTGGTATTGCCCTCGCGCTTGCACAGCAGGGCTGCGATGTCGGACTGAACGACATCGAAAGAGACGACGACGCAGAAAGAACCATCTCACTGATAGAGGAACTGGATCGCAAAGTTACGTTTACCCAGGCAGATCTGGCAAAGACTTCTGAAATCAACCGCACGATGGATGAGTTCCTGGAAACGCACGGGCGTATCGACATTCTGGTCAACAACCATTTCTGGGCGGACGGCAAACCGTTCCTGGAAATTACCGAAGAGATTTGGGACAAGACCATTGATACCTGCCTTAAGAGTTATGTCTTCTGCAGCCAGGCCGCGGCGAAGGCGATGGTCGAGCAGGGCGATGGCGGCTCAATCGTCAGCATCTCATCCGTCCACGCTGCGAGGGTCTGGATCAACGATACTGCTTACGGAGTGGCCAAGGCCGGCATCATCCGATTGACTCAGAGCATGGCCGTCGATCTGGGCGGCACCGGCATCCGATGCAACGCGATCGCACCAGGGTACATTGCCACCCAATACCTCCCTCCCGAACGGGACCACGAACGCTGGTCATGCAACGACAGGATGAAGAAAGCGATCCCCACTCACCGGTATGGCGGCCCGGTGGATATCGCGGGTGGAGTGGTCCTTTTGTGTTCAGAATTCAGCAACTACGTGAATGGCCATTGTTTACCAGTCGATGGTGGCTTCCTGGCCACGGGCACGCCGTAGAGGTTTGTGGGTGGGTAAGAGTGGGCCACGGATGAAGAGGGCCACGGATGAAGAGGGCCGCGGATGAAGAGGGCCGCGGATGAAGAGGGCCGCGGATGAAGAGGGCCGCGGATGAA
>Ga0207984_1001853_pt1 | contig 10141 bp, 7 predicted proteins | sample ETNtaG_30_FD_185760 | JGI IMG/M metagenome (GOLD analysis project Ga0207984, IMG submission 185760) | Marine microbial and viral communities from oxygen minimum zone, Eastern Pacific Ocean - ETNP201306PF43B (SPAdes) (version 2) | ecosystem: Environmental > Aquatic > Marine > Oceanic ...
AAAACGAGCGACTGAATTACCCGCTCGTCGTACTGCCGCTGGCCCTGATCGAACCGCCGGCGAAAGGAAAGTGGCTCAACAAGTTTCTGCGGGATCCCACCACATGGATTGGCATTGGAATACCGATCTTTATCCATTTCGTAAACGGCATGCGGAAGTGGCATCCGGAGATTCCAGAGATTGTGCTCAAGATCAGGCTGAATGATCTGCTCCGGGAAGCACCGTGGTCAGAGATGACCCTTCAATGGATGTTTGTCTATCTTTCCGTGGTGGCGTTCATGTTTCTCGTGCCGCTGGAGGTCTCGTTGAGCCTGTGGTTCTTTTATGTTTTTCAGCAGTTTGAGTTTGTGATTGGCTATCTGATTGGGTACCCCACCCGCGGCAATTCTGGGCCTTTCTCTGTGTATCAACAGGCGGGAGCATTCCTGGTGCTGGCCGGGGTTCTGTTGTGGCGAGCAAGGCACCATCTGCGCAACGTTTTTCGAAAGGCGGTGTTGAAAGCGCCTGAGGTGGATGACAGCCGCGAAGTGATGTCCTACCGGGCCGCGACGATCGGGTTGGTTGTATCACTGCTGGTCGCGTCCGGCTGGTGCGCGGAGTATGGGATGTCGTTCTGGTACAGCCTTGCGGGCTTGCTCTTATGGCTGGCCATTCTGCTTTGTCTTTCCCGGCTGATAACGCAGGGCGGGATGCTGTTCGTCTATCAGCGATTCAGCCCGGTCGAGATTCTGGATGCCGCGTTCGGTGCCGGCCGACTGGGGAAAACGACCTCGGCGACGATGGCTCTGCAGAACATCTACTTCATTCATGACGCCCGTGAGTCGTTGATGCCGAGCACGTTTAACGCGATACGCATCAATGATTCTGATAACGATCGCCCTCGCAGTCTGGGCTGGCTTGTCATGCCTGCGCTTGTGCTCACGTTTGTCTGTTCAGGTTACTTTTTCGTCCGGCAGGCATACGAGGCAGGAGGCGCGAATCTTGACTGGTTCGGCATGAGGGCAGTATTCGGTTGGAAGCTCAATCCCTGGGTGCGCTCTCTTTACGCGGGTGAATCCACCAACTGGTATAACGTTGGCTACATGAGCTGGGGCGCGCTTTTGATGGGTTTTATCAGCCACATGAGCCGCAGCTATCACTGGTGGCCGTTGCATCCCCTGGGTCTGCTGATGTCGAACAGCTACGCGATGCGCCACTTCTGGTTCTCCATCTTTCTCGGCTGGTCGATTAAGTATTTCATTTTGCGTTATGGCGGAGCGCGTACTTATCGGAGAATGATCCCCTTCTTCCTGGGTATGGTCGTCGGAGAATGTTTCATCGGCGGCATCTGGGTGATCGTTGGTTTCATCACCGAAACGCCAACGAATTTTCAGATATTGCCGACGTAGTAACACGGTGCTTCACTCGTCCTCGCGGCGTTGAGCTTTGGCTCTTAGGCGGGGTATAATCCGCTCCAATACCTTCTTCCTCATCAAGGGGCTGAATATGAAGACACAATACTCAGGCATCGTAAAGAATGGCCAGATTCGCCTGAAAGGGGAAGTTCAGCTTCCTGAAAACACAAAGGTTCTTGTACTTGTCAGTAACCATGGGGATACTCACACGGCTAAAATTGTGTCACCGCGGCTGGTGAACCCTGAGCAGGCAAAGGAATTTCAAATGGAGGTAATGGAAGAGGCCGCTGATGCCAGCGTATGACACCAGTCGGTTAGACCCTCCCGGCCCAATCGCTCTGGTTACTGTACGCTCGCCTTCATCCAAGGCTTCAGTAACAGACGTGCCGCTGTTAATGGATACTGGAGCGGATGTGACCATTCTCCCTGCGCCGCTTGTTGGCGATCTTGTGATCGAAACTGGGGCTTTGACAAGCTATGAACTGGAAGGTTTCGACGGCAACAAAAGCCTGGCCGAGGCGGTAGAGTTGGAATTGGTCTTTCTGAGAAAGGTCTTTCGGGGACAATTCATCCTTCTCGACCAGGATTGTGGAGTGATGGGAAGAAATGTCCTCAATTCCATCCGCCTTCTACTTGATGGTCCTATTCTGCAATGGGATGAATTCCGCTCTTGAATCTCGATGGGTGATCTCTACTTCCATTCGGTGGAAGTTTTCCGGCAACCTCGGTAAGTAGTGCCCACTCGAAAGCAACAACGTCCACTTCAGAAGGAGTCAACCATGAGCAAGAGAATCGCATTCGTCGCCGGCGGCCCCAGCCACGGAGCGGGCGCACATGAACACAACGCCGGATGTCTATTGATGGCCAAACTGCTGAACGAAAGCGTTGATGGCGTCAAGGCAGTCGTCCACACCAATGGATGGCCCGAAGACAATTCATTCTTCGAAGACGCGGATGCGCTGGTGGTCTACTCCGACGGCGGGCAACGCCATCCGGCAATACCGCAGCTTCAGTTTATCGACGGCTTCGCGAAACAGGGCAAAGGCATCGCTTTGCTCCACTACGGAGTCGAAGTGCCCGCGGAAGAAGGCGGCAAGGAATTCCTCGAATGGACGGGGGGCTACTTTGAGATGCACTGGTCCGTCAATCCTCACTGGGACGCAAATTTCACCGAACTGCCCGGCCACCCAATCAACAACGGGGTCCCGCCATTTGAGATGAACGACGAGTGGTATTTCCACATGCGCTTCCGGGACAACATGGAAGGTGTCACCCCCATCCTCAGCGCGGTTGCACCCGAAACCACCATGGAACGGCCCGATGGCCCTCACAGCGGGAACCCGGACGTCCGCAAAGCCGTTGCCAACGGCGAGCCACAGCATCTGGCCTGGGCCAGCGAACGCGAAGACGGCGGGCGCGGCTTCGGTTTCACGGGAGGGCACTACCACTCAAACTGGGCTCGCGAAGACCTGCGCAAGTTCATCCTCAACGCTCTGTGCTGGACTGCCGGCATGGATGTTCCTGAAAACGGTTTCGATACCCCAACGCCGTCGGAAGAGGACATGGCAGCGAATCTGGATCCGAAGTAATGGCTGAGGGTGGCGGAGATCAACGTTTAAGCGCCGCGCCTTACTCATTACTCATCACACCACCCAGAACGGCTGCGTCCACGCGAAGCTCTCGCCTTCGCCCCAGCATTCGAAACGCACGTAGGTCGTGTCCTCCGGCACAGTGAGCTCAATGGAGTTGCCATCTTCGGTCGCCAGCCGTTTCCCAATCTGGCGCAATGCCACGATGCGCTGCGCGTTCTCGGTTTCGATTCGGATATCGAGACCGTCCACTTCGATACTGGCAATCGTCACGCCGGTAGAGCCATAAAGCTGGCCGTTCTCCAAAGCTGCGACGACTCCCGCGGGCGAAGGATCTTTCACGTACGCCACATTGCAGCCGAACCCCACATCCTGAGGCTGGTGGCTGTCGTCGTTGGCGAAGCCCCAGATGCGGCGTCCTGCTGAGAGCAGGATGTCCCACTTGTTCGTTGCGTATGGGCTGCCGTCGAGACGGCATATGACGCCGTTGTAGATTTCCATCCCGTTGTAGCCCTGCCACTCTTCCATCTTTTCGAGAGGGCAGTGATTAAAACGGGTCGTCCAGTTCGGGTGATTCACGATGATGAAACCCCGTACCGCATTCACATCGTCTATCACCTTCTGCCGATCCTCATCCGGCTCGACGAGGCAGTCCGGATACACATGCAGCATGTGTGGGCCGCCCCGGGAAATCTCATTGCCTGGAATCAGAATCATCTCTCCCGAATCCACGGCATCGAGCTCTTCCTGGCTGGTGTAAGTGTCATGATCGGAAATCATCAGAAATCCGTGACCGCGTCCCACGTAATCATCGACCACCTCATTGAGAGGCCGGCTGCCATCGCTTGCCGTGGTGTGAGTGTGCAGGTTGCCGCGCAGCCAGTGGCCGCCATTGAGATCGGAGTAAGGATGTTCGAGTGGCATAGTTTGGGTGCCCCGATGTATCGGAGTTCATCTATCGGTGAGTTATGGAAAGTTCAGGATGACGAGTCACGTGAGATTTCTTTTACCTGAAACGCGTGAAAAAGTGAAAGCGGTGACAAGCCCTCGCACTCCATTTCCACGTCCTCACTCCGGACAACAGTCTTTCGGCAATGCTCTTGCCCGTTCCATGGCAGCGAGTCGGCGCTTCAGGAACGGCCTGTAGATTTCGAAGTCGAGTTTGGCTTCCTTTGATTTTTCAATAAGAGCGAGAGCTTTCTCAGGGGAGCCGAAAGAGATTTGGAACAGAGTCATGTCTCTAAGGTTCATGACTCTGGCGCCATCGGTGAAAGTAAATCCTGGGACGGCGTAAATCCTGTGATCAACACCCGCGGGATGAAACTGATCCGCACGATTGGCTGCTTCCACTGCCCTCCATATCTGTCCAGGCTCGAACTGACCAATTCTGACGCCGATCTCCACTTTGTCGGTTCTCAGATGGAGCAGGCCATTCTCGATTCTGCTCAGTTTCCCCTGCAATCCTCTGTACCTGATAAACCGCTTCATGCGAAAGCCGTTCTCCGCCCTCTTGAGAATCGTCTCCATCACATCCACTTCCCTCACGAGCCGGGCGAAATCTCCCTGATCCAATTCATTCTGCTCGGCTTCGGGCCAGGTTTTCTTGAGGCCATCGACAAGGCACAACCTCTTGGCCCAGGGGTAGCTCCCACGCTTTACAGCGCCAAAGTAGTTCGCCCAGAACGAATCCAGCGAATCAATGTTTGGCAGGACATTCCTCCCTCGCTCCAGCTCAACTGCACCGTTCAGAGGCAACTCTTCTCTCATGCGCGCGCCCACTCTCGGGAACACTTTTGCTTTAACGGAGCCGGTCTTGGGAGATGGCTTTTTCGGAGGCTCCACTCCACTTGCCCTGAGAAACTCATCCATCATCTCTTCTACCATGCCGACCACTATCCACCGATGCCGGATCATCAAGCGTCCGTCCACGAATCTGAGGATGGCCTCCGGAGCTTCCCAATCCGCGGCTGTTGAATTTCGGATCACGTCGAGCAGCACTTCCCTGCCATCTTCTTTCAACTGCTCTCGAAGGTCGTAGACCCGAAACACGATCTGCTTGTTCCGTACGGACGGCAGGCTTTGAATACGTGCCGGTGTCGATATGAAAATTGCTTCATCGCGGAATGCATATGTGAGATTTACCAGGCGTAGAATCCATTCGAGCGCGGACACCAGCTTCATATCACTGACCTTCAGCGTCACCGGTACGTCATCCCCTTCCACGGCTGCAGGGTCGAGGACCATGTTGGTATTCGTCAGGTTCGTCAGGAAGGCCACGACATCCGCGAGCGGGGTATCCACAAAATCGAAGGAAATCCGTTTCTCCAACTGCGCTCGGATTTCTTTTTGCCATTCCGGCTCAGGCTCTTGATCGGTGATGAGTCGTCTTGGCCGCGCCGCTCTTCTCTTCATTGTCTCTACTTGCAGAAGCTCTTCAGGCGTCCCATCAGGGGCAGGCTCACTTATCTCAATCGCCAGTTCACCTGGATGTTCCTCGGGTGCCTCTGCCAAAAGAGACGGGCCGTCGAGCTCTGGTGGGCTGTTGAGGGGGATTGCCTCAAGGAAGCCTGGCGTAATCTCCCCCGGCAATTCCTGTCCGGGCTCGGGCGTATTCACCATTAGATACGTGATCACCAGAAGGGCTGGCACCGCCAACGCCATTAAGACAAGAAGAATGCCGAGGCCGCTGCCCCCAGGTTCATCCCGGTTCACCGGACGCATGTCAAAGTGCGTCGTATCACTGTTTTTCGATTCGTCACTGGCCATCGGTTAACCTCCAACTGAGAAACTGGCAGGATAATGTTACCTTCTGTCGGGGGTTTCAATCCTCAACATGCGAATTGGAGCGTGTCTTCGTCGTCGGGCATAAGCTGAGATTGAAGGCCTAACAGGCGGAGTCGGTCTGCGAATCATACAGACAGCCCCTCCGATTTCCTTCATCCTCCGCACAAAGCCGGGCCAAACCACATAGGCTGATTCGTTCGCATCGGATGAGTCTCCTGGAAATCCGTGGATAATCCAGTTCCTCGATGAGATGACCCGCTAACAGATCCAACAACACCATGGACGACTCCATCCTGAAGCACGCGGCTACGCCCGACCAGCTCCAACACTTCGATGAGCACGGCTATCTGATCATCGAAGACGCATTGCCGCCGGAAGTGGTTGGCCGGCTTGAACAGATTGTGGATCGCATCGATGCTGAAGAACGCGAACGGCAGGGCCTCGCTACGCATGAGCTCATGGCAAGGTTCAATGTGGTGATTGAAGACGACCACTTTCTTGAATTGCTCGACTGGCCCAAGACGTTCCCAATCGTGTGGGACATCCTCGGCTGGAACATCCAGCTCTACATCTCGCACCTGATCATGTATCCGCCTGAACCGCCTGACAAGGAACCTGAGACTTACGGCCGGCACTGGCACCAGGACGGAGGCCGACCCGTTCCAGAAATGGAACGCCCCCATCCGCGGCTGTCACTGAAAATCGCCTACTGGCTCAGCGACACGACCATCCCGAACTGCGGCGCTTTCCGAATCATACCCGGAAGCCATCGATGGGACGCGCTTCCCGAAGAGCGAGACGAAAACGGCGACCCGGCCGGAACTACCGAAGTCGCCGTCAAGCCCGGCACCGCTGTTCTGTTTGATCGGCGCCTCTTCCATTCACGCAGCTACAATTCATCCAACGTGACTCGCAAGGTCGTGTTCTTCGGTTACAGCTATCGCTGGCTACGCGGGCTGGACTACAACAATCAGCCCGAAGAAGTCCTTTCGAAGTGCGATCCGATCCGCCGGCAAATACTCGGCGACGGCGTCGATATCAAAGGCTGGTGGCAGCCAACGGAGAAGGACGTTCCACTGCGCACCTGGCTGAGAGAACACCGCTGCGCAGCGGCAGACAGATGAACGATGGTCCCTCTATTCAGGACAGAACCATGAAATACCTGCTACCTGTCATTGCTCTCATCGCAACCTTTACTGAATGCCTGCCCGCAGCTCCGCTGGTCAAGAATTCTGATTTCACTGCCCGGACACCGGAGGACGAAAACCGGCCTGCCAACTGGCACGTGCCCGATGCAAGCGCTTGGCGAGGCACCAACGAAGATGGATTCAGCGGCCAGGATTCTGCGCGCTACCGAACTCCACGATGGCTTGTTTCGGGCCCCGTCACCCAGTCCATCTCGCTGCCGGCGAAAACCGACCTCGTTCTGACTGCCGCGGTCAAGCGGGACAATTCGATGAAGCCGATCGTGCGTATCGTATCGGGCAAAGAAGGCAGACACGAGCTTGTCCGAATTGTGGCTGTGGCTCAGCCTGGACGCTGGAATCGATACGTTGCGCGCTTCAAGAGCGGTGCGGCCACCACCGTCGCCGTTCAGATCTGGGCGGACGCCAGGCACATGTCAGGAAAGAAAACGCCCGGAGGGACCGTCGCCGTGGACGATGTTCAGGTTCTAACTGCCAGTGAGGCCAGGACAGTGCTTGACGACGCCGGACAGACGCTCTCCTACGAGAACGTCGCACGGGGGGCACTCTACACGCTCCAGCCGAATCCCAGCTATCGGCTCTGCAAAGATGATGGGGACAAGACCCAGCTCACGGACGGCCAGTACTCCGTGGGATATTTCTGGACGCAAATGAGTACCGTCGGATGGGCTCATTCCAACCCCGTAGTCATCACGATGGATCTGGGCGATGACTTTCCGATTCGAGGCATCTCTTACAACACGGCCGCGGGCGTTGCGGGAGTTCAATGGCCATCAACGATCCAGGCCCTGATCAGTGCGGACGGCCGCGCGTTTTACTCCCTCGGCAATCTGGTGAAGTTGAGCGAGAAGAACGGAACCCACCCGGAGGAAGGTTACGCGGTCCACCGCTATTACACAGATGAACTTCAGACGCATGGCAGATTCATCAAGCTCCTGATCGACCCCAATGGCCCTTACTGTTTTATCGATGAGATCGAAGTCCATCGCGGCAAAGACGAATGGAAGAAGAATCCGCTGCCCGGCGAGGTCATCCGCTATCCCATGGAGTACTACAAAGAAGACCTCTTCAACGCGGCGGTCAAACGACGCATGGGGTTGGACCTGGTCAGTGTTCAGAATGTTCTGGATGCCGCAGAAATCCCTGCGGCGGATCGAGCCAATTTCGCCAAAGAGATCGCGGCGATTGAGCGTGCCATTGACGAGCTCCCCGAAATCGACAGCAAAACGTTCCGGGGTGCGTTCCCCTTCCACGCGGTTCACGCGCGGGTCTACGCAATCCTGGGCGCGTTTCGCGAGGTCGTTGGCCGGCCGGAGATCGTGGCCTGGCCCGCCAACCCATGGGATTTCCTGACAACTGTAGAACTGCCCGAACAGACCTCTTCCCTGAAGGTCGAGGTCGCTGCCATGAAAGGTGAAACCCGCGCCGGTACGTTCAACCTCACGAACTGCTCCAAACGGCCGCTCACCGCAACGCTGGAATTCGAAGGCATACCGGGTTTGAACGAGCCCGGCAACCTGTCCGTCCACGAAGTGGCATGGACGGACACCCATGAAGGCACGGCCGTCGCCGCGGCGCTGCCGGAGGTGGCTGCTGCCGGCGGCGCTTACAACATCTCGCTGCCGGCTGGAATGGCAAGGCAAGTATGGCTTTCCATAACACCTGGAAACATCCCGGCCGGCCGGCACCAGGGACATATTGTTGTTACGGGCGCGACAAAGAAACCCATGCGGATTCCATTGAGCGTTCGAGTGTTCGATATGACTTTTCCTGAGTGGCCCCAATTGCACGTCGGTGGCTGGGACTACACGAACGCATCGAAAATGTACGGCGTCACCCCTCAAAACCGTATAGCTCTGATCGCTCACTTGCAGAGCCGCTACGTGGATTCCCCGTGGGCCACTCGCGGGGTGATGGCAATGGGTACATTCAATGACGCCGGTGATTTCAAGGACAAGCCGAGCACGGCAAATTTCGACCAGTGGGTCGACCTTTGGCCGAAAGCCAGGCGTTATTGCGTTTTCAACGCTGTTGGCGGCTCGATAGCCGGAACGAAAATTGGCGAGCCGCTGTTCGCAAAAAAAGTCGGTAACTGGATTAAGTTCTGGGTCGCTCACGCACGGACGAAAGGCATCGAACCAGATCGGCTGTTCCTGCTTCTTGTTGATGAGCCCCACCGCAACGAACAGGACCGCATCATCGTCGCCTGGTCACGGGCCATCAAAGCAGTCGAGCTGAAAGTCGTCATCTGGGAAGATCCGACCTATCGCAAGCCCGAAGAGGCCACCCCACAACTGATGTCCGCGTCAGACGTTTTATGCCCCAATCGTCCTATGATGCTTCAGGAGGGCACTCTCTTCGCTGATTTCTATCGCAAGCAGCGCGAAGCAGGACGGCGGATTGAATTCTATTCGTGCAGCGGCCCGAGCCGGTTGTTGGATCCATACACCTACCATCGGTTGCAGGCCTGGACCTGTTTCCAAATGGGCGCTGAAGGAACTTACTTCTGGGCCTTCGGTGATACGGGCGGCGGCGATTCCTGGAACGAGTATCTCAACAGAGGCCGGACCTTCACGCCGCTCTTCCTCGGCCGAGATTCAGTGACGCCAGGCAAGCACATGGAAGCCATCCGCGAGAGCGTGGCAGATTTCGAGTACCTGTCGATGCTTCGGCAGCGTGTTACCGAAATCGAGAAGGGGCAGCCCGATCACAAACTCCTGGCCGAAGCGAAACGGTTACTGGCGACCGCAGCAGGCCGCGTGCTGAAAGCAGAAGGAGCGACAGAACTCGGCTGGCGGGCAACCAAAGACCGCACAGTCGCCGATGATGTGCGTATAGAAATCGGCGAGTTGCTGGAAGAGTTGAAGTAATTGCGCGTTGGCAATTGCGGATTGCCTGACGAAAGCCGCAGCGTCGCGTCACGTATGAGTGGACAGACGAATGGGGACAGACGAATAGAATAAAACCGAGCTTCTCGGGTTCTTCTCTCTCGAGCGTCAGTCGTTCGCGAAGGTCAGGTTCTTCTCGGCGATGACCTCTTTGGGGAAGTCGCCTTCGATGACGGTCAGGGTCATCTTTTTCAGTTTTTTCAGAGTATCTGCCGCGGCCTTTTTTCGCTCCGTGGTGATGACTTCGCCGATCCGGTCGTCTACTTCCTGCCCACGCAGGC
>Ga0207984_1001863_pt1 | contig 10112 bp, 7 predicted proteins | sample ETNtaG_30_FD_185760 | JGI IMG/M metagenome (GOLD analysis project Ga0207984, IMG submission 185760) | Marine microbial and viral communities from oxygen minimum zone, Eastern Pacific Ocean - ETNP201306PF43B (SPAdes) (version 2) | ecosystem: Environmental > Aquatic > Marine > Oceanic ...
TGCCTTTGGGAAGGACCCGCTCGTCCGCAGTCTGGACATGCGTGTGTGTTCCCCAGATACAGGATACCTTGCCATCAAGATACCAGCCGAGAGCTATCTTTTCTGAGGTGGCTTCCGCGTGAAAATCTATCAGCACCACCGGCGTCTCACGGCGTGCTTCGGCGACGGCCTTTTCCAGCGCATTGTAAGGGCAGTCAATCGGATTCATGAAAAGGCGGCCAAGCGCATTCAGGACGGCGACTTTGACTCCCTTCTTTGATTCGATGATCGTGATACCTCTTCCAGGACAATTGTCCGGATAGTTCACGGGCCGAATCAGCCGGCCGTTGGGTATGAGTGCATTTGCGATTTCCATCCTCCGCCAGATGTGGTCGCCGGAAGTGAGTACGTCAATTTCGCAGACGAGCAGCTTCTCCATGATCTTGACGGTGACGCCCGATCCGGAGACGACGTTTTCGCAGTTAGCCACGACGAAATCGATGTCATTGGCCACTCTGAATTCGGCGAGTTGCTCGCGCAGTATCTTCCTGCCAGGTGTGCCAACAATGTCTCCGATAGCCAGTATGCGAATCGCCATAGGGTGACCTTTAACGTGCGAACTCCACCACCCGCGTCTCGCGCATTAGCGTTACCTTAATCTCTCCGGGGTAACGCAATTCCTCTTCAATCTTGTTTGCGATGTCTCTACCGAGAACGGGCATCCGGCTGTCATCGACTGCGTCCGAGTTGACCATGATTCGGACCTCCCTTCCAGCCTGGATCGCATAGACTTGCTCCACGCCCTCAAATGATTTGGCGACCTCTTCGAGCTCTTCCAGTCGCTTGATGTAACGCTCCAGGCTCTCACGGCGGGCGCCGGGGCGAGCGGCTGAAATGGCATCTGCGGCCTGCACCAGGACTGGGAAGAGCGAGAGCTTTTCGCAGCCGTCATGGTGGGCGGCGATGGCGTTTACGACGAGATCTTGTTCTCCGTAACGCTTGGCAAACTCGGCGCCGATTTCCGGATGTCCGCCCTCAACCTCATGGTCGATCGCCTTCCCCATATCATGCATGAGGCCAGATTTTTTTGCGATCGTTTCATCCAATCCCACCTGGCATGCGAGCAGTTGCATTAGCCGGGCGACCTCGATCGAATGGTCGAGCATGTTCTGCCCGTAGCTGGTGCGGAATTGGAGCCGGCCGAGCAGTTTCTGGATTTCAGGATGGACTTCGTGCAGGCCGAGCACGCTGCAGCCCTCTTTACCGGCTTCGGCGATGACTTTGTCCATTTCCGACTGGTTGGCTTCGACAATCTCCTCAATACGTGCCGGATGGATGCGCCCGTCTGTCACGAGCTCGGCCATCGAACGCCGGGCAATCTCACGTCGCACGGGATCAAAGCCTGAGACAATGACAACGCCCGGTGTCTCATCGACGACTACATCCACGCCGGTCGCCTTTTCGAAGGCGCGGATGTTGCGTCCTTCGCGACCGATGATCCGTCCCTTCATATCTTCGCTGGGCAGTTGAATGGAGGACGAGACATTCTCAGAGGTATGCTTGGCAGCCAGCCGCTGGATAGTGGTGACAACGATTTCTCTGGATTTTTCTTCGGATTCTTCCCTGGCGGCCCGCATCCTTTTCTCGATAAGCTCGCTCATTTCGCCATCGAGGGTCTTCTCCAGTTTCTCCAGGAGCATTCGGCCAGCTTCCTGCTTGTTGAGCCCCGAAATCTTCTCCAGTTCGTCGACTTCCTGCTTGTATACCTTCTCAAGATTCTCTTCCTGGACCTGCATACGCTTTCGCCGTGCCGAGATCTCATTTTCCGAGCGCAGGATGCTTTCCTGTTTGTCGTCGAGGAGGCCCTGTTTACGTTCAATCTGGTCTTCCCTTTTGTCGAGTCGGCGCCCCTTCTCATTGAGGTCCTCGCGGTCTGTCTCGATCTGTTTTTCAGCTTGGGCTTTCAGCTCTTCGGCGCGGTCGCGAGCCTGGGCCTCGGCGTCACCTCTCACCTTTTCGGCATCGATTCTGGCTTCAGAAAGAATCTCCTGAGCTGATGCCTTTGCCTTGCCTTTGCTCAGCAGCGTGATAACAAAATGAATGAGAAACCCCAGTACTGCGCCCACCGCCATACCGGCAATCGCGATCGTATCCGAGACAGCAAGGATCATATCTCTACCCCCGTTTCTGGTTCTGTTATGAAATCAAGGAGGCCCACCGAAGTGGCCCGGCCCTGTTCATGATCGGGGATGTGCGGAAGGCACAATGCCCCTTCCGGGCGGGTAGAGCAATGGTAAGTTGAGCCGTGGAGAATCCGCCCTGCAAATGTAGGGCAGACCTGACATACGGGGAAGGCGATGCCTGCAACCAGCGGCCAAGACACATGCGAGGCTGAACTCGATGGGCCTGCCCTCCGCAGCCGCTGGAGGGGTGCTCCTTGACGTTCTCTTCGCCTCGGCAGAGGCCACCTTGCGGCGGCAGCCCGTTACCAGGACAAAGGCAAACATCATTGATAAGTATGAACTTTGAAAGCGCATGGGAGCGATTGGATGGTCGTTCTCAACTCATTGCTCACCCAATCCGAAAGCCCGAAGGCAATCACGTATCAGGTGATGATTCTGGTTTACTGAAGAAAGATTGAAGTTGATGGAAGGTGTCGAAAGAAACATTCCGACATCTGAAGAGTAAGTATTTAAACTCTAGAACTTTAATTTAAACGTCGCGCTTTAAGCGAGCGGATTATAGCAGTGCGGAATTCGCGGTCAATAGCCCATGTTGGGCGTCCTGGCTGTCAAGCAGGTCGTGGGCACTCGAAATTGAATAAGCGAACCTCAGAGCTATACTCTCGCCCCTTCGAAACCAGGGGCGATTAGCTCAGTTGGCTAGAGCGCATGGATCACACCCATGAGGTCACAGGTTCGAGTCCTGTATCGCCCATCACTCACCAATTGTCCGATGGCGGACAGCATTCTGCAAAGCCCGGACAGTGATCGGAGAAGTCGCCGTACCAGGCTTACTTCACAAACACCATCTTGCCAAAGGCGGACGGCACGTGGAAATCGGGTTTCTTGACCTTTGGGTCTGACCACATCTTCAGGACGTATTTCTTCTTGCCGTCCTTCATGAACTGGTCTTCCCGATTGATGCCCAGGTGCCAGACATCGCCTGCCTTGGGCGGGATGTTTCCAGGCTTGAAATCGGGGTATTCGGCCTTTACATCTGGATTGTTCCTCTGGCCTCGCGGCTTGAATCCGATCGGCTTTTCGAAATTTCCTTTGAAAGGGACCCGGGCTTCGATCCAATAACCCTTGTCCGGTTTCTGATCGTTGAGAGTGCCGTCGAGAACAACCGCGTATTCCAGGCCTTTCGAATCCCAGTCGAAGGCAAACTTACGGCCCCAACTGGCGCCGTAATCGAGCTTGTGTTTCATGGTCGTGAATTCCCAGCAGCGATAGAGGGCATCCTTAGGATTCGGATCGAGATAAAACTCGAAACGCTCATCATGCCAGACCTTGTGCTCATCCGTCGTGGTGACGCTCCCGAGCAGCTCGGTGTCCTCGACCCAGGCCGCCATATAAAGATAAGTATCGTCCCAGACCAGCCATGCCTTTGCGCCCTGTTTCGGTCCGGCGGCATACCAGGGAAAGGCCCAGGTGTCGATGACTTCGGCTGCCTTCCATGCGGCCTCATGGAGCTTGCCATCGATCTTAATCTCTGAAGTAGCCCGACGGCAGTTGTAGGTTTTCGTCTCCGCCGAGGATTCGGGGTTGATGAAAAGGAGAGCCGCCCATGTGCAGATGAGGGTATGTTCCAGCATTTCAGTTCAGGTTCTAAGGATGTGAATACTCATACACTGTGTTTGTAGTGACCCGCCTTAACGGGTTCAAACAGGCTTCGGCCGATCTTGCTTCGACGATGGTTGGCGAATGAACCCCACCGTACGGTCACATCGAGGCCGAATCCTGAATCTTGTCTAACGATACTGCTCTCCAATCGTTTCAAACTTCGCTGGCGAACTCTTATCCTCTGACTCAAGCTTGAGGCCGCAACCGCAGCTGGGGTCGCGGACCCCAGAACTCTGGACTCGGAAAGTCCAGCTACGATTATCTTCGCAAAACCGGCCTCCGTGGGGCGGCATCCTGAATCCTGTATCTTAGTTCCTGAATCCTGAATTATGTCCGAAGAGACCTCTGCCAAGCCTGCGCCGAAACAGCCGCCGCCGCACCAGGTGGTACGCGAATGGGGGGAAAGCCTTGGCATTGCTCTTGTCCTGGCTCTTATTCTGAGGCACTTCGTTGTTGAGGCGTTCAAGATTCCGACGAAGTCCATGGAGCCGACGCTCATCGGTGATCAGGCATCAGGCGACAAGATCCTCGTCAGCAAATTCATTTACGATTTCTCCGATCCAAAACGGGGTGACGTGGTTGTCTTCAAGTATCCCGAAGATCCCTACAAAAACTACATCAAGCGACTGATCGGGCTGCCGGGCGAGGAGATCAAAATCTGGCTCGGAGATGTCTATGTGAACGGAAAAATCTGGCGCAAAGACCGATCTGTTCAGCGGGCATTATGGATGCCGGTGATGAGCGACCACCTGCTCTGGGATGAAGTCTCCGGCCTGGCAATCCGGCAACTGGGGCCCACGGAACGCCTGCCGGACGAAGTGGTCACTCCGCTGCAGGAAGACATCCAGAACTGGCAGAGGCAGAACTACAGCTCCCGGACCGAGCTCGTTTCAAAACGAAGATTAAGCGTCTGGCAGCCCAACGACGATCAGGAATGGACAACCACCCCCAAGGGCCTCACAGTGAAACCGGCGCAAGGCGAGCCGTCCATGGTCCATTACTACGAGAGGCGCGTGTTTGACCGAGTGCTTCGCGCCACGGGCGATCTGATGCCCTTCATGAGGGATGGTGGGGATGCTTATGAATATCCGGTCACGATCATGCGCAGCCCGAGGGATTTGAATCCAGTAGATGATCTTTCTCTGCGGTTTCATGTCACGCCATCCTCGGGCAGTGGCGAGGTGAAGATCGTTCTGGGCGACTCCCGCCGCCGGATCGTTGCCACGATTGCCGTGGGACAGCCGGCGCCGGTCAAGGTCTTGATAGAGCGGACCGGTGAATCAGAATCCAAAGAAGTGCCAGGAGATCCTTTCGGCCTGCCCAAAGGAAAATCGACGAAAATCGCATTCCAGAATGTGGATGACTCCATCATTCTCGAAATCAACAGGAAGCGTTTCATCTACCACGAATACCCGCAGGCTGTGCAGGGTCGCATCCCCCGCAACCGCATCGAAGCCGGATTTGGCATTAAAGGGACCGGGGCGGAGTTCACCCAAATCCGTCTGGAGCGCGACATCTATTACCTGGCGGACCTATACGGCCCGGACGGCATCCCTCAGAAGTGGCAGCTCAGTGACCGGCAGTATTTCGTCCTTGGCGACAACAGCCCCAACAGCAAAGACAGCCGTCTCTGGGAGACCGGCCCGGCGGTCCCGGCGGAGAACCTGATCGGCGAAGCGTTCATGGTTTTCTGGCCGCCGAAAAGGATGAGGGTGATCCGGTAGAGCGGGAAACGGCCCTACCGATAGATCCACGAATAAAGCCATCGATAGATTCTCTTGAAGAGCTCCAGTCGTTTTTTGGTGTACGGATACCACCAGAGCTCTTCTTTTAAGGGGCGGATGCGTTCGTAGTGGATGTGCCGCAGTTCGCAGAGCTGCTTCAGGCCCTCCGCGGAATGGACGATGCCGAGGCCGCTGTCTTTGATGCCATGCCAGGGCGTCTCCGGCAGGGCGAATGTGCACAGGACATCATTCACCATCACGGTACCCGCCTCTATCTGCTCTGCGATGCGCCGGCCCTTTGATCTGTTGCGCGTGAAAACATAGGCGAGCAACCCGAGCGTGGAATCGTTGGCCATTCGGATGGCATCGGATTCTTCAGTGAATGTAGCGATCGGCATGACCGGCCCAAAGATCTCCTTCTTCATGATGTCTGAATCCGGCTTAACGTGATCGAGAACGGTTGGTGGAAAAAACTCCCCATCACCGTCCGCTCTCTCACCGCCGCAAATGACCGATGCACCGTCCTGAATGGCAGAAGCGATCAGGCGTTCCACGTTCTCCAGTTGGGCTGAGTGGATCATCGATCCGACATCCACCTCGCTGTTTGGATCGCCCTGACGAAGGGCCTCCGTGCGTGCCTTGATTTCTGCCACCAACTCGTCGTGGATGCTCTCATGCGCATACACCCTCTCGACCGAAGCACATGCCTGGCCCGCGTTGGAGAACGCGCCCCAGAGAAGCGCTCCCGCGGTGCGTCTGATATCTGCATCTTCGAGCACGATCGCCGGGGCCTTTCCGCCGAGCTCGAGGGTGCATGGAATGAGTCTCTCCGCGCATGTGGCGGCAACTTTGCGGCCCGTGGCCACGCTGCCTGTAAAGACGATCTGATTCACATCACTCGAAGTCAGTGCCTCGCCTGTCGAACCGTCACCGGTCACAATCTGAAAAAGATCGGGAGGCAGCCCGGATTCTTCAAAAAGCCGTTTCGATTCCAACGCAATCAGCGGTGTGAATTCAGACGGTTTCAAGACTACCGCGTTGCCGGCCAGCAATGCCATCACCGTCTGCCCGATCGGAATAGCAAACGGAAAGTTCCACGGACTGATGATGCCGACGACACCTCTCGGCACGTACTGCAAGTAGCTACGTCGCGTCGGGTAGAAGTGAATCGAAAGGAATTTCCGTTTGAGAAGTTTATGTGCACGCCGGGCAAACCAGGTGATGAGGTCGGTGGTGCCGAGCACTTCCATCAGCAGGGATTCATGAAGTGTCTTTCCGTTCTCACGCGTGATGGCCTCCATCAGTTCTTCGGCGTTATCGCGAACAGCATTGCGAAAGCGGATGATCTGTTTGCCGCGCTCCTCTGTGGGGATCTCTGACCATTCAGACTGGGCTGCTCTTGCCCGTTCTACGGCGACCTCGACTTCGTCGCGGCCGTGGATGGGGGCCGTTCCGATGCACTCACCGGTAGCGGGATTCAATACTCTGAGTTCGCTTTCAACTGGTGTCTGTTGCATGCCTGAACGAAAAGAACGCTTGATGCTGGCGGGTACGCCTTCTGACAACGAATCACCCGGCTTGGGTCGGAGTGAACGCCTTTCATCATACTGTTGAAAGGGTCAAAACCTCGCCTCCATCCATTTCCCCACGATACAGGCGAACGTCGCTCATCAGACCGCAGAAATGTTCGAATGCGCCGAATCCGATTGTCAGGGGGGTAGCAGTATCCAAGCTGTAATCGGCCGGATGGAAACCATCGGATTGCGATACACAGCGGCCATCGACATAGAGCTTGAGTTGACGACGGCCCTTCACAGCGACCACATGATGCCATCCTTCTGGAAAAGTCTCGTCCCACGTGGTGCACCGACCGGCCTGAATCTTATAGACGTGGCCGGATGGCAGTGTGCCGGCGTAGAGTGAACCGCCATATACGGCCATCGACCAGACCCTTCGCAACACGGCCGGGCTTGCATCAAGATTGGCCACCATTGTGATTGACGAGCCATCAAGGCGATAGACGCTGCCGGTCGGCAGTCCGCCGGCATAGACCTTTCCGTTGTAATTGGCCATGGCCATCACTTCGCGTTCGTAACCGGCACGACCGACAAGTGGCCATTCCCCATCACGGTCATATCGATGGATGGTACCATCCGGCCAAGTGCCCACGTAAAGCTGCCCCGCATGGATGGCCGCACCGTAGGTCTGCCTGGATTCACCGGGCGTGCCGCAATCCTGCCATTCGTCATCACCGAGATAGCGATATACCGGCCCGCCGTTCGCCAACGCATACAGCTCACCCCGATAAATGGTCAAAGTAATGACGCGAGAGTCCAGTCCAATCTTTTTCCATTCCTCCCCACCCTCGTATTTGAATACACCTTTCATGTGATTCGAAACGCAATAAAGGTCACCGCGATAAGGGGTGAGGGACATCGAATCATCTGCCTTACCAGCATTGTACGGGCCGGCGGGTTCGTCATCATCGATAGACTCATCCAGGCCCGGGTGCCCGCAGAAAGTCCATTCGCCGTTTTCTTCCAGGCGATAGATTTGGCCACCGCGGGTGTTATTCAGAATCGTATTACCCAGGCATGAGCCGGCGGTGGCATACCTTGCAGCAGCGCAATAGATCGCACCTTCGAATTCAGTGATGGAGTGCACAGCATTGGTGCCGACCGGATTACCCAGGTCCACCCATCGCTTCCCGCCGTCATATCGAAACAGACGTCCCGTTTCATCGGCGCCTGTCTCGAGCGTGCCGGCATAAAGCAGGCCATTGGTGGCCAGAAGACTCGTGATAAGGACGGCGTTGCCGGGCCGGCCGCAGTCCTGCCATTCGGGTTCCAACCGGCCGTCGTCAATCCCAAACTGGAGTTTCCTTCGATTGGGCTGAGCGGTCGACGTCACACCAGTGTTGGTGAGCAGGCACAGGTTGATTCCTCGGCGTGACACCGAATCAAATCTGCCGAAAAGATCGCCGGCGACATCCGCATTCATATCCGTATGAATCCAGGCAGCGAAGGTGAATTCATCATGGCCAAAACTCAGGGCAGGATGATCACAGAGTTCAAGCTTCGATGAGTGGCCATTGAAGCGCCCGGCACCGTTGCAGCCTGTCGGGGCATCATCGACCAATTCGACATCGATGTCTTCTGTCTCGAGGGCATGATTCGAATGATCGTTCGTATCGTCCTGCAGAGGCCAATGGCCAATCAGTTTTGAGTTGGAATCCATACCTGCTGACTCCGGGGTTAAGTGGAGGTCTGCCGAGACTCTACATGTCGGCGGCATGAAAAATCTACTCGCTCAATACCACCGTCCCCCACATGCTGGGGTTGTCCATGAAACGGAAGCGTTTATCGACGGACCAGTATTGCGCGCCGAGATGCGTGTCATTGATGTGATACGTGAAGCCGAGCCTCGGGTGCTCGACCGGATCGAAGCCGTGGAGCGCCTCCGCCGAGATGGCGGCCTCGAGGGCGTAACCGGAATCCGTTTTCTTGAACGCGGCAGAAACCCCATCCGGCTCATGCATCTGGCCCTTGCCCGGCCCTCGAGTAATGTCGACTTGCCGAACCAGCGGTTTGCCCTTCGAGCCCGCAGGGGGGAGGAACACAAACTGATGACAATACCGGCTGGCGTGATGCATGGCGCGGGCATCACGCATATCGAACCAGACCTCCAGGCAGTCAGCCGTCCAGAACTGATTCTCTTCCACCGTGATAGGGTTGGCCTTGCCCTTGACATCCATGGCGAGATAAATGCCCGCCTCGTTCCATGCAAGGTAGAAATCCGCAAACGCGTTACGACCATCCACGGCCACCATATCAGGAAGCAGGTATTTCTTTTGCCAGTCTTTCAGAACACCGTCGATGCGAGGCCTCGTCTTCCGATGCCTGCACGGAACAGCGATATTGAAGTAACGGGTGCGTGGGACGCGTTTGGGCATGAGCGTAATACGAAATGCGTAATGAGTAATAAGTAATATGCGAATAGGTTATCGAATAAGCTATGAATACGGGTTCTGAATTTCGAGCAGGCAGACGAGCATTCGTGGCGAACCGATCTCAAAAGAAAACCGTCATCCTCAACTTGAACTTACTCATTACTCGTTACGTATTACGTTTTACGTCTCTCATTTCCTGATCATTATCTCATCAAAACCTTCGGTGTATTTTTCGAGGAACTCATCAAAAGCCTCGGTTTGGATCTGTTGTGGGCTTTGCAGGAAAAGGTGGATTCGGTCGAAACCGGGAGGAGTGCTGAAGTTGACTTTAACGCCGAGGCGCTTTTCGAGATCGGCCTGAACGAAGTCTCCTCTGCGGGCGCGGAAGATGGCGACGATGTGGTTCCAGCGGTCGACAAAGATCTCGACAAAGTTGTGGCGGGCTTTCCGTTTGCCGATGCGGACGTAGCGCGGTTCTTTCCAATCAGGCTCGAGCAGGCTGTTGTCTTCGGCCAAACGCTCGAACGCAACGAGGAGTTCCGGATCCCAAGCCTGCATGCGGCCGCGGCGTTTACGGCGTTCGAGATGCCACGAGCGATCCATTTGATTCGAGGT
>Ga0207984_1001870_pt1 | contig 10073 bp, 14 predicted proteins | sample ETNtaG_30_FD_185760 | JGI IMG/M metagenome (GOLD analysis project Ga0207984, IMG submission 185760) | Marine microbial and viral communities from oxygen minimum zone, Eastern Pacific Ocean - ETNP201306PF43B (SPAdes) (version 2) | ecosystem: Environmental > Aquatic > Marine > Oceanic ...
ACAGATGGCTATTAAGTTAATATTGAATAGCGCCTATGGTGCAATGGGTTTCAATTATTTTAGATTATATTCTCCAGAGTGTGCAGATGCAATAACATATTTTTCAAGAGAAGCTTTAAAATATGCTGTAGTAAAATTCACTAAAGAGTATGATCATCCTGTATTGTATGGAGATACAGATAGTTGCTTTTTTAAACAAAATGGTAAATCATTAGACAGCATTAAAGATACAATTGTAAAATATAATTCTAAGCTTAAGTCTGATTTTGTTTCAAAGTATATCACTAATGTTCCAGATGACTATGTTCATTTAGAATTAGAATTAGAAAAAGATTTAGAATATGCGTATTTTAGTGAATCTAAAAAAAGATATTATGGAATAGAGAGAACTACTGAAAAGAAGTATATTAAGGGAATGAATATCATTAGAAAAGATGCTCCAAAGTTTATTAAAGAGCAACTAAATGAACTAGCTGAATTATCAGTCAGAGAAAAAATTACTGTTGATGATATATTGTCATTAAGGAAAGCCGTTGAAACTACAGATTATAATTTGCTTGGTATAACTAAAAATTTTAGTAGAAGATTTAGTTCATACGTTAAGAATAAACCTCAGCATCTGAAAGCATCAATATGGGCTAATAATATATTAGGAACAAAAATAACACACATAAATAATCCATTATTATTTTATGTAAAATCAAATTGTGAAGATGACATTAAACCAAATCAAAGAAATAAAGCAATATGTATATTAGAAGAAGAGTTAGATCTAATAAACAAAAATAAAGATAAGTTTTCTATTGATTATGATACTTTTTTTAAAAAACAGGTTATAGAACAATTAGAAGAATTTGATTTAATACCACAAGTTAAGAAAGCATTAGATGAGTACGAAATATCTATCAATGTATAAAGGAATATTGGAATCTGTAGAACAGTCTTCTACATGTGGACGATTGCAGGTTGGAGCACTCATAGTTAAAGATGGACGAGTAATTTCTATGGGTTGGAATGGTGTTCCATCAGGACAGGATCACTGTGATGATCATTTTAGTAAAAAAGGATGGGACGTGTCAACAGGATACTTATCTAGTGAACATCATAAATATGCCACAAGAAATGAAATACATGCAGAGCAGAATGCAATTGCATATGCTGCTAAATCTGGAATATCTACAAATGGTGCAGAAATATATATTACATATTCTCCATGTAGAGATTGCGCTAAATTAGTGGTTGCTGCAGGAATTAAAGAGGTTTATTTTACACATGAGTATGATAGGGATTGTGAGGGTGTAGAATTTCTAAAGAGAAACAATATAACGGTTGATTTAGTATGATAAAAATAACTAAGTATAGGTATAAAGTAGAAGAGGGAGATAGAAAAGCTGCCAATCTTCGAAATTGGAATGATAGTAAATACACAGTAATAGGAAACCTAGCAGAAATAGCTTCATGTAAATATCTAGGATTAGAATGGACTACAGCCTCTAGAGCTGTAGCAGATATTATAGATGACGATGGAATGAGATATCAGGTTAAGTCTTGTCAAGAGGGATTTGAGAAAAGAAGATTCTGGTTAGAACAAACTTTAGATCCTGGATTTGATAGGTATATTTTCTGTGTTGTAGATGAAGAAGAAAAATTTGTAAATATCGAAGCAGATATGGTAGCATCAATTGCACATAAAAATGCACATGAATATTCTGCTGTAGGCAATGGTAAAAAATTAAAAGCAATTTATAGAAAATAGGAGATATAATATGAGCATGCATCCAAGAAAACCAATTAAAAAACCACAAGCAAATGTTCAAGTAGATTTGCGAGAGGCTGATACAATTAAATGTGATGATTGTGGAAATTATTTATTCATTACGTCATTTATATTGAAGAGATTATCGGCTATTGTTTCTCCCTCAGGAGAAGAAGCATTAGTTCCAGTTCAAGTATATAGTTGTGGAGACTGTGGTAAGGTACCAAGTAAACTTTTAGAGGGTTCAGGTTTAGAAGAAAATCCAGTTCCAACTTTGGAGATAAAGGAATGAGTAATCCAATAGACTGGTTAGAAGCTCAATATCCTGAAATGACATCTGAGTTTAAGAGTGTACAGAAAAACCAATACGAATTATTTTGTAGAAAGCAGATGGATTACGGTCCAGGTAATATAGCGGTCGGAACACAGCTTGCGACAGAAGGAGAAATTAAATTATCTCTCACAGGATTGTGGTTTAGAATGAATGATAAGATTCAGAGATTAAAGACTATGCTTATGAATGATAGAGAGAGCGCAGTTAAAGATGAGCCTATAGAAGATTCATTTATAGATGTATCAATTTATGGTATTATGGCTATGGTTGTAAAGAATGGTAAGTGGGGTAAATAGTGCCTAGGAAACAGCATATATCTAATTCTCAACTTTCTACATATTCTCAATGTCCGTGGAAATGGAAGCTTAATTATATAGATAAAGTTTCAGTTCCTGATCAAAGCATACATTTAGTTTTTGGTAAAGCAATGCATACAGTTATTCAAGCGTATTTAGAGACAATGTATACTGTTTCAATTAGAGTAGCTGATGAATTAGATTTACATAATATGCTTCTTAGTGAAATGAGAAAGGAATACAGAGTTTCTTTAGCTATAAATAAGGGTAAACAATATACTACTCAAAAACAAATGGAAGAGTTTTATTGGGATGGTATGGCTATAATAGATTGGTTTAAAAAACGTAGAGCTATGTATTTTGGAAAAAAAGGTTATGAATTAATTGGGGTTGAAGTTCCATTAAAGACTCCAATTAAAAATAATGTTTCTATGGTTGGATACTTAGATGTTGTGTTAAAAAATACCAAAACAGATACTTATTATATAATAGATCTTAAAACATCTACTTGGGGATGGAAAGCTGAAGCTAAAAAAGACCAATTAAAAAATAATCAGCTTATCTTATACAAAATGTTTTACGCTAAACAATTTGATGTTCCAATTGAAAATATCAATGTTGAATTTTTAATATTAAAAAGAAAATTATGGGAAAAATCAGATTTTCCACAGAAGAGAATACAGAGACATTCTCCAGCTAGTGGAAGAATAAAGCAGAAACAGTTAATAGAAAGCATAGATAAATTTATTTCAGAAGCCTTTACTGATGATGGACAGAAAGATAAAAAGGCAACATATCTTAAATATCCGTCTAAAGAAAATTGTAAATGGTGTGAGTATAAAAATAGACCAGATTTATGTGACAAAAATGGAGAAATTTGATGCCAAATGCAGGTAGATATGCTTGTAGGATTAGCTTGAATGATTTTATTGGTTCAAATGAAGAGATTATTATAGCAGCAATGAAAATGGCTACAGATAACGTGAGTAGACGTCTTTTTTTTATTTTGTGGTTCAAGCCAGAGATAATTTCAGATTCAAGGATTAAGCAATTCTATTCTGATCATGAAGAAGAGTTACAATATCTTGGAACACGACTAATAAATAAAAAAAGTTTTGATATTAGAGATAGAGTATGGTTTGATATTATATCCGAAGAAGATGCAGAGTCGGTAGACCAATTTAGATTTAGAACCACATATAAAAAAGAATTTGCCATTGAAGAAATAATTCGTGGATTATCTGAATGTGTAAAAGCTGTACATTTTTTCAATAATAAACCAGAAAAAAAACCAAAATATGTTAAGGCTAAGTATTAATGAAAATTGCTATTGTTGGAAGTAGAAGATACGAAAATAAACGAAAAATTAAAGAGTTAATTTATTCGTTGCAACAAAAATTTAAAAATGATTTAACAATAGTTAGTGGTGGTTGTAGGAGTGGAGCAGATAAGTATGCTAAGAAGTTTGCATTAGAAGCAAATATTGAATATATTGAATATCTTCCTGCTCATGAAAATAAGAGTCTATTTTGTGTCCTACCACAGAGTTATTATGGTAAGCCATATAGTGTAAAGAATTATTTTGCTAGAAATAAGCAAATAGCTAAGAATAGTGACATAGTAATTGGAATGATTCCAGAAGGTATAGTGTCTAATGGTACTCAATCCACATTAGATTATGGTGAAAAGTTTGGTAAAAAAATAATAATAATGAGTTAATTTCCCTTAACATATATATTTATATACATAATTAAGAATATATTGTTCAAGGAGAATTGTTATGTTGAAACTAACATCAATAAAAATATTAGAACCATTATATAACGAATTTAAGATGATATGCATAGGAAGAAAAATGTCCTTGCAAAAAATGTTAAATAGGTCAATGTACCTCTACGTTAATGATAATACGTTCAATGATAAGGTTAACGACTGCACAGATTTAATTCCTAGTGGAAGTAATCTCTAATTAATAATCAAAAATAAGGAAAGTTATGGCTAAGAAGAAGATACTGTTGTTATCTGACGATTTAAGAATGTCTTCTGGTGTTGGTACTATGTCTAGAGAAATTGTTTTTGGAACGGTACAGAAGTATGACTGGGTTCAAGTGGGTGGAGCTATTAAGCATCCAGATGAAGGTAAATTTGCAGATATTAGCGATGAAGTTAAAAAAGAAACAGACATAGATGATGCCAGTGTTAAAATATATCCAGTAAGCGGATATGGTAATGAAGATATTATTAGAGAGTTACTTAATCGTGAAGATCCAGATGCTATTTTAATTTATACTGATCCTAGATTTTGGGGTTGGTTATTTAATATAGAACATGAACTTAGGCAGCAATTGCCAATTTTCTTCTATACTATATGGGATGATTTACCATATCCAATGTATAATCAATGGTTCTATGAGTCTTGTGATTTAAAGATGGCCATTTCTAAACAAACATATAATATAGTTCATAATGTTCAAGTTAAACATCCACCAAAGGAGCATGAGGTAACATACGTTCCACACGGAGTAGATGAGAATAAGTTTTATAAGATAGATTCAAAACATAAAGAGTGGAAAGACCTTGTAGATTTTAATGATAAAATTTTTGGAGGGTTTGAGCCTAAATTTACTATATTTTATAATAATAGAAATATACGTAGAAAAATGCCAGGAGATTTGATACTTGCATTTAAGACATTTTGTGATATGTTACCGGCAGAAGATGCAGATAAATGTATGTTTCTAATGCATACTCAACCAGTAGACCAAAATGGAACAGATTTACCAGCAGTAGTCAAAGCTATTTGTCCAGAGTATAAAGTTATTTTCTCAGATAAAAAAATACCTCCACAACATTTAAATTATCTATATAATTTGTCAGATATTACTGTCAATATTGCATCTAATGAAGGATGGGGATTGGGAACAACTGAGTCTTTAATGACAGGAACACCAATCGTTTTGAATGTTACGGGTGGATTGCAAGATCAATGTGGTTTTAAATTGAAAGGAAAGCATATAACTCATGAAGATTATAGAGAAATTCATTCACTCCACGATGATAAAAAATGGAAAAATAATAAAGATTTAACTTGGGGTGAATGGGTAAAACCAGTTTGGCCAGCTACTAGAGCATTAGTTGGATCTATTCCAACACCATATATTTTTGACGATAGGTGTAGATGGGATGATGTAGCAGACAGATTTAAGGAATGGTATGATACTTCAGATAAAGATAGGAAAAAAGCTGGTGAAGTGGGAATGAAGTGGGCTAAGAAACCGGAGATAGGAATGACAGCAAAACATATGTGTCAAGGATTTATAGATAGTATGGATACAGCATTTGAGAAGTGGAAACCAAGAAAAACCTTTTCTATTTTTAAAGGATAAGAAGAATTTATGAAACCAATGTTATTAGTACAGGGTCCAGTAGCTACTAGAAGTGGTTATGGAGAGCATGCTAGAGATTTAATTAGAGCTTTAGTTTCAATTGATAAGTGGGATGTGAAGGTAATAAATACTAGATGGGGTAATACTCCAATGAATGCTTTAGATATAGACGATCCAAATGATCAAGTAATTATAAAAAGATTTTTAGAGGAAAAATTAGATAAACAACCAGACATATTTATGCAAATTGCAGTTCCAAACGAATTTACAGGTGTTGGAAAATATAATATTGGTGTAACAGCAGGAATAGAGACAAATATTTGTAGTGCTGCTTGGTTAGAGGGTTTAAATAAGATGGATATGATTATTGTACCATCTAAACATTCTAAATCTGTATTTGAAACTAGTAAGTATGATAAGCTTAATGAGGAGACAAAGGAGAGAGTTGGAGAATTGAAGGCATTGGCTCCAATTGAAGTTTTATTTGAGGGTGCAGACACAAAAGTTTATAAGAAAACAAATAAAATATCTAGTGCAGTTAAAGCTGAAATAAATAAGATACCTGAAAAATTTATATTTTTGTTTGTTGGGCACTGGTTAAAGGGTAAAGTTGGAGAAGATAGAAAAGATGTCGGAGGACTAGTCAAATCATTTTGTGAGGCATTTAAAAATAAACACAATAGTCCAGCATTACTTTTGAAGGCTAGTGGAGCAACCTTTTCAGTACTAGATAGAGAAGAAATGTTGAAGAAAATAGCAGAAGTTAAGGCAACTATTTCTAATGCTAGATCATTACCAAACATATATTTATTACATGGAGATTTACTTCCAGAAGAAATGAATAGTCTATATAATCATCCAAGAATAAAGGCTCATGTTTCATTTACAAAAGGAGAGGGGTTTGGAAGACCGTTATTAGAAGCAAGTTTAAGTGGTAAACCAGTTATAGCTCCAGATTGGAGTGGTCAAAAAGATTTTTTAAATAAGAATTTGAGTACATTATTGCCTGGAGCCATAACAAAAGTTGATGAATCGGCTGTTTGGGAGGGTGTAATAGAAAAAGAGTCTGGATGGTATACAGTTAATTATCAATATGCAATATCAGTTTTGAAAAACATATTCAAAAATTATAAACGGGATTATGCATCTAACGCTAAAAAGCAACTACTTATAAGTAAGAATAAATTTAGTTTTAAAGCTATGGAAAAAAAGTTAGATAAGATTTTAGAAGAATATTTACCTGAATTTCCTAAAGAGGTAAGTTTAGATTTATCATTACCAAAATTAAAAAAGATAAAGAGAAATGAGTGATTCTACAACAACAAAAATGAAATGTCCAGTATGTGAAAGTTTAAACTGTTTTGAAACTGAAACAGATGGGATTTCTAGTTATTTATGTTTACGTTGCGGTATGACAACAAATACTCATTTTAAAGATGGTTCCCCACAATTAAAAGCTGCATTAGAAAAAAGTCCAGAAATAATACAATCATTACAATATAAGGATCAAGATAGCGAGCTAGTTTGGATTCCTTCGGTTATAAATATACCATCAAAAGGAATGATATATCCTATGGGCGATCGAAATAATTGGAACTGGGCTTTTTCCCCTATACTAAAATTATCTATAGATGAACAAAAGAAATATCCAATTCCCGGGACAAAGGATGAATATTATGAACAGCGATTAGGAGTTGAGACAAAAGACGGTATGGAGTTATTTGGACAGCTAGAATATGTAGAAGCATGTAGAAAGATGGGAATAACAAAAGATATTGAAGAGCAAATAGAATAATGGCATATCTACCACAACATATACAAAATGTACTTCAGGAAGCTCCATTAAATACAACCGCTTTAACAAAAGGGATGATTGTTAGAATGCGGTATAAGAAACTTGATGGAAAATCAAAAGAATATTGGGTTCTAATATTGCAGCCTAGATGGAAAGGACCAACAGATAAGAATTATTTAATTCATGCATTGAATTTAGATGTTCTTCCAACAGCCGAGCTTTTTAGATTAGCTGAAGAAACTGGAGTTATTGGGTCAAGAAGTTTATGGGCAAATAGAAGATTAGACATAGATAAATTACAATTAGATATGAGCTCAAGAAGATTTTATAATAGTAATCTAAAAAATGCCAAGATTTTAGGAAGTGCATATAGAACATATTTGTTTAATAATGTTGTTTCAGTTCGAATTTGTGATTACGATTTTGGATCATCGTTTGAAGATATTGTAGATCTAGGCATTGAAGATTGAACATCTCATATTCAATTCTCACTCATAACGAGACAGACGTTTTAGAAGATCTACTTGAATTTCTTGGTGCAAATAAAAAAGAACAAGATGAAATTGTTGTATTAGACGACTATTCTAGAGACAAAACCTTAGGCATTCTGACTGAGTATAAAGAGAAGTATGGAGTGACATGGGAACAGAGAGCATTAAATAAGAATTTTGCAGATCAAAAAAATTATTTAAATTCTCTATGTAGTGGTGATTTTATTTTCAATTTAGATGCAGATGAAAGACCACCTAAGTTTTTATTTGAAAATTTGCATGTGTTTTTAGAACAGAATCCAGACGTTGATGCATATTGGGTTCCTAGAATAAACACCGTTAAGGATATTACTGATAGTCACATTAAAAAATGGGGTTGGAGTGTAAATGATGAGAGATGGATTAATTGGCCAGATTGGCAATTAAGAATATATAGAAACGTTGAATGGATAAAATGGTTTAGACCGGTTCATGAAACAGTGACAGGTTTTAAAAACTTTTCACATTTTCCAGAGGATGAGAGGTTTGCAATTAGGCATAACAAAGTTATAGAAAATCAAGAAAAGCAAAATGATTTTTATAGGGATATAGTTCGTGGATAAATTAAATGTTATAGTATGTGTTGACGATGTGCGCCCAGAAGAAGGCTACGGGTGTCCAGATGACACACAGACACACTTGTTAAATGAGCTCAATAAAGAATATGGAGTACAATTTACATTGTTTGCTCCTACAAACTATCATTCTAAATATCCATTATCTGAAAATAAAGAGTGGGTAGACTTTTGGAAAAGAAAAAAATGGATAGAACTAGCGGCTCATGGATGTTATCACGATGTTTTTAAGTATACTAGACAGCAGATTGGTGAGTGTGAATTTTATGAATTGAATTTCGAAGAAGCAGTTGATAGAGTAGAATTGATGATGACTGAATGGAGCTTAGTTGATCACACACCAAGAGGATTTAGGTTTCCAGGATGGCAATGTACACAAGACAGCGCTAATGCTGTTTCAAGTGTTTTTGATTATTTAGCGATACATTCTGAAATTAATAACAGTATTCGTTTTACTGGAAAAGCTAAGATTTTTAAGGGAGACCAATCAATAGTAAATACAGAAAGTGTTCAGATTTGGAATCATGGACTAATTTTTCAATCTCATATTGCTGGAGAATCAAACGATAATAATTGGAATGAGGAAAACTATGAAACATTTCGTAGGATACTAGAATCATTAAAGAAAAATTTTGAGTTGAATTTTCTGCGATATGAGGAGTTATTGTGAAAGTAGCATTCTTTTCAGAAACAGGCACAAATACTAAATATCCAAGGGATTTTCCAAACGCTAGAACAGAGGTGGCATGGTGTTTGGCATTAGATGCGCCGATGTGTGCTTTAGACGTGCATCCAAGAGAACATTTTGATTTGGGTATTGTTATTATTCCAAAAAATAATCCAAAGGTTAGTTTAGATTTTATTAGAAAAGTTTGTGATAAAGTGGCAGTAATGCAAGAAGGCCCACATTGGTACTTTCAAGATTATGATATAGAAAAACAATTTCATTATTATAATTCATTGATATCAGCAGATTGGGTGTATTGTCATAATGAATCTGATGTGATGTATTATAGAGGATTGGGTTGTAAAGATGTAAGAGTGATGAGAAGTTTGATGATACCAAGTGGAATACCAAGTCGTAGTGAATGGGGAGATGCCACAATGATAGGTGGTAATTTCGTAAGTTGGTATGGTGGATTTGATTCTTATATGGTGGCAAGAGAAATTGGAGACCCAATATCTGCTCCATCAATGGGTAGAAAACAAGAACAAGAAGATTTAATTGAAGATATTCAGTTCTTACCATATATGAATTGGAGAGAATGGATACATTGTTTATCACAATACAACATTGGTATACATTTAATGAGAACACACGCGGCTGGAACATTTGCAATGAATTGTGGGTTTCATAGTATACCTTGTATTGGATATAAAGGATTGGATACACAAGAAACT
>Ga0207984_1001872_pt1 | contig 10067 bp, 5 predicted proteins | sample ETNtaG_30_FD_185760 | JGI IMG/M metagenome (GOLD analysis project Ga0207984, IMG submission 185760) | Marine microbial and viral communities from oxygen minimum zone, Eastern Pacific Ocean - ETNP201306PF43B (SPAdes) (version 2) | ecosystem: Environmental > Aquatic > Marine > Oceanic ...
GTCAGAGAGCAGGTAGAAGACCCTTTGGCCTCGCACCCGGAGCAGGTATTGCTATGTGCGCCCGCTGGCTCAGTAGGGATCTTCAATGGAAGCGTGTGGTATAGTTGTACACAAAACAATTCATCGAAAAAACGTCGAGCGCTGCATTGTGCCTTCGTTCTGCGGCAGTTGGAGCAGCAAACAGACCAAAACACTCATCTAAAACCGGAAACCGAAAAACGGCTTTCTCCCTTAAGCCGCTACGTATTGGATGTTTAGACATATAAATATTAAGAGATAAATATGTCAGAAATAGTGGGCAGACAAGGTGATTGATCTAATGATCGTAAAGAGATATAAATTACAGTTCAGCAGAAGAAAATTGGAATGGCTTGAGGAAGAAGGGTACCAACTGGTGCCGATACCCGCCTGATTATCCCCTACACGAGTTATCTTTTGCGTGGGTATCAATAACTGTTTAGTTGCTTAAAACTTTCACTTCAGAATCACCATCTTGCGTGTCGGGAAAATAGATTTTTCGTTATACTTACATACCAGCTAAGTCAGTCTCAATCAACTCAACTGTCAAAACGGTCGTCACAAAGCAGTCATAATCAGGACTTGCTTGATCAAATTAGCCGCCATTTTATGATCTAACTTTTTACGATGTCGATTTGGTTCTTTCTTAATGTTCCTATATCGTTAGTTGAGTAAGGGCAAGATTGGCTGCGTAAGAAAAGCAATGTTCTATACGATAAAAACAAAACAAATTAAGGAGTAGACTATCATGCCGAAAAATTGTGTCAATGTAGCCGTTGTAGGTATGGGTATTGGTCGTCCTAATGGAATGGCTCTAGCCAACAACAAAAGGGGTAAAGTGGTTGCTCTTTGCGACCTGGATCAGTCCAGAATGGAAGATTTTGCCAGAGAATTGCCCGACTCGGTCAAATACTACACCGACTATAAGGAGATGTGCCAAGATCCAAATATTGACGCTGTTTTTGTCGGTACGCCTAACCAGTGGCATGTGCCGATTGGCTTGGAGGCGGTCAATAGTGGTAAGCATGTGATGATTACTAAACCTTTAGCTGATTCGGAGATGGCGGCGGAGGAGATGGTGGCCGCGGCTGATGATGCCGGTGTGGTTAATATGATGTCGCTGTCTAAGCGTTTTGGCGATGGTTGTCGTCACTTGGGCCATCTGGCCCGAGACGGTTATTTTGGTGAACTCTACTATGCGCGCTCCCGCAGTGTACGTCGCAACGGCATTCCTGCCTGGAATCTAGGCTTCATCAAAAAAGGCGGTGGAGCTTTCCGGGACATGGGTGTTCACGCCTTAGACGCAGTTTGGTGGGTGTTGGGTACGCCCAAACCGGTACACGTTGTCGGCACTGCTGGAGCTAAGTTCGGTCCCTACGGTCGAGGCTATGGTTGGGGCCGAAAGTACACAGAGGAGATTTTTCAGCAGTTTGAGGCTGACGACTATGCGGGCGGCTTTATCACCTTCGAGAATGGTGTGGGTTTGCAGATCGAGAGTTTTTGGGCGTCTCACCAGCCGAGCGAGTTCCAGATGGAACTATTTGGTACCGAAGCTGGGGCGAAATTCAAGCCGTTGATGGCTTACCGTTGCGACGATGACAAAGAAGAAGACATCAAATTGAAACCAACGGAGCGAATGCAGTCTTGGGACCGAATCGCGGATCACTTCATCCGCTGTATTTTGGACGGAACAGACTGTGAAGCCCCACTGAGGCACGGACTCATGGTACAAAAAATGATGGAAGGTCTCTTGCGAAGTGCCGAAATCGGATGCCCAGTGACTTTTGAGTAGCCAGGACGGGAGGGCTTAGGCCGTGAATAAAAGTTGGTGCTTGTTGAATGCTATTGAAGAGAAGGAAACGGGTACCAACCAGGGCAGCTAATACCCGCCTGATTACCCCCTACACGAGTTATCTTTTGCGCGGGTATAATTAAGATGATCCTTTCCTACTAGGTCTGATTCATATATTTTCCTTTTATTTAAGTCCTTTGACATACTGAACTGCTTGATCTATATAAAGATCTCATACCCAACCTGGGGACTTATTGGAGAATTACAGGACAAGAATTCTCGTGTGCGTATAATTACGTTACAAGTATTAGGTTATATAGGATAAGAAGCTATCTCTGCCCTAACCTAAGTATTACAGGATAAAGGGGCAATAGTTCGTAGAAATGCGGCATGGGCATTAGGAAAAACAGGCAGCCCTGGAGCTATGGGGGTAGTCAAGGAATATGAAAAGACCAGTTAATGATAAGATGATGTATAGTGGGTGGTTTGTTGTATTTAAGTTTGAATATTTAATACATATAAATCCAGACTAAAATACAAGGGGTATATGGTGGATCAGAGATTAATCGTTTTATTCTTGGTGATGTTTAGCTTTGAAGTTTATTCTGAAAACGAAAAAGAAACCCCCTTTTTCATACCATCAAAAATTGAGGATATAGATGAAATCCGGAAGGAAATTGGAACCTTGCCTACAACAAGATCCAATGCAACTGACAGAAGAGCTGCTTTATATCGATGGTGGCGGTTCATGTGGCGTCTGGGAATGGATATGAGTCGTTTTGATTCCTTAGCTAATCATCTCCTCAACAATCAAAATGATACTGACCTAGGTCAAAAATTTATATCTGAAGGATTTCAACAATTGGAAGAAATGTGGGCCAATCCAATTTGTATTCAAGAAGTTAATGGATCCACGCCTCCTCCTACCGGAACAACTACTAATTGGCCAGTTTACCATGGTGTAAATGGATCTCAATCAGGGTTTTCACCCGATCAGGGGCCTTCGCTAGGAAAAGTAGTCTGGAAATTTCCAAAGACAAACGGCTGGAATGCTGCGGTGGTTATAGAAGAAGGCAAAATCTATACCTCAGGGGCTGGATCGGATGTGATTGCCTACTGTCTAGATGAAAAAACAGGAAAAGTAGTTTGGAAGGGTCGCCAACATTCTGCCAGTTATTACAACAATCCCGGTTCAAAACATACTCCTTTTATGACAGATGAAGAGGTGATAATTCGTGTGGGTAGCAGATTTCACATTTTTAACAAAGGCACAGGTAAGAAAATGTTAAATCGGAATATGCAAAAGTCCAACTGGAAAAGGGTTCCTGAAAAATCTGTAATATTCAATTACGATAACAAATGTGTAATCCTCTTAAATGCTATCAGCAGACAAGAAATCTGGAAATTTAAACCTGATGGTCTTATCACAGGTAATCCAATACTTTCAGGTAATAATGTTTATACTACTTCAACTAATAATAGGATATATAAGCTGAATACTGCTAATGGATCAATACTTTGGGCGAAACAGGTACCCGCTCAACCAAGAGGTAAAATTTCGCTAGGAGTAAAACAAATCTATGTAGGCATGAAAGACGCTACATTACTTGCACTGGACAAAGAAGATTCAGAAGTGAATTGGACTTTTAAACCAGAAGAAATTGAAAATAAAGCTTATGAATTTTATTCTTCAGGTTTGGAAATAGACGAGCGCCTTTACATAGGTGCAGCCAACAAAAATTTGTACTGCCTGAATACAAGGTCAGGGCAATTAATTTGGAAATATAAACTAACAGATTGGATCAGGTCAAAGCCTTTGCTTATCGACAACACCATTTATGCGGCAACTTTAGATGGACGGGTGCATGCTGTTACAGACAATGAGCCGTCTGTATACCTAAAATGGAGCAAACAAATCTCGAATCATGGATTTACCTCTGATCTCTCTGGCAATAAGAATGGTGTAATAGCTAGCGATAGAAATATGATGATCTTGTCCATACACCCAGAAAAGGGAACAATTCAATGGAAACACAGTCTATTAGACGGAACGTGGATAAATGGCAAATTCTATGCTGATGAAGAAGTTCCTGGGCAGCAAAGTTCTCCCACCATAGTAGATAGAAAATTGTATATCGCCAGTCCTGATGGGTTTGTTAATGCCGTGGATACCGAGAGTGGTAAAGAAATATGGCGTTTCGAAACGAAGAGTAGTTGCTCTCCCTCTCCCACTGTTGCAGAAGGAAAAGTTTTTATTGGCCAGACATATCAAAGCTTTGGCGAGTACTTTGCCCTGGACAAAGATACAGGGGAGCCGATATGGAGTAGCAGCGATTTAGGATCTGTCTGGATTAGTGCCGGATATGCAAACGGCAAGCTTTTTTGGGGCAACATGAATGGAGATTTCTTTTGTGTTGATCCAAATACTGGAAAAAAGATTTGGAACTATTATACTGCTAAAGATACTCCTAATGAGAATCGATCTCTCGACGAACATGCCGGGCATGGATGGCCTCCAGGTGTATATTGCAATCCTGTAACTGAAGGAAATGTTGTGTATGTTGGTTCATGGTCAGGATACTATTTTGCCTTTGATCAGGAAACAGGAGAATTACTTTGGCGAACGAAAACACAACCTGCAGGCGTAAATGGTGGAATGCCCGATTCGGCAGCACCTGTTTTGCACAAAGATCACTTGTATGTTCAAAAGGCGGGTACTTCACTTGCAGCCTTAAACAAATATACAGGTGAAATGGAGTGGGAGTGGTTTGCACCGCCTGGTTTTTTACAGAACGGAACAGTTGCCACAAATGGTGATAAAGTTTTTGCTTCGGCAGTACGTCTAGTGATCAGCTTACCCTACAACGCTACCATTTTTGCTTTCAGCGATGTTGGAAATGGTGGTGAAATGCTATGGCAATACAAAGGTGGCGGAGGACTGACCGCTCCTGTACTGACCAAGGATAAATTGATCTTCGGCTCATCCGCTGATCCGTTTATAACATGTCTTAATCCTGCGAGTGGAAAAATAATATGGCGTACTCATGTCGGCGGAATGATGCTGGAAAGTGTTCCCGCCTTGTATGGAAATAAAGTTTTTGCGCTCATCAAAAATGGATATTTGTACGCAATTGAATAATCCAAAAAGAATTTTTGAAACATGTCGGTTCTATTTTCAAATGCCCAGAGCGAATTTGTATTCAGCGATAATTAAAAACATTGATAAAGAGAAGAAAGACTAGTAGAGAAAAAAAAGGGTGCCAACAGGTTTGCTGATACTCGCCTGATTACCCCGTACGGGAGTTGAACCCGTGAAGATCGTTACGCCGTTTTGGAAGCTGATCTTTTGCCCGGGAAAATTATCCGACGTAATGTATGTATCACCGTAAGGTCCACTACTATATGGTACCATTGCATTCAACAGGGTTATTGAGGCCATATATCAACTTCAACTCAAAGCAGGAGACGAAATGCGAATCAAACAAATCACAACAACCAACGTCAGAATTCCTTATGCAGCTCCTGTCGGCCCATATATTGGGAGGCGGAGCGTTGGTGGACACGGTACTTTAGGCGCGGGAGGACTCATCGTAAAAATCGAAACAGATACTGGGATCATCGGTTGGGGCGAAGGCACAGGGGAATTTGAAACTAATCCAAATACCATTCTTGCAGCACATCGTGTCGCTAACATCGAAGGAGCGCTTGCAGCGATGGAGCTAGCAGGAATTAACAAAGGGCCAATGTCGGGAATCGAAATGGCACTTTGGGATGCGCTGGGAAAACACGCCGAATTGCCTGTGTACCAACTCTTTGGTGGTCAAGTACGAGATGAAGTAGATTTCTGTGCTTGTATGGGGCTTAAAGAGCCAACGGAATCCGCCGCAACGGCGCGTGAGTACATAGATCGTTGGGGATTCCGTTTTCTAAAAACAAAGGCAGGTGATGACTCTGATGATGATCTCCAAATTGCGGAAGCTATTCAGGGTGAAGTTGGTAATGACGCTGTACTTCGCCCAGATGCAAATAACGGCTACTCCCCCGAAGAGGCCAAATCCGTGCTACAGAGGATGAAAGACCTTGGGGTTCGCTACTTTGAAGATCCATGCTCATCCGAGCATCTCGATGCATTGGTTCACTTTCGGATGGAAATTGGTATGGGTATCTTGGTGAATATGGGCGTGGGAACACCAGATACAGTTCTAACACTGCTGGCCAATGAAGGGGTGGATATTATCATGCCAGATACCCCGGCGGCGGGTGGGATGATACGCGTCAAAAAAGTGGCTGCCGTTGCCGAAGCGTATAATACACCATGTCTGATGCACTGTTCGCATGACCTTGGGCTCAAGACCGCTGCTATCACACACATCGCAGCATCAACCCCGAACTTTTCTGGACCGAATGATACCTGTTACCATGGATTAACGGATGATATTCTGGCTGAGCCATTACGGTTTAAAAATGGGAAGATTCGTGTGCCATCGAATCCAGGTTTGGGCGTTGATGTGGATGAAGCGAAAATAGAAAAATATAGCGTTTGATCTCATGCAGAGAGCATTTTTAGTCGATTGATTCTTCAGAAGAGGACAAAAAATCACAATTACACCCAGCCGTGCGGACCCGAGATTTACCACATTTGTATTCAGAAAGGCTATCACTACTGACGTCATCAACTAAACAGCCTTTAGCTTGGTTATCAATAGATACTATACCCACATAATAGATAACTCTGAGGTATCAACACACTTCATGGACAACGTAATGCTGCGCGGTCTTGGAAGCTGATCTTTTGCGCAGGGAAATTACCCGACATATTGTATGTACCGCTGTGGCATATTATTGTTTGGATTTATATCCCTTGGTTACTTCGAGCGCATCTAGCAGGACTATTTTCTTTAGTGCTTTTTCCGCAGCACGGACTTCGTTTTCCTCTTCTCTATTCTGTAACACTTGAACCAATACAAGTACTAAATAATCCTGTTTGACCTAATGCATTTGCCGCATTACTACGAACCGATTGATCCGGTTCCTTACAATAAACCCACCGAGCCCATGGCGCTAGCAAGTTGGGTGGTTATCTCTGCTAGTTCGCGTAAACGCTCCTTCACTTCAGCAGAGGAAAGATACATATCTTCTGTCCGATCATTGTCGAAAGCATCTCCTGTAGCATAAACAAACTGTGGAACAATAAAACAACGAAAATCAAGCATCAAACTATTGGCGAGATTCATTATTGACATATAACTTGATTTGCCGCCTGCTGCACAAATGAAACCAACAACCCTTTTGTTCCAAGCATCACCAGTCAATTCAATCAGATTCTTGGCTGCAGCATTCGCGTAGAAATTGTAAATTGGTACAGCTAAAATCACAGCAGAAGCTGTTTGAATAGTCCTCGCCAGTTCCTGAACTTGATTATTTCGGCGGCCGGAGTTAACATCGCGAAGTTCGATTTTGTAATGACGTAAGTCATGGAGTTGAGCCATACTTCCCAATGATTCAATCTCTTCAACAATGTGGCGAGCCATAATATAAGATCTACTAAGTGGATGAAGTGAACAACTAATAACTGCAATATTCATTTGGAGCCATTCAAACCTTTATCTGTTCCATTTACCTTCAAGCCACCGTTCCTGCATCCGCTGGTTCATTTCCTGTAAAGTACCTTTTTGCTGTTGAGCGAGATTCTCTAATTCTTGAGGATCTGTTTCCATGTTGTATAATTCAATAATACCATTTACGTTCTCAATCATTTTCCACTGGGATGTTCGTACACAACGGAAATGTCTTAAACAACTGAATACTTCTTCCCGGTGGGTCTCATTTTCGCCACGTAATAACGAAGCGAATGAACGCGCGTCAATACCTTCCTGCTTCTCCAGTCCCGCTAAATCGCAAATTGTGGCGTTAATATCAATTAATTCAATCATGGCTGTAGAAATCCGTCCACAACCAATCCCCGGACCACTTACAATTAGCGGTACACGTATTGATGGGTCATAAGCAACACCTTTGGTGAATAGGCCATGATCGCCTAACATCTCCCCATGATCACTAGAAAAGATCACATATGTATTGTCCATCATACCTCTATTTTTAAGTGCAGTAAGAATTTCTCCTATTTGATGGTCAATCAATTCGATTGCTGCACAATACTGTCTTCGACATACGGCAATCTGTTTCAAACTAGCATCGATTTGGCGGTGGTGAATATGCTGAGGCTTTTCTTTCAGACTATCAACTATGGCTTCTGGCATCTCCGCATTTCGATACTGTTCAGCATACTCTTTCGGTGGATCAAACGGATCATGTGGACCTACAAAACTAACAAACAAATGCCATGGATAATCATCAAGTGCTTGATTAATCCACGCAGCAGACTGGCGGCCGATATAAGCATCTTCGAAGTCTTCACTTGGTAAAACCGAATCCCAAGCTGACAATGCGTAGCCATTCTGCCGGCGTTTTTTATAATCTGCATTAAAATCTTCCAAAAGCCCTTTTTGCTGCAAATAGTGTGTGTAAGGACCAAAGGGCTTTCCGTTTCCTTGCCCCGCATGCATTTTCCCCTCGCATTCCAAAGGATGAGTAAATCCCCATGAGAAACACGCAGGTCTAGCACCGTCACTATTATTCCCTAATGGTTTAGCTAAATCTAACTTTCCTACGCATCCTATTCGGTATCCTGTGTCACGCAAACGCTGATAGTAGGTCTGTCTACTTAGCGGCAGAAAGATGGCGTTGCTTTGTCCTCCAAACCGATGTGCTTGCAAACCTGTTGCCAGTGCTATACGTGCCGGAGCACATACTGGGGCATTGGTATAGCAATTCTCGAATCGAATGCCACGTTCTGCCAATCGATCCAAGTTGGGTGTTTTAATAAATTCCGCTCCAGCGCAGTTAAGATAATCAAAACGATGCTGGTCGACCATAATAAACAGGATATTTGGATGTGCTTGATTATTGTGCATAATTATTTCCTGAGCGTTAAAATGGATTTTAGATTCAGAGAGGTTGGCCGATTACCGCTAGCACAGTGTCTAACTGATAAGCGATCACCAAAGTTAATGAATCCTCGTTAGATCTATCATCTTGTTAGTTTTTATTTGTCATGGAATATACAGCCACATCACGCCAGACCATTGGTACCAATCGCTTGTTATGTTGGATAGTATGTTCTATCTCCAGAGTACAGATCTCAGATAACTACTGAACCAGGGCTAATAATAAACAGGAAAGTCTATGCTGGATGAATCCCAGCATAGACTTCATCCAGCCATTTGGCTGTGAGAGGGATATCCTACCAATCCACCCAAGACTCCCAGTCTCTGGTTCCCAGTTCTTGGAGGATGCGTTGAACAAAATCTATATCCTTGCACGAATAGGAGATGAATACATCAGCCATATCAGCTACCCTTTGAGTGCCAAATTGTGAGACTAGCTATGGCATTGTATCACGGTTGCTGCATTGAGGTAAAGCGGTAGGATTGCTGTCAGTAATTGAGGATGACAAGTTAGCTGGCTACCTTCCCATCTCCTTAGGCCACACTCATATGCATGAGGGGTATAATGCGAGATTATGCTGTCTTAGAAGTTGTCCTGTTGCGCGGGAAAATTATCCATGTATTGTATGTACCGCCGTGGCCTATAAAGTAACCCGGGTTATGGGTTAGATTGAATGAACTGGTGAAAAAGGCCCCAGTTGCAGGCCATGAACATCAACAATACCATTACGGGTATAGGACAACCAGATGTCAGCCTGTTCTGGATTCATGGCTGAATGTTGATAATCTTGGGCTAGCAGGTCGAGGTCGTAATCAACCCGATGGTACTGGATCTGCCCGTCCTCGATCACTATACACTGGGCACGGTAGTCGCCGTCACGAGGTTGACCAATAGTGCCTGGATTAGCAACCAACTTGCCGTCAATTTCCAGTCGCATGGCCATGTGGGTGTGCCCGGCTAGAATTCGGTCTTGGTCTGGATACTGCAGATTTTGCCGATTTTCAGCTTCCTCAGCGTAAGGGTGGAATCGACCCGTCAAATGATTACGAGGTGAACCGTGAACCAAACAGTAGGAGACACCATCTCTTTCCAAGATCAACAAGGTAGGCAGATTATTGAGATAATCTAAATCGTTTATCGATGTATTGTGCGGAAACCAGACTGTCCAGCCATCATCGGCCTGAGGTTGGCATTTAGCGAAGCTGAGATCGTGATTTCCAACTACTACTTGGTCACAGTGTTGACGAAC
>Ga0207984_1001887_pt1 | contig 10021 bp, 4 predicted proteins | sample ETNtaG_30_FD_185760 | JGI IMG/M metagenome (GOLD analysis project Ga0207984, IMG submission 185760) | Marine microbial and viral communities from oxygen minimum zone, Eastern Pacific Ocean - ETNP201306PF43B (SPAdes) (version 2) | ecosystem: Environmental > Aquatic > Marine > Oceanic ...
TGATTCGGGCAAGGACCGCTCGGGAGGCCATTCTGCTGATGGGCTCCATGGTGGAGGAGTACGGGTTCACTTACTACTGGGCGCCGACTGCCGGGTGTGCCATACCCGTCGTTGACAAGACCGAAGCATGGATCATGGAGATCTTTGGCCCCGGTGCAGATTGGACTCCCGGGTGTGGGAAGCCCGGTGGAGTCTGGTGCGCGCAACGGGTCCCCGATGGAGAAGCGACCTGCAACACCAATCGCAGCCGGATCGGCGCGATCGCCTCAGACCGCCCTGACGAATTCATGATGTCCCCCAACGCCTGCTCCCTCGCCGAGGAACTCGGGCTGTGGAAACCGGACACCCCTTTCGTCTGGTACGAGGCCTACGGCACGCCGTCAGGCAAGGAGAGTTCGCTCAGAGAATGGGCCGCGCTGAATTCGCTGGCGCCCTCGCTGGGGTTTAAGGCGACAGGTGACCCGACGAAGGACCGATACCCCTTCTCCGTGCGGCCGGACGAGCGCGTCAACGTCCGGACGCTGACCTCGGTCATGCGCGACCACTACGAAGGAACGGAATTCGATGTAACAGAGCATCCGGCGTTCCGGCCCGGTGGCGAGAAGAGCCCGCTGGCTCGGCCCTTCGGCTCCTGCGACCTGTTTGACCTCGTGGGCCTCGAAGCGCAGCGCTGCATCGGTACGGAGACGAGTGGTTACGTGTACGTCGCGCAGATCAGAGAAGAGCTTCCCGATCCGATCTGCGGCTGCCTGTGGCTCGCCCTTGGGCCGAGCTACACGAGCTGCTTCGCGCCCGTCTATTGCGGCGTGACTGAGATCGCGGACTCCTGGAGCCAGTGCCCGGACTTCACCAGTATCGACCGGACCCAAGTGCAGTGGAATTTCCAACTCGTCGGGGCTCTCGCTGAGCTCAAGTACCAAGAGGCCATCAAGGACATTCGAGGTGTCTTTGAGCCGGCTGAGGAGCGGTTCTTAGCGCGGCAGAATGAATTCGAGGATGCAATGGAGCGAGTTCTGGGGGAGCACGGACCGGCACGCGCGGCGCAGCTCGTCACGGAATACACGAACCAGTGCCTGGCGAACGTCGATAACGCGTATGACAACCTGGTTGACTACTTGATGTTCAAGTACCTGTATCGCTACCCCAATGCCGCGCCGCCTCGGCTCCCTTCAGTTGGTGAGCCCATCGTTCCGATCGTTCATGATTTAAGTGAATAAGATCGATCTGATCCCAGATTCCGCGGCGCGTGTATGCGCATCGTGGCCACAGGCTGGCAAGGAAAGGCATGCCCAGGCTCTTTCTTTTTATCATGCTTTTAATCCCCACTTTTCGTCTTCCGACTTTTAATCTTTGCCTTTTGTCTACCTTCACTTTGAAGAGCCATCGACGCTTCAGTCTAACGACACTTCCCTGGGCACGCCGGAGCCAGGCCTGCAGTTGTCCATGAAACGTAGTTCTTTCAGGCGGCAGAAATTAGAGATGAAAAGCAAAGATGAAAAGGCGGCAGAGAAAAAGGGAAGATCAGAAGCAAGATTAAAAGCCAGAAACGGGGACGTAGTCATAGAGCGGAAGGCAGCGTCCCGTCACTGAGTTCCTGGTGAAACGGGAAGAGCATCACGGACATTCTCATCGTTCGTTCCGCGAAGATCAGATCTTTGAGAGAGGCGTCCTCGTCCAAGCTCTCCCGCACCAGCAATCTCGGCGAGGATCTCCAACCACACCTCCGCGGCCAGCCAACTCACACGCGTCTCGCGTCCTTCTTCTACAGCGCGTGGTTCCCACATCAATATTCACGATCCATGGTCTGTCCCCACTCCGTCCCATCTGCAGCGCTTCATCAGTCATAGCCCTCCGTGACTTCCTCGAGGCCGGCCCCCTCAGCGCGATCCTACTTCAGGAGCTGTCTTTTCAGATAAGCGGCGCGACGGTCGGCGATGACGTAGCGGATCTCAGCCCACAGCGGGACGTACCGGTCATAGATCGCGGCGATCTGGGCATCGGGCGCGGGCGCCATGAGCCTCTCGCCCGCCGCGTCCAGATCGGCGATCAGCCCTTCGACCTCAGACTTGTAGAACGCCGGATCGCCAAGAACCTTGTCGTTCCAGGTCTGGATGAATTCGCCCTTGCTCTGGCGGACCTTGTTGTAGCGGTTGAAGCTCATGATCGCGACCGTGCGCTTTACAGAGGTCAACTCCTGCTGCGTCAAGGCGAACTTCAGCCGCAGGGCGCGCTCCAGCTCGTGCACATTGCCGCTCAACGTGGCGCGGGCCTTGCCCCAGCGCTGCATGCCGAATTTCCAGACGTTGCCGTCCGTGGGCAGCTTGTCGTAAACCGCGGTCCAGGGAATCCAGGTGTGGGCGACGAACCCATCCGCGGTGGCCACCGAGTCTTTCTTTAGGAAATCACGGGTCATTCGGTAGCGCCTGCTCGGAGTGGCCCAATCGACCACCCACGGGTCCTCATTGTCCACGGGCGCCGCGCCGAAGAACCACATGTGATAGGCCGCATCCTCGCCCGGACGGAACAGCATCTCCAGGCTGTCGCCCTTGCGCTTGCCAAGGACGACTTCCTTCACATCCGGATGGTTGCATCGCACGAAGATGTGGAGGCCGAAATCGTCACAGACGATGTGCAAGCCAGTGCGATAGGCGGCGTCTACCTCTGGCTGTTTTGCGTCTTTGAGGTGTCGCCCGATGTCGACTCCGCTGTTGATGTCGTACGCCTCGCCGTAGGGAACGAAACGCGTCTCCATGAGGTTCCACTTGTCGTAGAACTCCGAACGCGCCCATGCGTCGGCGGTTTTCGGGGCGTCCTTGACGTACTTCACCTCGTAGCTCTTGAACGCCGGCGGAGTGAATCTGTTGCTGAAGATTTCGCGCTGAATCTTCCGGCAGAGCTCATAGTGGCCGCCATAGAACAACATCTCCGAAACGCGGCGCAGTATGATCAGGCGGTCTGCGGATGACGCCTTTGATCCCCCGAAGACCGCGGCGTCGAAATCCTTTAAAAGCTTGCCGCTGTATACGTGCATCACGCCTTTCAGGAAGCGCTTGTTGTCTTCCCTCTCCTTCGGGTTCTTCAGGATCGGAGCGATGATAACCCGCACCCGTTCCAAGCTGTTCGCAAGCAGGGCCAGACGCAGTGCCAGGGGGACGAAACGATAGTCCAGGGGATAATCGCGGCGGGCCTCGGCGAGCATCTTTCGGGCGAAAGCGTAATCGCCAAAGTCAGCGCTCACGGCGGCGATGTCGAGGTAAGTCCGAAAAGCGAGGTTGTAGTCGCGCTTGACTGTCCCCTCGGCCAGGCCGCGCTCGATAGCTTTGAGGTCTTCCTCGGCCAGCGATTTGAACTTCTCGTAAGAACCTGGGACATGGAAATGGTAATTGAATCTGCGGACGCGGTTGAGGCCGCGCAGCATCGAGAGCAACTGATGTCGATGCGCATCGTTGTATGCGGGGTCCTTGAGGGCCGCGCGCAGGATCTTTTCGGCCGCGTCACGGTCGTCCCGCGCCAGTTGGCGGGTGATTTCCAGGTAATGCCTCAGCCTGGCGACTCCGTCGGCCGTCTTCTGGAAGTCTGCCAAGGCCGCGTCGAAGGCTGCGCGATCTTTGACGAACAGCGCGGCCATGGCGCGACCTTTCGCCAAGGTAAGCTTCTGCGCATCGCTGAAGAGCGCGGCATTCGCGTCGATGAGGCTCTTTGCCTCGCCGAGATCGTACTTCATCAACTCGCTCAGCATCCCGGACATGGTCTCAGCCTTGGCGTTCTTGAAACGGTCCCGGGCGCGCTCATCTTTGGCATTCGGATCGGTCATTGTCTTGCAGGCTTCGAGATGCTCTCTGAAGCCTTCTATGTCGCGTTCCAGGCGCAGGCCGCTTCCCGCGATCGCGGCACGTATGATCAGACGCTGTTGCAGATTCAGCTTGTCGCCGTGGGCTGCAAACAGCTTCGCGGTCTCCGCTGCCGCCGGGGCGCCACCTTTGGCGAATTCCCGCAGGAAATTGTAGAGCCCATTGGTCTTGTTTACGCCGTCCGGCTCGGCAAGGAAGCGGGCCAGGGTCTTGGCGTACTCCGCCTCTCCTGCGGCAAACGCGCTGCTGAGGAGATAGCGATAGAGATCGAAACGCATTCGCTCATCCAGGCCCGGCGTACCGTCGAGGTACTTCAGGTACGCCGTATAAGCGGCCTTGGGCTTCCTGCGCGTTTCGGCCGCGATCTTTCGCTGGGCGGCAATGTAGTCTGCCCGCGAAACGGTGGGGGCCTCGGCGTGAGTAGTCGGGCCCCCCAGAAACGCGGCGCTCATGAACATGCAGACTGTAAGCATTCGGAGCTTCATGATTTGCCTCCCTTCAGAGCCTTCTCCATTCGGAGGATGTAGTTGATGGCCTCGTATCGGAAGGCGTCCAGGTCGCCACGCTTCTCGTCCCAGTAGGCCAGGTAGCCCAGTGCTCGCCGGCCAAGGAGCATGATGTCGCCGTTCTTGGACTGCATGGCCTGGAGTGCGAGCTGCTTGAGCTTGGTCGCGTATCGGATGTCGTCAAGGCCTTCGCGAACGCCCTCCCAGGCAAGTGAGTCGAGGACGTCATCGCGGGTTGCCTGCACCATCACGAGGTTACGCAGATAAGATTCGTAGGGGGTGGCCATGTCGTTCCAGTTGTTGCGCCACCAGCAGTAGTTGCTGCTCACGTCATAGTTGCCCTTGTAGGTCATCATGCCCTGAATTCGTCGGAAGTAATTGGGATTCTCCGGTCCGGAATGCGGATTGGCATACCATCCGGCCAGCGAGTCCGGATTGGCCTCGTGGAACTTCCGGATCTCTGTCTCACGCTTCTCGGCCGGCATGCCCGGCATGACCATGTAATCGAGGGCAAAAAGCAAACGGCGCCAGGGATGGGTGCTCACCATGACCTTTCCGCCGGCGTCGTGGGCCGTGCGCCACGCCGCGCGCTCGGAGCGAATTGTGTCCGGGCCGCCCTCATCGACCCCGTAGCTGTAGAAGTCGGTGTGACCGAGAACTTTTTGGCACAGCTCGGCCGCGCCGGCAATCTGCTTGCGCAGCACCTTCAGGCGGAGCTGTTGTTCTCCGGTGGGATTGTCCTGGTCGGCCCTGATGTTGGCGCTCGGTGCGCTCCGGAAAAGCGGCCTGGTCGCGATCCCGGTTTCCTGGGCCAGTGCCGCATCCGCCTCGAACTGGTCCGGATTCATAGGATTCAGTTCAGGGAACCCCATCGCATGGCGCGCGTTGTGCTCGGCCAGATTCCGGAGGATTGTTGGATTGCGGGCAGCCGTGCCGTAGAGCGAAAGATAGAGCTTCTTGGCCTGATCGTAATACGTTTTCGGTTGCGGCAGCTCGAAAGGCAGGACACGTAAACGCACCGGTACCGAGCCAATGACGCGGCCTTCGGCCAGCAAGTCGAGGTTACCGGTGTAGACGCCGTCCCGTGCATCCCTGGGCACACCGACCGTGACGAAGAACTGCTTGAACTCGTCCGGGTTGAGCACCACGGGCTGAAGCGTCTCCGCGTCCTTGATCAGCGCCAGGTTTGCCTGGTTCGCCTTGCTGTAATTCACCACCATGAAGTTCGCGCTCATCCATTGGTGGTGAACCGAGCCGTCCGCGTTGTTGTAGCGGACGTAGTTGTCCCGGGTCTCGCAGTCCACGCGAATGAGATCCTCATCATTGACCAGCAGCTCCGGGACGAGCCGGCGGCCGAGGGCATCGGCGAAGTAGCCGTACCACGCCGCGCCCGACTGGTACCACACTTTGATAAGCTTGATGTCCAGGGCGGAGGCAGGGATCGTGGCACCGTCCGGCCCTTGAAGGTCTTGAGCACGGATAATGAAGCGATCGACCGCCTTCAGGGAACGAACAACCAGGGAGGCGGGCTCGAACTCGCCTTGGGCCGCGATGACTTCGACCGGCCCCAGCGCCACGCCATCCGCAGGATAGCGGTCAGGCGTCCGAGGAATGTCGCTCAAGGGAGGAACCACATAGTAGACCACCGGCGATTGTTTCCACTCGGCAGACGCCTTCTCAAGGTCCTGGGCGACCAGCCGGCGATTCTTTGCGGCTATGTCCGGAGCAGCAGGATAGGTCTGGCGGAAGGCATCGCCCTGCTCCCCGGTCGCGGTTAGTGTTCCGAGGATCGTTGCCGCAAGCAGTAACCTCTGAACCTTCTTCATAGATACCTCTCCAGGAAGCATGAGTTTCCGAACGTGCAGCAAATGGCGGCGCTGCCACCGTGCGGACGCTTGAGTCGCAGGTATTCAGTGAACCCGTTGGTCGCTCTGCCACCGCAGGGCACGCCCCTGCGGAGGCGTCCATCACGGGCTCACCGAATGCTTACCCGGCGTCACCGTCATGAGCAAGACCTGATAGTCGCATTTCCCGTTCTCAGCGATGACCAGGTCCTCGGCGTTGACGGCGGCGATGGCCAAGGCGGCCGCGAACAGTACTAGCAGTGTTTTGGTCATGTTGGTCTCCTTTCCTCGCGTTCCGGTATTCGATGTCTCACTCGGGATTCGAAGCGATACCGTTCCCTTCACGTGCAGTTTCGCGAATTTCGTTGGTCTGCGAAACGGTCTGACCCCGGTTAGGGAGTACGAGGAGCCCTCCTGGTCGTTGCCCCTGATCCGGCTGCGGCAGAGATTGAAGTGAAGAGGAGATGATAGGAACTTGGTTTTGCGGAAGCCTGTCTGATCTCCGCTCTGCGGTCAAGAGGCAGACCTGGAAGAACACAAACATCGGGGCCGCTTCGCGAACGTTCAAGCGCGCCAGACGAAGCGGTTTAGTTCAATCCCGCAGCCGCATGCCAGCGCCGCCAATAGCCCCGTCAACCATTGCCCCATATGCGTCCTGCTCATTCGCTTTCCTTATGCGATCGTCTGTCTCGGGTGCTGTTCCTACTTCATTGGGTCCCTTGCTTCTGCAACTGTTCCACTGCCGCTTCAATCGCACTCTTCTGCGGGTCGCGTATCCCATCCGTTTTCAGGGCGGTCCTGCAAACCATGCCCCCGTTCCATAACCATGTCAAAGGCGGAGCAACGTGGGCAGAGAGGAACGGCCGACGGGCGGGGGGCGAAGGGAGAGAACGGACCGAAAGGCGAAGGCCGATGACAACGGAAGGGATCACGCAGAAGGGGAAGGGGCGAGGGAACGGCCGACGACGAACGGCAAACATCCAGCGTCCAACGTCCAACTCTCAACGGCTCCGCGGCGTGGGTCACTTGGCCCGGCGGTGCGAGTCTCGGCTGCGTCGCTCTTCCGGCTCAACGGCGAGAGGGGAGGCAGATTATGCCCAAGGCGAGCTTCGGGGGGCCACGACCACTGGTTATTGAGAAGATACGTCAGATGATCGCGCGGATACGCGGTCCGAGTGCCTGCCCGTCTCGCCTACTGATACCCTCGTGGGATGGCCGTTCTATTGGGAGTTGAAAGTTGAGCGTTGGTTCTATTGGGGGTTGAAAGGTGGACATGGTTCCCGGAGCTCTCGAGTCCAGGCCCCGGACGAGCTTGAACGCCGTGTGGCCGCCGGCCTTCCAGCAATAGCTCGGCTACTTCAGAAGGTAACTGTCAATGGATGACGGGACGGGGGTGGTGAATGTCAGGGCTTCGCCGTCTCTTTGCCACTTCAGCTCTCCGTGCATGGCGCTGTGTACGGAGGTGATCCTTCGGTCTCTTCTCAATCGGATCGTTACTTTCATCGGCGGCAGGTCTTTAGTCCACGCAAAGCGGCGGAAGTTGTTGGCCAGAATGCCGGTCTCATCGCGGGCATCGAACCGGGTCAGCTCCACCTGCGGCGCGTCGGTGGATAGCGGGGACGGCCCGAGAATCTTGCGCAGGGGCTTCTCGAAGATGGCGAGCCGCTCGTCCACGAACCGGCTCAGCTCATGTGAGTAGTGGCTCGCCCCCGCGCGCTGGCCCTTGTAGATGATCCCTGGCTGAATGCCCCAGAGCAGAACGTGGCCGCGACCGACCTTGTTCAGCGCGGCCGCGCACGTTCCATCTTCGAAGGTGGCAATGGGGCGCGCGGTGGTCGGCTGGAGGCTGTTCCGCATCCCGATCACGTCGGCCGTGAGCGACGGTGAGAATTCCGTTTCGGAGACGGTGACAGTCCCAATCGGCCGATGCCGGTAAAGCGTCAAGGGCTGGATGTATCCCTCGGAAATGGAGGCGTGGCCCTGGCGGGCGCCGAAGACCTCCTCCATTTCCGGGAGCGGCGAGTTGTATTCGTCGTGAGTGGCGCAACCGGCGGATGCGACGAGAAGCCCACCGTTTTCGACCCACCCCTTGAGGGCCGGCACTGCTGCCCTGGGCAGGCAGCGTCCGTTGATGAACAAGGCCGAGTACTGCTTCAGGATTTCGGGTGTGAGGTCTTCGTTGAGGACAAGGTCCGCGTTGTAGTGGCTGTTACCCAGGGCGGCGAACGTGAGAGCGCGATCGCTCTGCTCGCCGTGGCTGCCTCCGTTCATGATCTCGTGATCCCGATTGTAGAGCAGGGCCACTTTCCGCCGTTCAATGTTCCCCTCCCCAAGAGGCCGGCGGATGAAACTGGCGACGTGGATTGCCTTGACGATATCGGGATAGACTTTGGGAATGTCGCTCCAGCACCCCTGCCATCCTGAAGCGTCCGTCGCGTTGAAAGACGGGCCAAAATGGTAGAGATAGATGTACTTTATGTTCCGGCTCAGGGACGAGATGACGTTGCTGTCAGATTGGATGACATGGCCGCCGACGACGTTGTAAAACCCGGAAGGCTGCCCGAACTTCCGGGCCGCGCACTCGGTGATGGCGGAGTAATAGCTGACGATTTCATAGCCGGTGAAGGCGCCAACCGGATAGACCCAGTCCTCGCCCCAGGCCAGGGTCAGCGCGCCCTGGCGAAGCAAGGTGTACCAGGTGAGGCTGTGAACTTGTGAGGCTTGCCGCAATGGCGCTGGCGAGTAGTTGGCGAACGTGAGCGCGTTCGGGAACAGGTCTTTGGCGGCCTCGGTGATGGGACGGTAGTAGTGGCCGGTCAGCAGTTCCTTGAACTTCTTCGAGTGGTGGTGCAGTCTCCTCTCGAAAAGGCCCGGGCTCCGGGGGAGCACTCCCAGGCACTCAAGGTCGTCAAGAGATTTCACTCCGAAGAATTCCGGTGTTTGCCGCTTCTCTTTGAGGACTTCAGCCAGGTACTTCCGGAAGAGCTTCAGGCATTCGACCGACTGGTTGATCTTCGAGGTGCCCGCGATGGGGCCAATCTCATCGCCAACGTTGAGCAGACGCAGCCATCGGGCAAAGTCGGGAATGCTTTTCCGCTCTTTGCGCAACATGTCCTCGAGGCCTTTCCTGACCAGGATAGGTCGTGCGGGATCCGCGGGATCGTTCGTATGGAAACCGGAAGCCGCCATCAGCATCGGCTCGATCCCGGCCTCCTTGCAGAGATCGGGCGGCAGACCGGCGATCCGATTGATGCCCATGGAGGCCAGCGTCTTGGCCAACGGTCTTTGCTCTGCCCGGCTGCCCGCGATCTTGGTGATGAAATTGATTCCCTCAGGAACGCGCAGTTCACCGGTGATTCCCAGCTTCTCTCCGGCTTCTCTGATCCAGGCTGCGTATTGCTGGTTGAACGCCTCCAGGGATTTGAACCAGTCGAGATAGTCGTTCCCAACAACGCCCCAGACCCCGGCGCGGTTCTGTCTGTCCGGCAGAATCACGCGGGCCTTGCCGCGTGAGCTCAATGGCGCACAGAACTTGCCGATGCCGTCCTCGACTTCAACCGTTATCGTCTTGACCACCGCGGACGGATGCGGGCTCCAGGCGAGCTCGATATCGCACTTGCCCTTCTTGAGTCTGATGAAATCCAGAACTCCCGTGGCCCACGGGCCGGAGCCCTGGCTCGCCCACGTGGCGTCCAGCCAGTCCGTCCAGTCACCACTGGAAATCTGCGACTTGCCGGAGAGACTTCGCGGATTGTGACGACCGCTGCCCGTGAGCGCGTCCTGCCCCAGTCCGACCGACCAGATGCCGTCATAGGTGTTT
>Ga0207984_1001891_pt1 | contig 10000 bp, 10 predicted proteins | sample ETNtaG_30_FD_185760 | JGI IMG/M metagenome (GOLD analysis project Ga0207984, IMG submission 185760) | Marine microbial and viral communities from oxygen minimum zone, Eastern Pacific Ocean - ETNP201306PF43B (SPAdes) (version 2) | ecosystem: Environmental > Aquatic > Marine > Oceanic ...
CATGGGTCTGGCCGCCGCTGGTGTGGTTAGTCTCGCTTCAACTGCTCAGGCAGAGGAAAACAGCGTGTTGACGGCTCTGTCGTCAACCGTCATTAGTGGATCTGTTGAAACTTCCTACAATGGGACTTTCAGCAGGGACAACAACCTGTACGGCGATCAAGGATTCGTCGCAAACGGCGCCAGTTTGGCTGTTAGCAGCCCGCTTGGCGAGGGTGATTACAGCGCAGGCTACAATGTGGAACTGCTGCTGGGTCAGCGTGCTGAAAACTTCGCTGGTGGAATTGAAGGTGTTGGGGACTTCCTCATCAAGAATGCCAACATCGGCCTGAATGTGCCGTTCGGCAACGGGGTTGACCTGACCGTTGGTTTGTTCGACACGATTGTTGGTTACGAAGTCGAAGCCAGTGCTTCCAATCCGAACGTGGATCGTTCCTACGGGTATGACTTGGAGCCGTTTACGCATACTGGCGTATTGGCCTCCACATCGTTGTCCGACAACATTAGCGTATCGCTTGGCTTGGCCAATTCGTTCGACTCGACGGGTGGTTTGCATAACGACACCATCGCCGGTGACGGAAACTTCGCCTACCTGGCGGGCCTAGAGATCACGGCTCCCGAAAACTTGGGCTTCCTGTCTGGCAGCACGTTGTACATTGGGTACATTGACGGTGCCAGTGCCGGTGCTAACAACGACGATGAGGATTCACTCTTCTACGTGGGTGGCTCTATCAGCAGCCCGATCGAGGGAGTTTCCCTGGGTGTTGCCTATGACGATCGCGAGTATGGCAATGGTCAAGACGATGCCGATGCCGTGGCCGCCTATGTGGTCTGGGACATCAGCGACGGCCTTTCATTGGCAGGTCGTTACGACACGCTCGATAACGGCGACGACACCAAGTCCATGTGGAGTGCCACCCTTGGTTACTCCATCTGGGAGAATGTTCTCACTCGTTTGGAGTACAACTATGAAACAGGCGATCGCGCAGACGGCGACAGCAGCGCCATCATAGCGAACCTGTTCTACCAGTTCTAATTTCCAACCAAGTTGGATTACAAAGTCCCTCCGTCTTGGAGGGACTTTTTTTGTGCCCAGGCCCGTTCTTTGGTCACTTGAAACTTGAAACTTGGCCAAGCGACACCAATTCTCGGCTCGTTGCTGCTAACAATCGAAAATCTGCGCAAAAGCTATGGAACACCGGACGGGTTCGTTCAGGCGGTGGTGGATGTGCCCGTTTTCTCGCTCGACACCGCGCAGCAAACGGCCCTCTGCGGCACCAGCGGTAGCGGCAAGACCACGTTTCTCAATCTCATCGCCGGTATTTTGAAGCCGGACGCGGGCCGCATTGAGCTGGACGGTTGCGCGATCTCCGACGCCAGCGAGGCGGGGCGGGACCGGCTTCGCGCCCGGACGATTGGGTACATATTCCAGACATTCAACCTGTTGCAGGGCTACACCTGCATCGAGAACGTGCTGCTCGGGATGAGCTTCGGGCCGGGGGCGGATCGGCGCCGGGCCCGCGGGCTGCTGGAACGGGTGGGGCTTGGCCAGCGGCTGGATCATTTCCCCCGCCAGCTCTCGACCGGTCAGCAGCAGCGGGTGGCCGTGGCCCGGGCCCTGGCCAACCGACCCAAGCTGGTGCTGGCGGACGAGCCGACCGGCAACCTCGATCCGGCCAGCGCTGCCGAGTCGCTTGGGCTGATCCATGAGACGTGCTTGGAGAACGGCGCGGCGCTGCTGCTCGTGAGCCACGACCGGGAGGTGCTTGGCCAATTTGACAACGTCCGCGACCTGGCGGAGATCAACCGGGCGGCCGCTTGCCCAAGCGCGGGGGAGGCCCGATCGTGAGCCTGTTGCAGATCGTCCTGCGCAGCCTGCGGCAGCATCTGCTGTCGACAGGGATCACCGCGTTCTCGATCGCGCTGGCGAGCGGGCTGCTGATGAGCGTGTGGGTGGTGAAGGATCAGGCGCGGGAAAACTTCACCGGCGTGGACTCCGGCTTCGACGGCGTGTTTGGCGCGCGCGGCTCCAAGCTGCAACTGGTGCTCAACTCCATATTTCACCTCGAGGCGTCGCCGGGCAACCTGTCGTGGGAGCAGTACAGGCTGATTGCCGCCGACCGCCGCATCGCCAGCGCGGTGCCGATCGCGGTCGGGGACAATTTCCGCGGCTACCGGCTGGTCGGCGTGACGACGAACCTGTTCGGGATCGAGTATCGCGAGGGCAAAAAGTACGCTGTGCGCGACGGATATCTGTTCAACCCGGAAAGGAAGCAGGCGGTGGTGGGCAGCTTCGCAGCGGAGCGGCTCAAGTGGAAAGTCGGCGACACGTTTCGTCCGTATCACGGCTTGATTTTTGACGAGAACAAACAGCACCCTGACGAATATGTCGTATCCGGCATCATGGAGCCGAGCAACACGCCGGCGGACCGGGTGATCTGGATCCCGATCACCGGACTGCAAAACATGGCGGGGCACGATGCCGAGACGGCGACCGACGTGAGCGCCGTGCTGGTGAAGCTGCGCGGCACAAGCGGCATGATGATGAACCAGGAGATCAACCTGCAGGGCAACGTGATGACGTTTGCCTGGCCCATTGCGCAGATCATGGGTCAGCTGTTCAACAAGATCGCCCCGGTGGAGATGGTGCTCCGGGCGGTGGCGCTGCTCGTGGCGCTAGTGGCGGCCGGCTCGATCCTCGCAAGCATCTACAACTCAATGAACGAGCGTCGCCGTGAGATCGCCATTTTGCGGGCACTGGGCGCACGTCGCTCGACGATTTTCTCCGTGGTGGTGCTGGAGGCGAGCGGCATCGCGGCGCTGGGTGCAGTGGCCGGGTTTGGGGTGTATTTTGTCATCATGAGCATCGCCGCCTGGTTTATCCGGAAGGAGACCGGCATCGTGCTCAACCCGCTGGAGCTTCAGCCGGTGATGGCCTGGGCGCCGTTGGCCATGCTGGGCCTGGGCGCGCTGGCCGGGCTGGTCCCGGCGGCCAAGGCCTATCGCACCGACGTGGCCGAAAACCTCACCCCCATTTCCTGAGCGATGAGCAAGTTGATGAGTTGGATGATCCTTGCAGGGGTGATTGCGCTTGGCCAAGCGGGGTGCAATGGCGGCCACGATCATGACCACCCGCATGCCGGGTCGCACCACCATGACCCGCCGCACGGCGGCGCGGGGGTAACGCTGGGCGACGAGGAGGCGCATATTGAGTTTTTGGCAGACGCCGAGGCGGGAACGGTTACCGCCTGGTTTTTCACGCCGCACATGGAGCGGTATCTGCGCATCAAGGCGGAGTCGTTCGATGTCCTGGCCATGCTGCCGGATGGCGAGGCCAGGTTGACCTTTAAGGCGGTGGCCAACGCCGGGACCGGTGAGACCGTCGGCGACACGTCGCAGTTCGTGGCCGGGGCGGCCAGGCTGGCCGGTGTGGAGTCGTTTGATGCAGTCTTGCCAGAGGTGAGCATTCAGGGCAGGATTTATCGAAACGTGGCGTTCAACTATCCGAAGGGCAACTGACATGAGCACAGAGGAACAACCCAGTTTGTGGAAATATTACGTGCTGAAGGCCGTGATCGCTGCGTTGATCTTGTTCGTAGGATACGAGGTGTTTATCGACAAACCCAGCCCGGAGGCACCTGCCCTCACCCAGGAGGAACTCGACAACCTCAGCGGTGACATCGAGTTGATCGAAGAGGATCCGGAGCCAGTCGAGGAAACCCCGGCTCCGGAAGCCAAGCCGGAGGCAGCGTCCGGGCCGCCGGTCGATGAAGCCCCGCCTGCCGCCGCAACGGAGTCGCCCCCAAATCTCGTTGAGTTGGTTCAGCCGATTGTCGGGACCGGGGAGGAACTGCCGCCGGAGGCGATCGATGGTTATGAGGGGGTGACCTTCGACAAGCTGGCCTCGTTTCCGTACGAGGTGCCGCTGGATCCGGTGACGAACAAGGTGGAGTTGGCCAAGCTCAACGCCCAGATCCCGGAGCGCATCAAGTCGCTCGACAAAAAGCCGGTGGCCATCCGAGGCTTCATGCTGCCGCTCAAGGTGGAGAACGGGCTGGTCACGGAACTGCTGATCATGCGGGACCAGTCGATGTGCTGCTTCGGCACCGTGCCCAAGATCAACGAGTGGATCAACATCCGGATGGCCGGCGAGGGCGTCCAGCCGATCATGGACCAGGCGATCACCCTCATGGGCCAGTTGAAGGTGGGCGAAGTGCTCGAAAACGACTATTTGGTGGGCATTTACGAGATGGAAGGGGATCGGATGATTGGCCCGCTGGACCTCTGATTTTCGCTCGATTCAAGGTTGACAACTGCTTGGCCAAGAGACAGGTTTCCTTCGCGGCTTTAGATGAAAAGACACTTATGAAAAAAAATCGTACTTCCTCCGGTTTCACACTTATTGAGTTATTGGTGGTGATCGCCATCATCGCGATCCTGGCTGCGTTGCTGCTGCCAGCCCTGGCCAAGGCAAAGAGCAAGGCCCACGGTATCTTTTGCATGAACAACACCAACCAGTTAATCAAGGGGTTTCACCTGTATGCCTCGGATGAGGAGGATTACATCCCCCCAAATCATGACGATGGCAATTCGAGCCCTTGGAGAAACTGGTGCAGTGGTCAGGCGTCGAATCCCACAAATGCCCGTTTTATGATGACCGGACCAACCCCCAATGACATAGAGGCCTATAACCTGCGAGGGGTTAGGCCTTGGCAGTGGAATCGCATTGCTCCCTATCTTGGTGGTAACATCACAGTTTGGCGCTGTCCCGCTGATCCCAGTACATACACCGTAAGGGAAGATGGAGTATCCAAGAGGGTTCCCCGCTACCGAAGCATTTCCATGAGCCAGGCGGTGGGAACCTACCCCTACGATTCCCAGTCCAAGAATGCGGTTCATGGCCCGTGGCTGGACGGCAACCACGGCCACTCCCGGGGTAGAACCTGGTGGACATATGGTAAGATGAGTGACTTTAATGATCCTGGAGCGGCCGGCACGTACATGTTGGTGGACGAAAACCACATGAGCATCAACGACGCGGGCTTTGCCACCATCGGTCCCGGCCCGTCCAACTTCCGCATGATCGACTGGCCGGCCACCTATCACAATATGGCTGCCGGGTTTGCCTTTGCGGACGGCCACTCGGAGATTCGCAAGTGGGTTTGGTCTGGAACGGACTTGGAAAATCGTGGTCCGGCGATGAGGGGTGGTGTTCGCAGTCCGGACATCGTGTGGATGCAGATGCGGACCTCGGCCTTGATCAGAAGATAGACTTTTATTGATTTTAAACGGCGGTTCATCGATTAGCTAAATTTTCAAGGCGATCCCAAGCGGATCGCCTTTCCTTTTGTTTAACAACCGGTTTGTTGGTTGACGACTTCGTCAATCGGGCATATTTTCCGGCTTGGATACCTGAGATTACCAATGAAAACAAAGCTAAAACAACGCGGTTTCACTCTAATTGAACTGCTGGTGGTGATCGCCATCATTGCTATTTTGGCAAGTATGTTGCTCCCGGCATTGGCCAATGCCAAGTCCAAGGCCACCGGGATCAGTTGCATGAGCAACAACAAGCAAGTTGCCCTTGCCTGGCTGATGTATGCCGGAGACAACGATGGCTTTTTGGCTGGTAGTCTGGGTAATGCTTCGCAAGGAACGGTTTGGGTTCCTGGCCATCTTGATTTTAGTTCACGAAGAGACAACGTTGACAATGATCTTCTTCTTGACCCTAGGCGCGGTGCACTACTCGGCAAGTACCTTCAGAATGCCGAAGTATTTAAATGCCCTGCTGACAAGAGCACGGTAAGATTTGGAGGGGAAACGCTGCCTCGAATCCGTAGCATCTCCATGAGCCAATCGTTCGGTCGAAATCCGTCCCAGGGCGGTGGAGCTGGCCAGTGGTTGCCCTATAGCAGCTACCTCAATTATGTGCAGGAGGGCGATATGGCCAACCCGGGGCCGTCCAACCTCTTTGTCTTTCTGGACGAACACCCCAACAGCATCAACGACGCGGCATTCGCGGTGAAGTGTGATACCCGGGGTGGCCAAGCGCGCATGATAGATTGGCCTGCAAGTTTCCACAATGGTGCAGGGGGATTTGCGTTTGGTGACGGCCACGCTGAGATTAAGAAATGGCAGGACAGGCGCACCATTGTACCACACAGAAATTCTAACGGAATGCCCTCACCTCCAGGAGGGTTAAACCAAGCAGCGCCCAACAGCCCTGATGTGGCATGGATGCAGGAACGCGCATCTGCTCCGCGCCGCCGGTAACGATAGTGGAAATATTTTTAAGAAAGCGGCCCGGTTGGGCCGCTTTTTTTTGTGCCAATGAAGCAGGGGTGGCGAGCCTGCGATTTCGTAAAATAATCATTAAGGGAGGTGGTATGGACATGCCCCCTATCCTCTTTTCATTCCAATAACCGCTTTGCCCAAGGGGACTCGTAGGCTCTCCTTTCCTTTTGCTTGGGCTTCTATTCTGGGTTGATGGCTTCACCGGTCGAGCTTAGTGTTCGACTTGCACACCTGAAAAATAAAATGACAAAGAAGCGTAAACAACACGGTTTCACGTTGATCGACTTCCCCGCCAGTTTCCACAACGGCGCGTGTGGTTTTGCGTTTGGCGATGGCCATGCTGAGATCAAGAAATGGTTGGATAAACGCACCATTGTTCCAGCTAAGAATAGCGGAGGTTTCCCTGGAGGATTGAATCAAGCTCATCCGAACAGTCCTGACGTCGCTTGGATGCAGGATCGGGCATCGGCTCGAAAATAAGGCACTCAATTATTTCATCTTTCAAGGCGGCTCAAAGCGGGCCGCTTTTCTGTTTTCAGGGTCAGTTTTTCGATTGACGGCATCATGAAGCGGGCAGAGTCTTCCGGTTCGTTTACCTGAGCTTTTCAATGGAAACCAAAGGCAATAATGACGGTTTTACCCTGATCGAGTTGCTTGTGGTGATTGCCATTATCGCGATACTGGCAGGCATGCTGCTTCCGGCCCTGGCCAAGGCCAAGGCCAAGGGACAGGGGATTGCCTGCCTGAATAACTGTCGGCAACTGATGCAGGCGTGGCATCTCTACGCGACGGACTTCAACGATCGCGTTTGTAATAACTTCGGGGTCAGTGAAACGATTCAATCCATCTCCAACAACCGGTATGATAATTGGGTCAATAACGTCATGACCTGGGGAGCCGGCGGCAGCATCGCAGATCAAAGTGTCACCAACCGTGCCTGGGTGCAGAATGGTGTGTTGGCTCGTTACACCGCCTCGGCGTTTGGGATTTACAAGTGCCCCGCAGACAAGTACCTGAGCGTGTCTCAGAAACAAAAGCGTTACCCCGGCCGATTGCGCAGCAATGTCATGAATGCCTTCTTCGGGCGGTTCAATTCAATGAACAGGAGTGACCCGACGATTCGGGGGCGCAATGCCCTGCTTACGTCGTTCCGGCAGTTCATGAAGATATCCGACGTGCCGAGCCCGGGGAACACATGGGTCACCCTGGATGAGCATCCTGACTCCATCAATGACGGCTACTTCATTAACGACCCCAATCGCGGCTATTGGGGTGACACCCCAGCCTCGCACCACAGCGGGGGATGTTCCTTTTCATTTGCGGATGGCCACTCGGAGATTAAGATCTGGCTGAGCGCCACGACCAAAATACCGGTCAAGTACAGCTGGGGTACACCGAGCTTTGACAGCAAGGGCAAGCTGGATTATGATTGGTGGAAAGAACGAACCGGATTTATCAAATCTTAGAAAACAACTGACATGAAGAAACAACTCAACAAAGGATTCACTCTAATTGAACTGCTGGTGGTGATCGCCATCATTGCGATTTTGGCTTCATTGCTCCTGCCTGCCCTGGGCAAGGCCAAGGAAAAGGCCCGGTACACAAGCTGCATGAACCTCATGAAGCAATTTGGGTTGGCGGTGATCTACTTTTCCGAAGACAATGACGACTACTTTCCCCATAGACAAGATTGGCTGGATAGGGGCAACAATGGTGATCTCACGGCAGGACAAATGTATTGTTATCTTAAATCAACGGATGTCTACGTCTGTCCAACTGACAAGATCGCTTTGAGACGCCCTGGCCAATGGTCAAACCGTCGGGATTTTAGTTATGCAATCACCGGCCCCGGGGCAGACACTCACACTATAATTTCGCAGCATAACTCGTCTTGCATCAAGTTTTCTTCCTGGGTGGATCCAAGCAAGTCGTTCACTTTCATGGAGGAAGCGTTGGATGCTCCACTCAACGACGGCCACATATGGCCCAATCAATGGGACAAACTGGCTACACGTCATAGGGGCTCCGGAGACGGCTATGGCATTAATGGTCAAGGAAACCCTCGAGAATGGAGCGGACTCGGAAATATTCTGATGGGTGATGCCCGCGTCGAGGGGTGGAGCAAGCAAAAGTTCAAGATGTATGGGGACCAAAAAGGAAATAGCCGTCTTTGGAGGCCGTTCGGCAGGGTTACCCAGCCCAGCCCTCCATGAACCTGTGCGCTTGGCCAAGCGCGACAGTCCCAACACATCCCCGAAACGGTTGACGGCGCGTTGGGTTTGCCGTTTAGTGAGCACAGCATTTTCGAACAATGAACACGACATTCTCGCGCCGTACGGCGCTTAAATCGATCGCTGGCGGCACCGCCGCCGTGGGCGCTGCCCTGACCCTCCCAGCGCGTGGCCAAGCGGCAGAGGGCAAAGTGAAGGGCAACATCCGCCACTCGGTCTGCAAGTGGTGCTATGGAAGCACTGGCCTGGAGAAACTGGCAGCCAAGGCGGCCAGCCTCGGCATGGAGTCGGTCGAGCTGCTCAATCCGCCGGAGTTTGCGGCCGTGAAAAAGCACGACCTGATTTGCGCCATGGTCAGTTTCCCGGTTGGCACGCTTAAGGACGGCAAAACCCGGGTCGGCGGCATTGGCAGGGCGTTCAACCGGCTCGAGCATCACGACACGCTGGTCGAGGTTTACGAGCAGCGCATCAAGGAGACGGCCAAGGCGGGCTTCAGGAATCTCATCTGTTTTTCCGGCAACCGCGCCGGGATGGATGACGAGACCGGCCTGAAAAACTGCGCCATCGGTCTCAAGCGCATCCTGCCCATCGCCGAGAGGCACAACGTGACTATCGCAATGGAGTTGCTCAACAGCCGGGTGAACCACAAGGATTACATGTGCGATCGCACCGCCTGGGGCGTGGAGCTGTGCAAGGCGATCGACTCGGAGCGGTTCGGGTTGCTTTACGACATCTACCACATGCAGATCATGGAGGGGGATGTGATCCGCACCATTCGAGACAATCACCGCTACATTTACCACTACCACACTGGCGGCAATCCCGGCCGCAACGAGATCGATGAGACGCAGGAGCTGTACTACCCGGCGATCATGCGCGCGATCCTTGAGACCGGCTACAAGGGCCACGTCGGGCAGGAGTTCATCCCCAAGCGCAAGGACAAGCTGGCTTCGCTCGAGCAGGGCGTGCGCATCTGCGACGTCTAATCGATGAGCCCCGGTATTTCTGAAGCCAAGCGGGAGGCGATTTCCGCTGCGGTGGGCCGTTCCGTTCAGGAGACGAGCGTCTACGACATTCACACCCACCTGTACGACCCGGCGTTTGGCGAGCTGCTGCTGTGGGGGATCGATGACCAGTTGGTGTACCACTACCTTGTGGCCGAGGCTTTCCGGCACTTTGACATCGGGTACGATGATTTCTGGCGTTTGGTCAAGGAGGATCAGGCGCAGATGATCTGGAATGCGCTATTCGTCGAGAACTCGCCGTTGTCGGAGGCGTGTCGGGGCGTGTTGACGGTGTTCAACCGGCTGGGCCTTGACGCGAACCAGCGCGACCTGCCGAGTATCCGGAAGTGGTTCTCGGAGCAGGATCCGAACGAGTACATCACGCGTTGCATGGAGTTGGCCAAGGTCAGCACCATCTGCATGACCAACTCGCCTTTCGACGAACTGGAGACGCCCAAGTGGAAAGCCGGGTTT
>Ga0207984_1001893_pt1 | contig 9991 bp, 7 predicted proteins | sample ETNtaG_30_FD_185760 | JGI IMG/M metagenome (GOLD analysis project Ga0207984, IMG submission 185760) | Marine microbial and viral communities from oxygen minimum zone, Eastern Pacific Ocean - ETNP201306PF43B (SPAdes) (version 2) | ecosystem: Environmental > Aquatic > Marine > Oceanic ...
ATGCTGAAGGCACGCGAACTTGTCGAATCTGGTTTTGAAGTAGTAATCCTCTTAGCAGATTGGCATGGGTACATTAACGACAAACTGGGTGGTGATTGGGATAATCTTAGGGCTGGTGTCGAATACCAAAAACAGATGTTCTCAGCTTTCTCACCAGGTTTTGATTTCAAGACTGCGAGTGAATTGGTTCGTCAGGATGGTTACTGGGAGATGGTCCTCCGCGTTTCCAAGGCCAGCAGTCTGAAAAGAATGCGAAGAGCCTTGTCAATAATGGGCCGGGATGAGGATGAAGCAGATGGAGACATGTCCAAATTTTTCTATCCGGCTATGCAGGCTACAGATATTTATGCCTTAAAAGTTGACCTGGCACTAGGAGGGATGGATCAGAGGCATGCTCACATGTTGGCCAGGGATGCAGCTGACAAACTGAAAATATCAAAGCCTGTAGCGCTTCACACTCCTCTTTTAGGATCATTATCGGGCCCCGGCAGGATGGATACAGATTCCAAGATGTCCAAATCCAATCCATCTGGAGCTCTTTTGGTACATGATAATGAAAAAATCCTGATGAAAAAATTGGCCAAAGCCTATTGTCCCCAAGAGCGTGCATCCAATCCGGTTCTTGATATATGGGAACATTTGATTGACCCGGTCATGGGCAAGATTACAATTAAAAGACCCCAAAAATTTGGCGGTAATCTCACTTTCGATTCTTATCTGGATCTGGAAAAGAGCTACTTATCCGGCTCAGTACACCCTCAGGATCTGAAGAATGGTACTGCCTCAGCCCTCCATGAATTGTTTCAACCTTTCCAGAAGGCTTGTGATTCTGATCCCGAGCCTTACAACAAGTTAACTTCGGCTCTTGATTAATTTTGGAGGCTCTGCTCCGGTTACAGTTTTAATTTCTCCAGAAGAAGGTATATTTACTATCATATCGTTAATCCACACTTTCATTTCCTTGAGGTCAATTCCATTGTAACTTGATGGAAATGTCTGGACCAATTCTGGTAGCTGCCTCATTAATCTCTGGGCAGCCCGTATATTCCCAGTTTTGATATGGACAGCTAAGGCATCTGCCTGTGCTAGAGTCTGGACGGTATCTTTCTCTCGCCTTTCATCCAATTCTAACCACAAGTCTTCAAAGAGCTCATGGGCTTCATGATATTCACCAGCATTATGTTCCTCGACGGCACGGTTCCACAATCTTTTCAAATTCATCAATGCCAACGGTGGTATGCAGGGTGTCCTTCCTCCACAGCCACAAAGAGTCCTCTCCCGGTTGCACAAGTTTTTCCGTCTGCCCTCAATTCGATTATCACTTCAGCTCTATCATCTTGCAGGGCCAGGACCCGGCTTTGCAGTTTCAAAGTAGGTCCAAGAGGTGTTGGTCTTTTCAATTTTATTTCATATTGGGCCGTTACGGTACATTGTGGAGCATCCAGTCCGTTTCTATCCATAATGGCCATTGCTGCGGTCCAGTTACCATGACAATCCAGTAGAGCCCCGATTATTCCTCCGTTTATGACCCCGGGAAAGGCTTGGTGCTTCTCTTCACATTCAAATTCCATTTCCAGCCCATCGTCCGTTCTGTAGGACTTAATCTGTAGACCTTCTTTGTTTGCGGGTCCACATCCAAAGCATATTGAATTAGGTGCATACCTGTCCTGAACAGCTTTCTTACTCACGATTGTAATTCCTTGATCTGGTTATCAACCAGATTGACAGCATAGGTTAACATATTCTCATCAAATTCGAATTTTGCGCCCGCTGCTTCAAAAAGCTCCGGTAAGGTTGCGTTACCCCCCATACTGAGAGCCTTCCGATACAGTTTCACAGCGTTTTCCTGATTTTTCAATGCATTTCCCCAGACTTGAATAGCTCCTAATTGAGCCATCCCATATTCCACATAATAGAATGGAACGTGGTAAATGTGGAGTTTATTATGCCATCCAGTAGCAATCACGTCCTCAAATTCACTGGAATCTAGGTCCTCAAAGGTCTGAAATCGTTTCCAGAGATTCGACCATTTATTGTCACAATTGACAGGTTCCATTGCTTTTTCGGGATTGGTATATGCCCAGTGCTGAAATGCGTCTACCACTGCCATGTATGGTAAGAACATGATTGATTTTTCTAGATGCTCTATTCTGGCTCGATTAGCATCCTCTACTTCGTAGAATCCTCCAAAATCTTTTGTTAGATAAGGTGCAGATAATAACTCCATAGCCATAGATGCTACTTCAGCGAATTCCATTCCTACATCTCTTTGAGAGGAGTAGGGTAATTGGTCCGATTCGAATACATGGAATGCGTGGCCTCCCTCATGCAACATAGTCTGGACATCACTATGTGTACCAACTGCATTCATGAAGATAAAAGGTAATCTTCGGTGGTGATATTCGGTGCAATAACCTCCGGGTGCCTTTCCTTTGCGATTTGCAAGATCAAGTAATTCTTGTTCTCGCATTATGCTGAAATGTTTTCCTAGGTCTGGATCCACTGCTCCAAAAATATTATGACACCCTGATTCTAGTTCATCTGCATTCTCAAATGGTGTTAATGGTTCTCTATTGAATGGATCAACGCTCAGGTCCCATGGTTTGAGCACGTCCAAACCCAACTGTTCTTTTCGTTCCCTGATTAATTTGTTGGCAAAAGGTATAACAACCTTTTCAATTGCCGCATGGAAGTTCATGCAATCCTCAGGAGTATAATCAAATCTTTTCAGGTATTCCCATCGCCAGGAACGGTAATTATCGTAGCCTGCATTCTTAGCAATTCCAATTCTTAATTTCAGGATCTGTTTCCAAATTTTGTTTATTTCCTCACGATCTTTTAATCTTCTTTCAGCGCCTAATCTCCACGCTTTTTCCCTCCTTTTGCGGTCCGTCTCAAGAAGAACTGGACCCAATTGAGTAATAGTGACTTCTTCACCGTCCCATTCCACAGTTTGTGCTCCTATAATTGCGTCATATTCCTTTGACAGCTTACTGTCTTTTGTTAAAAGGGGCAGATTATCCTCGCAAAATAATTTAACTTCGCTTTTGATTGCCCTTAGGGGAATCTCAAAATTTTCAGGGACAACATTCGCTTCAAGCAATTTTTTCTTTAGAATCTGGTCTTTAGAGCTGGTATTCTCGCTTATGTTGTCTAGAAATGAATGAAATCTCTTTTTTGCGTCTTCATCAGTTGTATCAACAGTTGTAGCAACATAAACCTCGGTCCCAACCTCTCCAATCAATTCACTCAGATCGGACCAGTATTTCATCCACTCTTCGATATTTCGTTTATTCACTTCCAGATTCAGTAAGTAATCGAAGTATGGTTCATAATCCTTCCATTCCCAGTCCTGCATTTCCTTGCCGCTTTTGGGCAGTTTTAAGGTCATTGGATACTATAAAGCGGCGGCTATATTTTAGTCTGTATAACTCCCTGATTAGTTCAGTTTGAGTATTTTGAAGATATTAGGACCCACTTTCACTTCATCGCCTTCTTTAGCCCCTTCCAAAGCTTTGGCGATTGGATTGCTTAATGGTAGTTTTCCACTCTTTGGGTCCGCTTGATCGGGGTTGACCAGTTGGAAATGGTGTTCCGTTTCCTTGGCGAGGTTTTTCACCAGTAAACTAGAGCCAACGGCAGCTTCAGCAATAGGAGTTTCAGATTCTTTGTCAGCATTCTTGATGCTTTCTAGCCGGGCATCTTTGATTTTATCTTCCAATTCTTTATTCATGTCAGTTACATTATCGGCCTCTTCCCTCATTTCCCTCGCCTGCTCAGTTGTCTTTGGAATTTCAACATTCATGGCTTTGATCTTTCTTTCAGTGTCTTCCTCACCCCCTATAGTTGTTCCTTGCAGGAAGTCCAGATCCTCCTTTAGTTTCTCATGTTCGCTCTTTTCAGTTTCCAGTAATCTTTCTGCTTTGTTCCGATCCTCGATAGCTATGCCCAGATCAGCTTTAGCAGTATCAAATTGTTTCTTGAGGCTTTCCATTACTTTACTCACTTGTTTGGATGCCTTCTCCAGTGCAGATAAATCTTTTTCAGTTCTCTTCTTTCTTTTTGTTTCGGCCTTGAGTTCGTCTTCAATACCTTTGTTCGTTTCCTTTTGTTCATTGACTTGTTCTTGTAATTCTTTCATGGAATCCGTGATTTCTACAATCTCGCTTTCTTTTTCTCTGTGTTTTTCGGCTTTCTGCTCCAATTCGATTATAGTTTCTCTTTCCAGGTCTAGTTCGCTCAAGGCAACGGCTGCCTTTTCCCGAGTGTCGGACAATTCTTTTTTGGCCTTTTCCAAATTTGTTGTCAAAGCTGAAAATTTATCGTTCATTCGTTTCTTGTTCTTTTCCATGAGTTTCACTTCCCGATCCATTTCTTTTCTTCTTTGTGCAGCATCATTTTTTTCAGTGAGAGCTGCTTTTTCCCTCTCATTTGCCTCGAGGGTTTGTTGTTCTAATTCCACTATTTCTTTTTCAAGATTATTTTTCTCTTCTATGGTCTTGTCATAAGCGGCCTTTACTGAATCATACGATTCCAGTGCACTAATTGTTTCAGGTTTCTCAACTTTAAGCTTATTCTCGGCTTTCAGGGCTTTTTCCTCCGCTTCTTCACCCATATCCCTTAGAGAACTTATTTCGCGTGTCATTCGGTCGCTCAACCTCATGTCGTTTTCTTGTTTCCCCCTCATATCCTCAATCTCTTTCTCCAAGTTGCTTTTAGCAGAGAGGTCGTCTTTGAGTTCCTTCTCGACCATACGGGCCCGTTTTTCTACTTCCGAGGTTGCCAGCCTAGCGGTTTTCAATTTGGATTCTAAGGAATTGTTGAGAGTATTAACACTCTGATTCAGTGCTGTTAAGCGATCTAATTCATCTTCCAAGTCCTCAATACCCTTGTAATCTATGTTGCTGGCAGACGTTCGAGCTTCTTCAATTTTTCTTTCAGCATCCTTCAGACTCTGTTCAGTTTCTTCGAATTCCTGGAGGAGATCCTTGTTCCTTTCTACTTCGCTTTCTTGTATATCCTGTTTCCTTTCTATTAATTCTTGCTTCTTCAGTATGGCCTGCCATTCCTCATCAATGTTACCAAGGATGTACAATGTTCCTCCTCCAGTCAATGTACTTCCAATCAAAACAATAAAGAAGCCCATTCCTGGCTTCCATTCGTTGGAGGTTAACCTAGCACTGATGAGATCACTATCCCCCGAAACTTCAGCAGGAATATATTCCTCACAATTACCCTTATTGTAGAAGTTGAATTCGTTGGGCGCTTGTCCTTCTACAATACACCCTAATCTGGGATTCACTCCTTCCTGTTCAACACTAATCATTCCTTCATCCATAATCAGGGCTTCTGGCCAGGTCGTGTAAAATAAGAATCCAGTTAATAGACCAAAGATAAGTACTATAATTGCAACGTATTTGAGGTTGCTTAACGAGCTTCTTAAATTTTTATTGTGCAGACTTTTTACTGAATTATTAGCCATATAGGCAACCGACAAGGCGATTATGGCAGTGCCGTAAGCCAGGATTTTTATGTTTCCGGCGGCCTCGTCCTGATTCGTACAGTCCTGACAATCCGCACTAGCGTATGAAACACTGCTGATGGTCTGATCTGCACTGTTGTACTGTTCATAATAGTTCAAGTAATAACTGTATTGAAAGTTGTAATCATCAGCTTCAGTTGCGACAGTAGTAACATTGCCATTACTATCAGTGACATCGGCATAGGTGATATCCTCTCTCGCTCCTTCAACTACGAACCATTTTCCGTAATCACCATCACTATGTACGGAAATGAGCACACATAGAAAAGTAACAATTGCGACTGCCTGTATCTGCTGGAGCTGCTCTTTCATGGGGACCACTTTTTGCTTCAGCTCCTATTTAAAGTTTGTTTTTTCAAGTTTTGCTTCAGCTCCCTATTTCCAAAACTTTTCTTTCAGTTAACATTTTAATGGCTCTATTCTGTTACAATCATGAAGATATGTCCTGTTTGTCAATATGAAGAGGAACAGGATAGTGAGGCAAGCTGCGCAATCTGTGGTTCTGATTTGGAATCTTCAGCCCTAATTGATGAGGTTCCAACAGAGACCGAGGAGGTGATTGAAACAACCGAGGAACCTTCTGTATCTGATGAAGAGAAATTACTTGAAGAGACCCTTGCCGCAACTGAGGTTGATGCTTCAGAGTCCACTGAAGAATCAAGCACAATATCCGTTCTGACTTCCGTTAGAGATCAATGGTCAAAACTTGGTTCTAGATTCAAGAGATTTAGTTCTAGATTGGATTCTATATTTCTGACTAAAGGTGAGCTGAATTATGCTGCACCCCTTACAATCTTTGGAGTTTCTTTATTTCTCTTTTTCAGTTTGATAGCCGTCTCTATATCTTCAGTTCCGGGAATGATGGAACCCGCTCAATTCGATGGCGCCACATTACCAACTGGTTTTTACTCCAGAGATACAGATAATGATGGCGTCTCCGAAAGCCTTTTCTTTATGGGGGATCCTTTTTCGGGCGAACCCTTCAATTGTGAACTTTGGGATGCCGCAGCTTTGCAGCATTGGGAGAAAGAAGGTTTCGTTACGGATAGGAACGATAATGGTAAAATTGATCACGACGAGAGAGAAGGTTGCCCTATATCTATTCTAAAAAAACAATCTTATAATTCTCTGACTGGCAGCGTTAGTCACGTTGGTGGAAATCTATGGTTTGCCTGGTTTTTGCTTTTGAATACAATTCTTTTTTCCGTTTCAATCTATGTTTATAACCATGTTCCTGACAAGAGTTTGTTAACTCCTGTATTTCTTTTTGGATTTATACAGTTTGCAATCCTCGTAATCCATGGTTCTTTTGCTTTCATATTTGCTGATGAAGCCACGGTTGCTTTCGTTTCAATTGTTGTTTTGATGATAGCATCTAGTATCCCTCTTTCAAGGATATTAATGAATCGCGATTTGGAAAATCCATTATCTAATACAATATATATTTTCCTACTTAGTATTGCAACGTTGTTAGGTGCTCTATATCATAATTATATTTTAGGCCCTTATGCAATTTGTTCTGATAAGATGACAACTTCAGAACACACTAATCTGCTAGAGAATACTAATGCAGGTGATCTGAGTGCATGCAAAACTGCGGGTTATAATGCGTTTCAGGGAGTTCCCATTGATTTTAGTAGTGGGGAAAATATGCTCCTCATTATAGCTGCAACATTCTTGTTTGTAGGTGTTGCAAATTGGATGCTATCAAATATAAAAATCAGAGATAGGGATGAAGCTAAATACTTTGCAATGATTATTGCTGGATTAGTTCTTCAATTCTTGATTCTGGTTGTCAATATAATCAGAAGTGAGGATGCTGGCCTTGGGATGGGTCCGAATGATATAACTCTTACCGTGATGGCCTTGGGGGTGGCTATTATTGGCCTCGTATCATTCTACAGGAAGCGGAGTGAGGCTTCACAGGATTCTATTGGAATTGCATATTTTGGGATTCTCGCCGTGGGTTTGTTTGCACTTTTTGGGACTTTTATTGCACCTATTGTTCTCGGAGGAGAACAGGACATGGTGTGTGAAGACAGACCAGTCTTAGATGAAGAAGGAGTTGATACGGGAAAAACGAAAGAAATTTGCGAGTCAATAGGTGGCGAATGTAGTGATATTATGCAGTGTTTTGGAGCTGCGGATTCATTCGAATTGATTATGGCCGCTTCCGTAACTGCAATGGGATTCTGGCTGAGTTACAAGTTTGGTTCGCAAAAACTAAGACAAATGTCTGCTGCAAGTGATGCGGCCATGCCTAACAGGGAGGACCCATTCTCGCCGACAGTACCTGGGCAACAAAAGGCAATGCCAGAATGGAGCGTAGATTCTGCAATGGAATTCCTGATGGATGAATATGGTGATGACTTTCAGATAGAATTGAAGCACAGCACGGAACACACTCCCGATCTTGAACTAGTCGAGAAGACAATGATGGACAAAGTTGATCAGTCTGTTACAATCAGAGAAGCGATACAGGTTGATTATGAAGTTGATTTCGATGAGATTGCTGAAGCCTATTCTACAACTAGAGAAACTGTTGACGAGGTAATCACCCATCTAACTTCAGGAAAGAATATAATGCTATTTGGTGAGCCAGGAACAGGTAAGACAGCTCTGGCTAATATATTACTTAGCAAACTATGTGGAGAAATTGATCAACCTAATGGGAGCAAGGCGCCCAATTTCACTATAGTTACAGCTAATGCCGAGTGGTCCAATTTTGATGTTATTGGTGGAATCTCCCCTGATGATTCTGGTGGTTATTACTTCAAGGATGGGTATGTTGCAGAAGCAGCTAAACTTTGTGAGCACTCCATCCACGAAAGAGCTAGACCTCACTATCTGGTAATTGACGAGTTTAACAGGGCCAACATCGATGAGGCATTTGGTAAACTTTTCACCGTATTCGAGTACAGGGACAAACAACCACTCTTGACACATAAGGAAACTGGTGGAGCCCCATTCATGATGCCTCCAGAGTTTAGAATTATTGGAACGATGAATACCCAGGATAAGAACACGCTTTTCAATGTTGGTTTTGCGTTAATGCGTCGTTTCGCTTTTGTGGAAATAGGTCTTCCAGATCCAGATGATGAGTACCACCGCATGCCGGTGTTTGTGTATTTCAAATTGAAGAAACTTGGTCTGGTTCCAGAGAGGCCAGAGGGTGATGGTCTTTGGAAGTTTGAAGAAAAATGTAGACATTATCCAAGTCGCAAATTCGACTTCTATGATGATGATGGGAATATGTACAAATGCCACGAGAAGTTGGTCAAATTTTTGGAACCGAGTGAAGCACCAAAACGTGGTGATGAAGTAGCACTTGGAGTTCGTACATTCCGTAAGATAGGCCCGGCCTTAATTATTGATTCAATGGTTACAATATTCAATTCAGTCAAGAAATACGGGCCTGAATTGGCTCTAGATAGGGTTATTCGTTCAAATATAATGCCATCTCTAGAAGGTCTAGAGAGAAATGAGATCCGGTGCATGTTTCTTCATGCCAAAGAAGTTCTAGGCCCCAATTCAACAGTAACAGAAACTTTGGATAGAATGGCAAATTCAGATAGTCTAAGCTTGTTCTGATGACTGAGGTAGTAGTTTGTCGGTGGAATCTGAAGATTGATGGCCCTGTTACTGAGGAATCTTTAAGGAAAAAGTTGGAAAATAGAGGATACAGTGTCAGTTGCTATACCTATAGCCCGGGAACATATTTCAGTGATCATAAACACGGACAATCAAAGATAGATGCGGTTTTGTCAGGTACATTTAGAATGGGAATGTATGGTGAATTTGTGGATTTGGGACCTGGAGACTGGATAGAGGTTCCAGCTGGAGCTACTCACTCAGCTGAAGTCATTGGTAATGAACCTGTTGTTAGCTTGGATGCAATAAAAATCTAGTGGTCGTGCATATCATTACCGCAGCACATAGGTGACTTGATCTTTCCACACCCGCTGGGGCATTTTGAGACATGTACCGTAACCCCTTCATCGTTGGTAATGGTTCCATGAACCAACTCTTTACCGCATGCTCCACAAGTCAATCCTGTGACGGACATGTCACAGTTATGACAACATATTGTACCATAATCACTCGACGCTGTCCTTCCTTATAAAACAATCATATATATTCAGATATACTTCTTTCATATTCCGGAAAATAATGAGATATTATTTTCAGGTCAAAAGTTCTTAGTATCATTTCCTTAGGTTCTCTTTCCAACAGAAATTTGAAAGAACCTTCTACTAGTTTTGTGGGTGTAGCATCAGATAATGGCAAATGGTTGTAATATTCCTTTGTCAGATTTACGCTATGCGTTGTAGAATTACCATTCGAAACGTTTACTTCGAAAATCCAACCAGTTTCAATTTCAGATTTATTAATCTTTATCGTTGCCATCTTCTAATTCATCTTCAGATATCTTACCGTCATCATTTGCGT
>Ga0207984_1001912_pt1 | contig 9929 bp, 18 predicted proteins | sample ETNtaG_30_FD_185760 | JGI IMG/M metagenome (GOLD analysis project Ga0207984, IMG submission 185760) | Marine microbial and viral communities from oxygen minimum zone, Eastern Pacific Ocean - ETNP201306PF43B (SPAdes) (version 2) | ecosystem: Environmental > Aquatic > Marine > Oceanic ...
TTAAAAAATAAAAAAAATTATATTGGCAAATTAGCAACAGTCAAATTTTTTCAATATACCCCTGACGGAGTGCCGCGCTTTCCATACGCAATAGGATTTAGAGATTATGAGTAAACGTAGAAAACATGAAAAAATTCCCTTTGAGGAATTAAGAAAAAAACTTATCGAAAAAATATCATCAACCGACAATGAGGTTTTGGTTTGCCGATGCTATGAAGTTGCATTTGGCGAAGTAATCAGCCATAAATCTTGGGATGATGAAAATAGAGACAACAAAGAAGTAATAAGGCTCATAACATAATCAGTAAATGATTAAAAAATCAACAGTAACTTGCGTATGTCGTATTATTGTTACTGGAAACGAATACGAAGCACTAACCGAAGTAGACAAAATGCTAGAAAAAGAATACACCTTATCAGAGAAAGCTACATTAATCGTAGTAGACACGATGACGACTTCCGCAGATGGATGCGGAATAAACTATAAAATTAAATAAAATGGGAATGTTCGACAATATCATAGTGCCAAAATCCTACTTGAGAGGACTATTGGATAAAAAACAAGAAAAACTCTTAAAAGGAAACCACACCTTTCAAACCAAGAACCTAGACAATACCTTGTCTCGATACAAGGTATACGCACAAAGACTTTACAAACTTGAAAGGTCTGCGGATATGGGAGGCGGCATAGAAACATGGAGAAAACTAGATAATACCGTGGTGGTAGTTTTCTATGATACAATTAAAGATAAAAAAGAAAACGAATGGTGGTTTGAATTTGGTTTCACATTTAATAAAGGCAAGCTAGACAAGAAAGAACTTATCAGTTGCAAGCTCGAAACAACAAAAGCAAAAAAAGACTCCATAGACAAAATGTGGAACACAGAACAGGAAATATTTAATGAATACAGAAAATGCTTTAAGTATCGCTTCTTTGCTGGAGTCGAAAGAACTTTTCTTAAATTAACAAATTGGGCGAGAAAGCAGCACACGCTTCCCCTTGAATTAAGAAGGATGGCATACGAAAAATCTGGCCGCCTCGACTTCGACCCAAAGGCTTTGGAGCTTTATGAAGATATTTAAGATTGCAACTCTTTGATTATTAAGGACTTACAGTAAAAAAACTTTTTTTTTCGTAACTCTTTGAAACTTAAAGACTTACATAATATAAAACTTACATATAGTAAATAAGTGTAAATAAAAGCTAATTATGCCTATTGGAGCAATCATAGATTTAGAAGAACAAATAGAAAATAAATATAAACATTTAGAAAATAATATCACAGAGAGAACCGTCCGTATCAGCGAAAAGGACATTGAAATATTTAAAGATATTTTAAAAAGAAATTGCGCGGGATGGCATGGGCCAAGACCCGAAATGCGTTCAATATTTAGTTTAGTAAAACAAATAACAAAAACAAATGAAAGCGATTCTTGAATTTCACTTGCCAGAAGAAGAATCCGACTATAAAGACGCATCACAAGGTGCGCGTTGGCATAATTTACTTTGCGACCTCGACGACCATCTTCGCCAATCTATCAAGCATGGCAATAAAAAAGAATACCAAGCAATAAGAGATTGGCTCAACAACAAAATGCTCGACAGAGGATTATGCCTTTACGAATAATAAATGAGTTCATGCCCCAAGTGTAAGAAAGCTTTCGACGAAATAGACTTGACATGGCGACAAGTTGATGGTAAACTACTTGCTCTTTGTGAGAAATGTAATGAGAAGGCAAATAAAACTACATCAAGAACAAGTGATACCATTCGTAAACCTAGTGAATGAAGTATGCGAAGTTGGATTTTTACAAGAGGATTCTCAAGTAGGTTCTTGGTTGGCAGAACCAAGAGAATTTCTGGACGATAAAAGCCCTATGGATTTAATAAACGAAGAAAAAAATATGGATAAACTTTGGCATTTGTTAAGATTTATCGAAATTGGCGAGGCAGACCCTTGGGAACCAATGGAATATAGAGACGCTCAAGATAGAATAAGGCGTGGAGATGTTCCTTCTTCATACGAATGAAACAATCATATCAAACAGAATTTGAAAAACTTTCATGGAAGGAAATCTGCATGAGACTACTTCGTTGTTTTGGTGAAAAGAATGATGACTGGCTTCATAAAGATTGGCACGAATACGGTATTGACAGAAAGCACGGCAAGATTATAGTCGAACAATATGAACAATGGATGGAGGATAACGGAATTAAAATAGCAAACCTCAAAAAAAAATAGCTCAAATATGAACGACAAAGAGCCAAATATGAATCAAAAAGTTTCAAATATGAACGACAAAGAGCCAAATATAGAGCAAGACCCGAAAAATAAAAATTTAAAATGACCGAACAAAACTTAACTATACAAAAAAATAAATACGATAAGACTGGAGAATGTATCCAGACAGGACTCGGAGCAGAGCAACTTTTCGACCAGATAGCTGAATCAAAAAGTTTAGAAATTAAAAATGCCAAGCGTAGAGAGAATATACATAAGCATATCGACAAGTATGTTACCGATGAAACAGGAACTTGGTCAGTTGATATTAAAGCTAGAAAAAAGACCAGCAGAAGCAATTCTCAAGCTCAAGACGATTGGATATGGATTGAGTTCCAAAACGTAAGAGGCAATACTGGTTGGCTATATGGAGATGCGGATCGCATTGCATTTGAGACGCAAGACAATTTCACGATAGTTGAAAAAGATTCCTTGATTAAATATGTCGAAAATGTAGTTGACATGGGTAAGTCAGTCAAATATTCATCACAAGCACAATACAAGACATATCGACGAGCAGGGAGAAACGACCTATTAACAATGGTTGAATTGTCAGAAATTAAAAAGAACTGCAATCACTTCGTATGGCAAAAGTAAATCACCTAGACAATCGTGCAGATAACCTCGTAAAACTTTCTGCGACATTTGTATTTAAAAATTTAAATAAAGATTTACACAAAAGTTGGTTACGAGAATATTCTGTTAGAGGTCACGACAGAGTTGACAGGTGCAAGATTCAATTCAAGGAAGGGTTGCCAGAATTTGTTTACAGTCCAAGTTGGTTGAAAAGCCTTGAAAATGAAGTCGGTACATTTAATAGCGCAAGCGCAATAGACTTTATATGTGACATGATACGCACACAAGATTCTAAAATGAAAAGCAGACGAGGACGCAAGCGCAAGGTTGCATTAAAATATTCACACGATACGCCAAAAGTGTCCTTATAAATAGGTTTAAAAAAGTTTTTAAAAATGCTTGACTTGTTCTCAAGACTATACTATAATGTTCACCGACATGAGCAAAGAGACTAAAAACAAAAACGGTAAGCCGCGCAAGACAGGCAGCGGAAGAACCAAGGGAGCGACTTCGCTTGTGCGTGTTTCTCTAGGAACACTAAAGAAGTATCTTGCAAGCGACAATGCCGTTATACCAGTAGGCAGAGTTTGGTTGCGAGATATGGGAATCGAAGTTGCTGCCCCTAAAATCAAAAAAATCAAAGAAGAAAAAGAAGAATCTACGAGGGTAGAATATTCTTTAACATCTTTTGAAGATTAATACTTGACAACCAGATAACCTTTTGCTATACTACTCTTATGTTTGAAACACTTGTTGGTCAAAAATCTCTTAAAAAGAAGTTGCAGTTCTACAAAGAATCTTGTGATGCTACGCAAAAAATGCCTTTTCTCTTTTTCGTTGGAGCAAAAGGACTAGGCAAAACAGAATTTGCAAAACAACTCGCAAAGGAAATTAAGAATACAGACGGTTCTCGTCGCCCATTCTTGGAAATCAACTGCTCTACTCTAAAGAGAGTGGACGATTTTTTCGAGCAAGTATTCTTGCCTCTCATTTACGACAACGAGGTTACGGTCTTGTTCGACGAAGCGCATGAACTCCCCAAGGGATTGACCAATGCGTTCTTAACAATCTTCAATACAGAAAAAGACCATCTCAAGGACTTTAATTATAATGACCAAGTTTTTACATTTAACTTTAAGAAACAATCTTTCTTTTTCGCTACTACCGAAAGTGATAAAGTATTTCCCCCATTGAGGGATAGATTGGTCACGGTTGACTTTGAGCCTTACTCTCAAGAGGAATTGGGGGAGATAGTTAAGCTCAACTGTCCTGACATTGATTTTGAGCCAGAGGCATTATCTCAAATCGCAAAAATCTCCAGAGGAAACGCGAGAAGTGTGGTTCAACACGCAACCAATCATATCATACCTTATTGCAAGAAAGAAAGGAGGGAATACTTTGATTCCAAGGATTTCGCCAAACTCAAGGATGATGTTGGTATCAATCCATTGGGCTTGACAAATGTGGAAAAAGAGATTCTCAAAATTTTAAAATACAGGGGTTCATGCTCATTGAATATGTTGAGCGCAAAGACAGGAATGAGCAGAACCGCATTACAACGCGACCATGAAATGTATCTCATTAAAAGAAACCTAATTGAGATAGATGGACAACGCAAAATTACAGAAGAAGGCACGAAATTAATAGCTAAATTAGTGTAAATTATTGTAGAAAAAACTTTTTTTAAATTTAAAAAAACTCTTGACACACAACTAAAAATACAGTATAATTATCGGCATGATTGCAGAACAAAAGACACATAGGTTGGTTCGTTCCCATGACTTTGACGAAGCAGAGTTTGGGATTGACCAAGAAGATATTGGATTCGTAATTGACTTATTGCGTAACCAAATTTACTCAAACAAAATACTGGCAGTAGTCAGAGAATACACGACAAATGCAGTTGACGCACATAAAGAGATTGATAAACCGAATCTTCCGATTCTTGTCAATTTGCCTACTCGCTTTAATCCACATTTTACTGTTCGTGATTATGGGAATGGCCTTTCTCACGACGATGTTTGTAATATTTATGTTCGCTATTGTAAATCTACTAAACGACAAAGTAATGCGTTTACTGGACAACTCGGAATAGGTTGCAAAAGCGGATTTGCATACGGTGATTCCTTTACCGTAACTTCATTTCACAAAGGCATAAAGACAACCTATGTCGCTCAAATTGATGAGACTAGCCAAGGCAAAATTATCAAGATGGACGAAACCAAGTCCAAGGAAAAAAGCGGCATCGAAATCAAGATTGCAGTCGCAGACGAAGATATTAGCAGTTTCCAGCATGAGGCTTTAAAGTTGTTTAAATATTTTAAAGTTAAGCCCAAGGTAACTGGTCACGATGGCCAAATCAAAGAATTTGAGAAAATTCTTGAAGGCGACGATTGGTATTTAGTTAAAGCAGAACAAACAACCTCATACGGTTATCACGCTCGTAGCTCAAATAGGGCAATAGCGATTATGGGCAACATTGGTTATCCAATCGACACAAGTGCAGTCAAAAATATAAACGAACACCAAACAAGCATACTGGAGCATAGCGAACTTCATATTGAGTTTGACATTGGTGAGTTGTCTATTGCTCCTAGTCGAGAAGCATTGGAATATACTCGCAAGACCCAAGCTACGATTAAGGACAAGGCAAAATCTATTATCAAAGCATTACAGAAAGTTGCATCAGAAAAATTAAAGAACTCTGGCGACCTTTGGGAAGCAAAAGTTAATTACAATACTATTTATAATACTTTTGACCATAGTTTGCGAGATGTTCTCAAAGACTGTTTTACCTTCAAGGGACTCAAGGTAGATGACGCGAGATTCGATACTCCTAGCGCATTGAATAATTGGCAAAATCCCCAAGTAAACATACGAAAATACGAGTTAAACTCAATAGGCAAGCTCAAGCCAAACAAAGAACGACAAATCTTTTGTCAAGAAAATACTTTGTTAGTTGAATCAGATGTTGCGAACAATTCTGGCTTGACCGCAAGAATCAGACATTTGTTCAATGAAGATTCTGATTTGAAGTATGTTTACTTTATAGACTTTGACACAAAGAAAACACGCAAAACTTTTTACGACCATAATAATTGGCAACATCTTGCCAAGGACAGAGTAAAGAAGTTGTCAGATATTCCCAAGGCAATAGTCAATAAAGCGACAGGCAACTCACAAGGCGTAACTCGTTCTCATATCGGTGCATTTGTGTTTGAGCATAAAAATAGCGATACTGGTAGCGGAGACAGTCAGTATTGGCAAGATGCAGACAACATAGATCCACAAAAAGATTCGGGCATTTATGCTCCATTGTGGAGATATTGTTTCATGGAAAAACCAAATAATCATTCAGAGTTGAGAATGACAAATAGTGAAATTCAAAATGCCTTGAACTATATCAATAAAAACAAAAAAGATAAAGACAAAATCAAGGTTCATGGATTTAGGTTTAGAGATATTGAAAAACTCAATAAGTCTAAATGGACTAGGTTCGACGATTATTTTAAGACATTTGTGCAAGAGCATTTTAAAGGCCAAAAAGGACAGGATGCGCTACAAGCACTCTCTAATATATTTGAGTTGGAGAAAAGAGATAAAATGCTTGACAATGTAGAACAAGACTCAAAGTTGGGCAACTATATTGCAAAGAAACTTCCAGAGAAACATCGCTTGAGTAAGTTAATTAAATTTGAAAAAGTAAAAAACTCACTACGAAAGAAGTATGAAGATTTTTTAATATTTTATAATAATTTTCTCAAGAATGACGACAAGCAAAAAATCTTTGACATTAAACTTCCATTGTCAGATTACAATATCATCTCTTATCGTCAAAGAATGAACAGGCTTTACCCAATGATTAGCCATGTTAGTTGTTACAGATGGAGTTTTGATGAGGATATGGCAAAAGCCATAGTTGATTACATCAAAATCGTAGACGAACATACAGAGCAAAACAATATATTTTTACAAGCGGAAAAGAAAAAAGATGCTTGACTTGAAAACAAAAACATAGTATAATACACGACATGAACAAGATACCGTACATATTAGGCGAAAATGCAGTCACGCTATTTGTAGATGGCAAGCCTGTTACAGTTCGCAATGACGATGCCAACTACTACGAAGTACGCAAGTGCTTATTGGAAGGTCGATATGACGAGATAGAGACTTATCTCGACCTTGAAAAACAAGTAGAGGATTACACCGATGGAGACATTTCCATTAAAGACGGTGAGGTTTTCTACGGTGAGGAAAAGCTCAATGGAGTTGTTGTTGACAAGTTGCTTGAATTGATGAAAAGCGGCTTAACTGATAAAGATTCTTTTATCAACTTCCTCAAGAACCTCTTGAAGAATCCATCGAAAAATTCGGTAGATCAACTTTACACATTTTTGTCAAAGCGCAATATGCCGATTGACGAAGAAGGATTGGTGATTGGCTATAAGGGAGTCGGAGACAGTTATCACGACAGATATACTGGCAAGTTCAACAATAGCGTTGGACAGTCCCATGAGATGCCTCGTCGCAGCGTAGACGATTGTAAAGACAATCATTGTTCATACGGTTTTCATATCGGTTCATACGAATATGCAGATAGTTGGGGAGGTTCAGATGGCAAATTGATGATTGTCAAATTTAATCCAGAGGATGCTGTTAGCGTTCCCGACGATTGTGACTTTCAGAAATTGAGGGTATGCAAGTATAGCGTAGTTGGTGAAATCACCGAGAGGAAGCAACTCAAGCAACCGTTTTATAACTCGACAGGAGACTTTTTTGACGAGGGCTACGACGAGGACGAGGGCTACGACGAGGATGGGGACTACGAGGAATCGCAATCTTTGTTTGTGAAAACTGGCGTTGACTACGATGACTCCTACGAAAATGATGCGACTCGCTTGTCTATTCGCAATTATGTTGAAAACAAGCATGAGGAAGATACACAACCAACGATCAAGCAAATTCAATCTCGCATGAAAGGCACAACTTTAACTTCACAAGAAATTGTAGACATTGTTGAAGAATTGGGCTTTGAGGTTGAATATAATAAAGAAGCACTATCCCGCTCAAGGGTAGTTGCGGTTGAAGTTGGTTTCTAAAAAACTTCAATTTCAGATTAACATTAAAATTACTAAAAAAATATGACAACTTCACAAACAGAAGAAGAAAAACTAAATCTTGATGCTTTCACCGAGAGCATCAATAAGGCAAGTAATTCAGAGATTGACACTCTTTGGGCAATACTAAAATACAAGGAAATAGGCATTTACAGAAAAGTGAAATGTATGGCAGATGTTCTTGGAGCAGACTTTGAGACATTGGTAGCTGAACTACCAAGCGACTCAAGTGGTCGCATTTTGGATCAACGCTCGCGTCATGCAATCCATGATATTCTTATCAAGTATTCTTAATTAGATAGTTCGGAGATGCAACGTGTGGGGAGGGTAAAACCTCCCCACTTTCCCCTAAAAAAATAAAAAATGAAATCAATCATTAGATATATTGTTAAAAACGCCAAAGGCGAATATCAAAGTGCATACAGCACCAAGTTGGGCAAAGACAAAGCGTTTAAATACGCGACACTTACTGCGAGGGACATTTTCGGAGTAGTCTTTGCGATAGATGAAAATGGCAATGAAAAAGAAATCGCCAGCTACCCAAAACCCAATAAAAAGAAAAGCAAACAAAAAGCGGCACAAAAAACAATTTAAAAAAGTTTAAAAAAACCTTGACTTGTAGACCATAACTTGATATACTTACTCCCATGTTGAACGTAAACGAAACCTTGCAATTATCCATGTTTAGCCCTTTAGGCTACGAAACCCCAACCGCCGATTCCTTTGTCGCGTCACTTGATAAAGACGAGGTAGACAGCTATACCGAATACTGGCAAAGCATTCAACCCCAAAATCACGCCGATTATTTTCGTCGATGGTTGTTTTCCCTCATGTCGGTTCACACCACTTGGGAAAACAATGTTAAGGGATACAATTTCCTCAAGGATTTATCTTGGTTGTTCGACAAAGAGAAACTAGCAAACAAGATTGTTGACAGTCGAGTAGGATTGCACACAAATCGCATTAAGGCAGTTTGGCAGTTGTTCGACCAGTTCCATGAAAATGTCGATGACTTTTATCGTAAAGATGATGAGAGTTGGTCAGACTTTCGAGACAGGTTAGTTGAAAAAGTTTTTATGTTAGGTTATGCCAAGACCACATTTCCGATTGGCATGAGTTTTCCACTTGAGGCAGACATAGTTTGTCTTGATGTTCACTTTCTTCGACTTCTTGGATGGAAGAAGAAAACTGTTCCCTGCAAGCGCGACTACCATAAGATTGAAAAGTATTGGGTAGACCTTTGCCGCTCGCGTGACTTTGCCCCTAGTGTTGTTCGTGAGATGTATTGGGACAAAGTGCAAGGCAAGGACGATTCACGCTATTGGAGTTATTGTCTTGAAAGCAATAACGGTGAAAAGTGAGGTAATAACAGTTGGAGGCAAAAAAGCAATCATTTATGATTTACACGAAAATTACGAAATTCATTTATTATCAAGCGATATGACAGGACAGACAGACGTTCTCAATATCATTTACTATTTAACAGAAGAAGGATTCTTGCCAGACGAAAAACCAGTTGGAATAATATTAATACCAAACAAATGAAAACAATGAAAACAAAACACAAACTAGACTTCCTTGCGGAGTGTTATCCAGAAGCAATAATTGCCGATGGTCTTGACGATGCCATAATGGGCTTTTGTGCTGCCTCTGGAACCGTTGTCTATGATTACGACAAATGCTTGAAAATCTTCATGGATAGGGATAATATGGACTATGAGACAGCGCAAGAACACATGGAGTTCAATGTGGTTTGTGCGTATGTAGGAGACTTAACGCCGATATTCGTACATAGCTTATGAAATTTAAAATACCAATTAATTACGATATTCCCAATCAAAAGGAAGTGGTAGCACAAGTGAATATCCCTGCTCCCAAGGTTCGTGAAATTGTCGCAGACTTTTTCAATAGAAAGAAATATGACGAAAGGCGTGACTGGTTTCAAAAAAAT
>Ga0207984_1001914_pt1 | contig 9925 bp, 1 predicted proteins | sample ETNtaG_30_FD_185760 | JGI IMG/M metagenome (GOLD analysis project Ga0207984, IMG submission 185760) | Marine microbial and viral communities from oxygen minimum zone, Eastern Pacific Ocean - ETNP201306PF43B (SPAdes) (version 2) | ecosystem: Environmental > Aquatic > Marine > Oceanic ...
CACGCATCCGGGCGATGCCGGCAGAGATGACCAGGTAGAGCAGGAAGTAAGCGAACGCCAGCCACGGCGGCATCCCCGCCTTCCAACAGAAAAGAACGAGCGCGATCATTCCGGCTGCCACTCCAAACGCTGCAACCCGGTAAGGAAGCGGTTCAGTTTCATCCGTCAGATGGGAATCCTTCCCGGCGAGCTTCCTGAAGACTTCTTTGACGTGGGACCTCCCAAACCAGAGCGCACCTATGGCAATCGCGATGTAGCCGCCGGTTGCCTGCTGAGAGATATAGTGCGGCCCGAGAACAGGTGTAAGCCCGAGCGACGCGAAAATGACGCGCTCCACCTTCCAGAACATATAAAAGAACCAGCACGAGAACATCAGCTCGAGAGGCATGATGTAGGCCATACCGATGACCGCCGGATAATACCCCAGCAGTACCCACCCGACCGCGTTCCACGGATGACCGAGATCACGGAACAACTGCGACAAATTATGCCGCTTCACTGGTATCTCGGGAATGATCTCCGGGTAGAGCTGGCCGAATCCGTTGAGTGCGGCGATGCCGCCGGCCACAAGAAAACCGTAGAGGAACGGGGAATTCCAAATCAGTTCTCGTGGTTTGGTCGCGATGGCCAGGGGCAGCTCGACAATCGGGTAGGTCAGCCGTTCGTTTTCGGTCCACTCTTTTCTGATGAGCGAGTTCAGGCAAAGCGTGGTGAAAACCAGTGTCGAAAGAAATCCGGTCCAGATGAGAACGACCGGCAGCCAGGCATAAAAATTCTCCGGCAGGTAAAGGCTTGATTTTCCTTCGTAGAAATTCTTCACCGCCTCCGGCGCATTGCTAACCATGACCTCTGTAGGGAGTTTGCCCTCGAAGAGAACGGCCCAATTGTTTTCATCACTCGAGAACTGAAACGGATGGATCAGGATCGGCGTAAGCACCTGCAGCATGTCGTGCCCGCACATCGCGGTGGTCATGCAGAGCATGGTGTAAATGGTGATCAGTTCCGCCGGATTAAGCGCGTCCCGCGGCGCCAAACGCCGGACAACCCCATTGACGAGCGTGACGCCAACCAGGCAGAGCAGGACATTTTGGAAAAGCGAAATGGTCGTCGGTTGCCCGGCATACCACATCACTTCCATCTGGATAATCCAATAGCAGTTCGCAGGGATCAGCAGCAACCCCAGCAAGATGCAGCGTGCCCGGATTAGAGACGTGGAACCATCGTTTTCAGCCATGCCGAGATTGTGTCACCCAAGGCCGGATGCACCACTGAATGCCGTTGGATGCAGCACTGATTCTTTGTTTCCGCCGCCTACTTTTCCAGGTCGAAGCTCTTGAAGAAATCAGGGTTGGACTTGAGCTGCTCGAGGACACTGTTCAGACCGTCCTTGGTCTCGAGAGATTTGAGCAAATCGGACATCCCTTGCTTCTTGGACTCAGCAGGTTTCGTTATCCCGACAGGTTTGTGCTTGCCCGGACGGGGACGCCGCGAATCCGTTGCCGCTTTCTTGCCTCCAACGGTGGCGCCGCCTCTCGTTCCCTGTTCGCTGACCGGTAGGATCGCTGGACGCCCGAGCAGTTTGGGCTTCTCCGCCTTGGGCGCCACGGTCTGCTGGATGGCTTCGGTCACCGGTTTCACCTTTTCTTCTTCGACTGGTGCGACCGGCTCAGCCGATGGGTCGAGAAGTGGTGCTTCAGGCAACTTTACCTCCACTTCCTCTTCGGGACCTTCAACGGCCTCCTCGACAACCTCTTCTTCCGGCTCTTCCTCGTATTCTTCCTCTTCGATCTCAGGCGCGGTGAGGTATTCGTGCCCTTCAAAGATCTGCGTGGAAGCCTGAACCGGAGGAGATTGCTCTTCGGCAGAGGCGATCTGTTCGAGGTCGTCCGGATGAAGTTCCAACTCGCCCTCCTCGGTGAGCACGACGATCGACTTGGCCCCCTTCATCAGGATCGAGCCCTTCATCTTTGAGCCGTCTTTGAGATAAAGCACGTGCGAATGATGGATGATTTTTGCTCCGCCCGTTCCTTCATCGACGTCCTCCAGGTCTTCAGCCATTTCTCCGCCCATCTCGCCCGGACCGCCACTGGCGCCGGCCACGCGGTTGCGGCGTGCAGCGGCTTCTTTCGCCTTCTGCTTGCGTGCCTTGGCAATTTGGGCCTGCTTCTGCTTCCGCTCCTTATCTCTCTGCTGACGTGCTTTGGCCCGATCGCCTTTCCCGGCTCGGTCGCCCTTGCCCGCCCGATCGCCCTTGCTTGCGCGGTCACCCTTATTGCGCTTGGAGCTGTAGCTCGTGGATCTCTCTTTGGAGCTGCCTGCTGAATATGCCGGCTGCGAAACAAGGCAAAGTAACAAACATGCAAACAGTGAAAGGGCTAAGGCCGATTGAGCTTTCATGGGTCTGTTCCGTTAAGAAGAATGTTTGAGGGTCCGAGATGCTAACAACGGCGTGCCCGAGGCGCAATGCCGGGGGCAGTTACGATGTAAAGTCTGGTAACCCCATCGAGGGGTGGTGATACTCGATTCTCTCTGTTCGATGCTTGCTGGTGGGCTTCAACATGGAGAATCCAGCATCGAATATCACTCCCGACAACGACAGCTTCCGTGCTGCGGATACGCTGCGAATCTACTTCTTCTCTCTCGTCACCGTCAGATAACCCGACCGGGTACCAAAGAGGATCGAATTCCCCACGGGCGTCATCCCGGTCAGGCCGCGGTAATTGAACTTGGTTTCTGAAATGACCTTTCCGGTTCTCTTTTCTACCTGTCGCAAGATGGTGTTGTCGGAATAAAAGTAGACTTCGTGACCGACGATTAAGGCAGGCTGCCGAATGGGTGAAGCAGCATCGATCTCCCAGAGCAGCTTGCCGGTCTGCAGTGATAATGCCCTGAAGCGGCCATCAACGGATCCGATGTATGCCGTCTGCTCATCGATGGCGGGGGCGGCCTCCACAAATCCATCGGTCTTGAATGACCACGCCTTTTTGCCGCTGTCTTTGTGCAAAGCGTAAACGTGGCCGTCATCAGAGCCGACAAAGACCTGGTCCGCACCAACGGACACGCCCGAACGAATGGGGCCGCCGGTCTTGAATGACCATCTCTGTTTACCATTCTCGTCCAGCGAATAGACCTGATAATTGAACGAGCTGAAAAAGATATTCCGGCCGTCGGTCGCCACCGAAGAGTAAATCGACTGACCGGCCTTGAACTGCCATCTGAGGTCGCCGGTTTTCCGCTCGAACGCGTAAACGATCCCGTCTCCAGAGCCGACAACCACCTTGTCGCCGACGACGCAAGGCGAACCGGTGATGCGGAACTCCGTAGGATAGCTCCAGGCTACCTCTCCCGTTCGTGTGTTCACTGCCCGGATTTCATGATCGTTGCTGCCGAAGATGACGAGATCGCCATCGACCGTAGGCTGCGAGAGGATGCCGTATTCTTTGTTAGTCGTGAGTTTCCAGCGCGCGGAATGATCTTCGAGAGAAAGCGCATTCAAAGTGCCGCCGATTGACAGATAGAGCATGCCATCAGCGAAGGTCGGTGCCGATTGAGCAAAGCGACGTCCCCGAAGAAGAGCGGAACGCTCCGGGGCCAGCGGTCCCGGAATGCGACCGTTGGGCAAGTAATAAGTTCGCTGAAAATTTCCGCCCTCGGTGTGCCAGCGGCTTTCGTAAAGCTCGAACTCCGTGATGCGCGTTTCTTCCTCACGCCGGGCGAAATCCGCATTGAGCAGTCCGGAGATTCGGAATCGTCTCGAGGTGATCGGCTTTGCCAGCCGATGGATATGAACGGAAGTCTTCGAGCTCCGCTCGACCTCGGCCGTTTTCCATTCGCCGGCCCAGTCGTCGGTGAACTGGATCTGGTCGGCTGTCTTTTCCGTTGTCTCCTTTTTCTTCTCTACTTTCTGTTCTTCGACGAAGTAGGCGAGCATGTACTGTTTCATCCAGGCCCGGGGATGATTGGGGTCGTCATGGAAGGCGAACGTGCCGATGGTCTTCGGCCGGGGGAACGAGATCTCGACACCGCCCATCTGGCCGACGTCCCCGGCGGTCCATCGGCTGCCTCCTTTCCGAACGATGCGTCCGTCCGTCATTTCAATCGGAGTGGGCTGAACGGCCACCTGCAGGTTGCCTTCCAGGTGGCGCAGCATGATCGTCTGCTGTCTTCGGGCCGCCAGCCTCGATTCGCGGTTGATGCCCCGAAACCCCTGCCGAACGAGAGCGGTATTCCGGACGCCGAATTCAGCCCGATAGAGTCCGGCTTCTTTCACTTCGGCGTCTTTAACTTTCGGACCCATCCGAATCTTAACGGATTTGGGTTTGGGCCCGGTCTTGATCGGGAGCAAGGCTTCAAGCCAGCCGGGCGAAGTCACACCGAATTCGGTTTCGAAAACGATGACCTCATCGCCCTCATCAACAAGCTCCGCCAGCAGCTTCAAACGGCCGGAGCTCTCTGCCGCCTGCCAACCTGCGTGGAACAGATAAGTAGAAAACGGTTGTAGTTTATCCACGCCTGAGCCAAACGAGATAACCTCCCTGTCCACACCCGCCTTAATTCCGAATGCCTTCCGCTTTCCTTCAGGAATCAGATTTGGGCTCAGCCTGACATTCGTCGCGATACGCTCTAGTTCCGTTTTCTTCATGCGCTCGGGACCCAGATTTTTTTCCTGCGCCGATGCCAGACTTTGAAATAGCTCATCCACATTTCCGTGGCTGGCAGGATGGAGGTCGGTCTTCCATTGCACCTTTCCATTCGCGCCCACCCGATACACGAACCCGCCAGTGCTGCCGCACAAGACGGATTTGCCATCGGGCGCTGCCTTCATCGCATAGATGACGGGAAGCGACAGTGCCCAGGTTTTCTTCCCCTGCTGGTCATATGAGTGGAGAAGGCCGCCCGCATAGATAAGCGTGCTGTTACCGAGGAACGCACCTGACGAAACCGTGCCGCCATAGCGGAAGGTTTGCACCGCTTGGCCATTGCGATCGAGGACCACAGCCCTGCGCGTTGAAAACCCGACCAGTGTATGGATGCCGCTCGGTTTGATATCGAAGATTTCAGACGACACACGAGTCTGCCATGCGGTTGGATTCACACCCGGAGAGCCGGGCATCTTGTCGATCGGTTTCGTAAGGATAGGCCCCTGTTCCGTGAACGAGCCCATCAGTCGGGGATCGGGCATGGAGAACATGAAGACCTTGCCGGTCGCATTAGCGATGACAACGTGTCCACCATTCGGAGCAACTCGAACCTGAAAATTGTTCGCACGCCGGTAGATTTCGTAGATGGATTCGTGCGGTGCGAATTCATGAGCTGAGAGGACATTGCCTCGCCGCATGTCGACCGCTCGCATCTTTCGAAACATCTGCCGTTTTTTTCCCTGGCCGATGACTCCCCAGTCAAAGATCAGCCCATACCTGCCATCCGGCGTGATTGCTACCAGGTCATCCCTTGGGTGGCCAGACCTGAACTCGCCAAAGTCTGTTCGCTGCGCGAAGTAATCCTTTCGCCAGAGGATCGTGCCATCCACCTTCGCGGCGACAGTCATGTTCGGCCCCGCAGCAAGGATAGTGTCGCTTCTGGTTGAGAACGCAGCGGATTCAATCTCACCATATCTTCCGACTGTCTGGCCATCCCCATTCAATTCGTACAGACCTCCACTCATATCAGAAATGAGGGCGCCGCTCTTGGTCAGCACCATTTTGCCGGGCCACTTCTTTGCGCCCTTGCCCGACCACAGGATCTTTCCGTCGCTGTCCAGCATGAAGACGTTCTTTGAGAAACTCTCAGTCCCGACAAGAATCTGCTTTCCGTTTCGGGACACCTCCAGGTGCATCACAGGCATTCCGTTCAAGCCGGTGACAATGGCAGGAGAAGATGGCTGAAGGTTCAGGGTTGATGGCTTGATCAGCGAAGCAGTGACGGGAGAGGATTCCGAGTTCGTCAAGAGCGGCTTGGTGCCACGTTCAATTTCAGTCAGCTTCCCTGGTTCGGCCAGAGCCATCAGAGCTTTCTTGAAGCCGTCAGCGTCTCCCCCGCTGACGATGACAGTATCGAAACCGTAGTAAAAGGGAGAGACCACGTGGATTAACGCACCGCGCCCTCGTCCGGGGAAACTCCCTGTCAGACGAACGGGGAGCATGCCGGAAGACACGAGCGAGCGAACCAGCGGATGCCTCCCGCCGATGTCTGGAATGACAGAGTGCCCTTTGAAAATGTACCGAGGGCCGACCTGTTTTTCGGAACGGTTCGTCGTCTTCCGCGGCAAATTGCGCCGGATGACCGCGAGGTCTGAGACCGGGCGAAGCTCTTCCTTAAGGCCGAGCTTCCTGCTGATGGATTGGACCTGTCTGGCAAGAGCTTCCGAAGCGTTTTTCTCACCATCCTTCGCGACGACACCTTTTTCATACGGAATCCAGACCTTCTGCTTTCCCTCTGCGAACTTTCTGACCTCGTCTGCGCCATAGACAACCACGTCCGGCTGGATGTGCGTGCTGTCTGGTTTTATTGCCTGCCGCACCACCTTGAACGTGGCCTCCACCGTTCGTCCTTCGAACAATTCGCTCACCGTCACTTTCCAATCGCCTGCAGGATCGTTTGAGGCAATCTTGAAATCCTCTTCGAACTTCTCCGTTCCCTGCACTGCTCTAAAGCACTGGTGACGGATTTCTCCTTGTGGATCGACCAGCCGAATCTCAATCGGCACAAGGACATTGACAGGCTGGCTCTTCGTATCCTTGATGCTCACTGCTACCGAAGCCTCTTCGCCTGTGTTCACAGTGCTGTTCACCTGCATCGCAGGCGGTGCGATGGCAGCAGGAAGCACCGCGAAAAGTTTTGCGCCGACCTTCGTCAGGTCCGCTGGAAACAGGACACCCTCCGAGTCTTTCTGAATGTCGAGCCGCTTCAGTTCGAACAGGTCGTAAACCACCTCGGCCTCGCCCGCGACATGAATGGTCGTTCGAATCGGCTCACGCGCGTACGCGCCCTGGAATGCCGTGTCCTTGAGAATCCGATCACCGGCAGCAGTGACAAATCGGCTGTCCCCCCACTTCGCGCTGGACAACAGCACGCGATCTGAATCGCCCCGGACGGTGTGCTTGAAGCGGGCATCGAGCACTTTGTTCAAGCGTTCCTTCACTTTGTCGTACTCGTGCTGCATGCCGCGGTATTCGTGTCGATTTGACCAGCCGGCACGGATGAAATCGAAAGGAAAATCCAGCTTCACCGCGCCGGGGATCTCGACGCGGCATTTGCTGTCCATCATCACGACCCCGCCCTTCTTGATGAAACCGCTGATTTTGGCCATCAGGTTTGCCGGAAGCTTCGGCAATTCGATGCCGGTCATGGCCAACCCTCTGTAACGGTCGAGCCGGCCGGAAAGGATGCCCCGTTCGCCGATGATGTCCGCGGGCATATGCGACCAGAGGAAACCGGAGAACGCGCTTTCGACACGCAGCATGTGCCCCCCGCGGTGGAACGGCGTGGTCAGGTAGCGGTAATAAGGATCGTTGTTGTGCCATTCCGCGCCGAAGTAAACGTGCTCGAAACCGAGCTGCGTGATGGAGTGCAGGATGGCGATTTCGCGTTCACGGCGGGCGTGCTTGAAGACCCCCGAATACATCTCCATGGCCCGGTTCACAGAGCTGACCGCAATACGCTCAAGCAGGTGGCTGTGCGTGGTAAAGCCTTGCTTCGTCACCTCGTCACGACGCCGCACGGGCAGATAGACGTCCGCCCACTGGTAGCCCACTTCGTCGGCCCCGCAAGCCAGGGACATCAGCATCCGCTGCCACAGCCGGAAATGGGTCCGGCGAATGCGGGGGATGTGGAAGTGCTGCATGCTGTAAATGGTGGAGACGCGGGCCTCATCACTGAATTTGCCGAAAGCACTCATCACCGCCGTGCACAGCGGCCGTGTTCCGTTTTCGTGTGTGCTCTGCCAGCGGCTCATCCCGACTTTGGCGTACGCTACCTCCGGCACGAAGGCCGCTCCGGGCGCGGCAATCATGACCTCCTGTTCCGTGTGCGTGGTCTGCAGTCCAGGCCGGACGCGGTGGAGCGCCTCTTCATACTGAGCGAATGTCTCCGGCATCAGGCTGCAGCGGAGCTCCTGCAGGAGGCGGCGGCGCTCGAAGATGTTGTTCTTGTCTTCAAGAGACTCGGTATAGTCAGCGAGTTCCGCAGCCGTCGGATACTCCATCCCGTATTTTTCTTTGAAGATCTTCGGCAGCATGATCTCTTCCCTCTGCTTCTGCTGCTCGGGGTAAGAGCCGACACGCGCGCCCATGTCGATGTATTCGACGGCTTCCCACCATCCAAGATCCATGCCCTGAATGTGCGGCAGATCGCGGGCGAGATTTCCGAAGAACTGAACCACGCCCCGGTCGACATCGAGATCTTCGAACGGCCCCCAGCGGAGGTTTTCGACGAGCCTGTGACGCCAGAGCCACATGTCCATACCTTCGCCAAGCGTGCGGTCGAGGACACTCTGAAAGAGAGTCGGCTCATAGAGGAAGTCCCAGGCAGGCAGGCCAGGTCTTGTGCCGGTGAATGTGCGTTCCTGAATCGGGACGATGCTGCCGGCCGGCTTGCGAGGCGGGGTCTCGATGAGCTGGTTGATGCTCATCTCTTTCAGGTTGTCGAAAACATGGTCGAGGCCCGTCTGGTCGTGGAAGCTGCCACTGACACTCCCTTCCCACGAGGGCTGCAACGCAATAACCATCGAGCTTCGTTTCTTGCGGCTGACCAGGCGAATGCGGCCGCCGAAAATCTGACTGCCTTCGAGCTGGCCCGAGAGCTCGTAATCTCCAGGCCGGAGGTAGATGGTCGTCTGCGGCACAACGAGCCAGTGCAGCGTGTGTTGGCCGGGAGCGAGGGAATCGAAGGTGCGGCGGGCGATTTCGAACCCCGTGGGCTCTTCCTCTGGTTTTTCAGGATTGGAGTTACGACGTTTCAGATCCCGAAGCCGCACAATCAATTCGCCACTCAGCGGCTTGCTGTTGCTGAGCACGCCGATCAGTTCAAAGCCCTCATCCTCATAAAACGAACGGCGGTTGTAATGAGTGAACAGCGAAAGTGAAGTGGCCGATTCGTTCTTCTTCTCGAGTGCGATGTTGAAGTCTGCATGCAGATCGGATTCAGGCGATACCTTGCCAGAAGCATCGACAACGAGGCGCAATTCAAACAGCCCACTCGTGCCGTCCTGGAAATGAATCCGGTAAGGACTTCTTACGTCCCCGGCTTCGACTTTGACCTTCGACCACTTTTCGTGCGTAGAGCCGGACGACGCTCTCCTTTTCCGAATGAATGCGCCGACACCGTCCCCGGCAAGTGTGCCCCCTTTAATGGAGTCTCGGAAATCGATACGGGCCTGGATGCTGTCGCCGATCTGGCAGATGTTTTTCTTGAGCCCAACGACTAATAAGCGCGCGTCGTCGAAATCTGGATGACGGTTATCTGCAACGAGAAAACGATGCGGATATTCCGAGGGATCGCAGGTCACCTCGATACCGGGCGCGGGCTTTTTCCCAGGAAGCCCGGCATTGAACTCGCGGGATCGAGGCTCGAAGAACTGGTGGTAGAAAATGCGTTCCTCGAATGTATCGGCGGGCACCGCGGCCACAGAAGTCTTCTTTGAAAAGACGCCGTTTAACGACGCGAACAAAGGTTGCCTCGTCTTACTTCGAATGACCGCCTTCGACGTGTACCGGGGAATCCAGACAGCCGCTCCGGTGGCGTAGACATCGTTTGCAGACGACTGGCCTTTGCGATGAAGCTCGACCTTTCCCTCGCGCAAGAGGAACTCTGTTTTGGAAGGCAGAACACGATAGGCGCGCTGCTGAGTATTGGCCGGCAGGTAAACGATGAGCGGCTGGAAACTGGTGTGGATCTCGAGAAGGTCGTCCCACGGCGAAAGCGGCTC
>Ga0207984_1001916_pt1 | contig 9920 bp, 4 predicted proteins | sample ETNtaG_30_FD_185760 | JGI IMG/M metagenome (GOLD analysis project Ga0207984, IMG submission 185760) | Marine microbial and viral communities from oxygen minimum zone, Eastern Pacific Ocean - ETNP201306PF43B (SPAdes) (version 2) | ecosystem: Environmental > Aquatic > Marine > Oceanic ...
GGGGGGCGCGGCAGGATCTCGAACTGGCAGAGCGTCTCGCAGCCGTGGCGTATGGACGTGCCAACGCAATCAGTGCCGGTGTCGCCGCCGCCGATGACAATGACGTTTTTGCCCGCAGCAGAGATGAAGTTGCCATCCTCGTGCCTGGAGTTGAGGAGGCTGCGGGTATTGGCCCGCAGGAAATCCATGGCGAAATGGATGCCTCCGAATTCGCGGCCTTCGATAGGCAGGTCTCTCGGCTTGGTGGCGCCGGTGCAGACCGCGACCGCGTCGTTTTGCTCATGGATTTCGGTGGCTTGGATATCGATGCCAACGTGGGTGTTGGTGATGAACCTGACACCTTCATCTTCCATCTGCTTGATGCGGCGGAGGACGCGCCACTTTTCGAGCTTCATGTTCGGAATTCCGTACATGAGCAGCCCGCCCGGGCGATCGTCGCGTTCGTAGACCGTGACCTCGTGGCCAGCGCGGTTGAGCTGCATCGCGCAACTGAGACCGGACGGACCTGAACCGATGATGGCGACTTTCTTGCCAGTGCGTTTCTGCGGCTGCTCTGAAGCGATCCAGCCTTCATCCCAGCCTTTGTCCACGATGCTGCATTCGTTGTTCTTGATCGTGACGGCCGGCTCGAGCATTCCGAGCACGCATGAACCTTCGCACGGGGCCGGGCAGACGCGGCCCGTGAATTCGGGGAAGTTGTTCGTTCTATGGAGGCGTTCGAGGGCCTCGCGCCAAAGGCCCCTGTAAACGAGGTCGTTCCACTCAGGGATCAGATTGTTGATGGGGCAGCCTGCGGCCATGCCTCCGATCAGTTCTCCCGTGTGACAGAACGGCACGCCGCAGTCCATGCAGCGACCGCCCTGTTCCTGAAGTCTCACGACAGGGAAATGCTCATGGAATTCATCCCAGTCCTTCACGCGCTCGATGGGGTCGCGGTCGGTGGGGAGTTCCCGAGTCCATTCCATAAATCCGGTGGGTTTACCCATTAGTTGCTCCTTCGATGATGCTTTGCTTTCGACCCTCCGCGCCGGGGCTGGCTGAATCCGTAAGAGTTTCTTTTCCCATGGATTGGCTAATTCCCACTCACGCGGGCCAGATCATTCTTATTCGCTTCGAATGCGGCCATGAGCGCGTCGTCGCCGCTCAGGCCCTCCTGCTCGGCTTTCGAGATTTGCTCGAGCATGCGTTTGTAGTCCTTTGGAAATACCTTCACGATTTTCTTCACGTATTCGTCCCAGTCCGCGAGGATGTGCCATGCCTGGTCGGACTTGGTGTACTCCGCGTGCCGGTGGATCATCTGTTTGACCTCGTCGATGTCTTCGTCATTTTCCAGCGGCTCGAGGTCGACCGTTTCAGGATTGCAGTGATTCTCGAAGGTGCCGTCTTCATCGAGCACGTACGCCATGCCTCCTGACATGCCGGCGGCGAAGTTGCGGCCGGTCTTGCCGAGGATCACCGCGCGGCCGCCGGTCATGTACTCACAACCGTGGTCACCGACGCCTTCGATGACTGCGCGGACGCCGGAGTTGCGGACGCAGAAGCGCTCGCCGGCGACGCCGCGGATGTATGCCTCGCCGCTGGTGGCGCCGTAAAAGGCGACGTTGCCGATGATGATGTTCTCTTCCGGCTTGAAGGTCGAGCCCTCCGGCGGGTAGCAGATGACCTTTGAGCCGCTGAGGCCCTTGCCGAAGTAATCGTTAGCGTCGCCTTCGAGCTCCATGGTCATGCCCGAGGGCGTGAATGCGGCAAAACTTTGACCGGCTGAGCCCTGGAAGTGGAAGTGCACTGTATCTTCGGGCAGGCCTTCGCGGCCGTGCTGGCGAGTGAGCTCGCTTCCGGTGATGGTGCCGACGACGCGGTTGATGTTTCTGATGTCGACGGTGGCGTGGACCTTTTCGCCGTTTTCGAGCGCGGGCTCGGCGAGGTCGAGGAGCTGCTGGTTGTCGAGGGAGTTTTCGAGCCCGTGATCCTGATCGATTTGGCGGTAGCGCCCGACGGTCGGCGGGGCCTCCGGGTAATGGAGGATCTCGGAGTAGTCGAGGCCCTTGGCTTTCCAGTGGTCGATGGCCTTGCGGGTCTCGAGCTTGTCCACGCGACCGATCATTTCGTTGACAGTGCGGAAGCCGAGCCGGGCCATGATTTCACGCATTTCCTCGGCGATGAAGGTAAGGAAGTTGACAATGTATTCCGGCTTGCCCATGAACTTCTTTCGCAGTTCCGGATTCTGCGTGGCGATGCCGACCGGGCAGGTATCGAGGTGGCAGACGCGCATCATGATGCAGCCCATGGAGACCAGGCCGGTGGTGGCGAATCCATATTCGTCCGCGCCGAGGATAGCGGCCATGACCACGTCCTTGCCGGTCTTCAGTTGCCCATCGGTCTCGACGATGATGCGGCTGCGGAGGTCGTTAAGGACGAGGGTTTGGTGGGTTTCGGCGACGCCGAGCTCCCACGGCAGGCCGGCGTGCTTGATGCTGGTCTGCGGGGACGCGCCCGTTCCACCGTCGTGCCCGCTGATAAGGACTACGTCCGCCTTGCCCTTGGCGACGCCGGCGGCAATGGTGCCGACGCCGACCTCGGAGACGAGCTTGACGTTGATGCGGGCGTGGTGGTTTGCGTTCTTCAAATCGTGGATGAGCTGGGCGAGGTCTTCGATGGAATAGATGTCGTGGTGGGGCGGAGGTGAGATGAGCCCCACGCCGGGCGTTGACAGACGCACCTTTGCGATCCACGGATAGACCTTGCGGCCGGGGAGCTCGCCTCCTTCGCCGGGCTTTGCGCCCTGGGCCATTTTGATCTGGATCTCTTTCGATTGAGTGAGGTATTCGCTGGTGACGCCGAAACGTCCGGATGCGACCTGCTTGATGGCGCTGTTCCTCGAGTCGCCGTTGGGTAGCGGCTCGAACCTTCGCACGTCTTCGCCGCCTTCGCCGGTGTTGCTCTTGCCGCCGATCCGGTTCATGGCGATGGCCAGAGTCTCGTGGGCCTCGAGGCTGATGGAGCCGTAAGACATTGCGCCGGTCTTGAAACGCTTCACGATTTCCGACGCGGGCTCGACTTCCTCGATTGGAATCGGTGTGCCTTCGTCAAACTTGAACTCAAGCAGCCCTCGCAAGGTCGCCATCTCCTTTGACTGATCGTTAATTCTCCCGGTGTATTCTTTGAATACCTCGAAGTCGTTCAGCCGGGCAGCCTTCTGAAGCAGATGAATCGTCTGCGGATTGAAGAGATGCTTTTCTCCCCCACTGCGAAACTGATACTGGCCAAGCACCGGCAGCGTGCTGCCATTCGATTCGCGTTCCGGGAACGCCTTATCGTGCTGGCGTCTGGATTCCGCGGCCACCTGGTCGAGTCCGATGCCGCCGACGCGGGACGGTGTCCAGGTGAAATACTTATCGACGAGCTCAGGACCGAATCCGACGTTCTCGAAAATCTGCGCGCCGCGGTAAGAGGCGACGGTCGAGATCCCCATCTTGGCCATGACCTTGACGATGCCCTTGACGCAAGCCTTGATGTAGCCATACACGGCCTTGTGGTAGTCGATGCCCGTGACCATACCTTCCCTGATCATGTCGGAGAGACATTCGTAGGCCATGTAAGGATTGATGGCCTGCGCGCCGTAACCGATAAGGACGCAGAAGTGATGCACCTCACGGGGCTCACCGGATTCGAGCACGAGGCCGACGCGGGTGCGCGTGCCTTCACGAATCAGGTGGTGGTGCAGGCCGGACATGGCAAGCAGCGCGGGGATGGGCGCGTTCTCTTTATCGAAATTGCGGTCGGAGAGAATGATGATGTTCGTGCCGTCATCGATGGCACGGTCGGCCGCGACGAAGAGCGCATCGAGCGCGGATTCGAGCCCTTCACGACCTTCGTTGACCCTGTAGAGGATGTCGAGGGCGCACACCTTGAATGACGGATGGTCGAGATTTCTGATCTTCTGCAGTTCCGAATTCTTGAGAATCGGAATGTCGAGCCGAATCTGCTGGCAGCTCTCCGGCTCGGCTATGAGCAGATTGCGCTCGGGACCGAGGGTGGTTTCGGTCGACGTGATCAGCTCTTCACGAATCGGATCGATGGGCGGGTTGGTGACTTGGGCGAAGAGCTGTTTGAAATAATTGTAGAGGAGCTGCGGCTTATCGGAGAGGACGGCAAGCGGCGTGTCTGTGCCCATCGAACCGATGGGCTGAATCTGGTTGATGGCCATCGGGCCGATGTTGACGCGCAGGTCTTCGTAGCTGTACCCAAATGCAAACTGGCGGTCGAGCGCGTCGGCGTGTCTGATGTCCGGCTCGATGTCTTCAACTTCCGGCAGGTCGTTGAAATGCACGAGATGTTTGTCGAGCCAATCCTGGTAGGGCGCGGCCTGGGCGTACTTCAGTTTGAGCTCTTCATCGGCAATGATGCGACCTTCCGTAGTATCTACGAGGAACATCTTACCGGGCTGCAGGCGTCCCTTGACGGCCACACGCTCGGGCTCGATATCCAGAACTCCGACCTCCGATCCCATGATGACGAAATCATCTTTGGTAACGTAATAGCGCGACGGTCGGAGGCCATTGCGGTCGAGCACAGCGCCGACCTTGAATCCGTCGGTGAACGCGATCGATGCGGGGCCGTCCCACGGTTCCTGGAGACAGGAGTGGTATTCGTAAAAGGCATGCTTGTCCGGGTGCATGTCTTCGTGCTTTTCCCACGGCTCGGGGATCATCATCGTCATTGCGTGCTCGAGGTCGCGGCCGGTGAGCGCGTAGAATTCGAGCGCGTTGTCAAACTTGGCGGAGTCGCTGCCGTCCGGCTGGATAATCGGAAAGAGTTTCTTGATGTCATCGCCGTATTCATCCGATTCAAAAAGTGACTGGCGGGCGACCATCCAGTTTTCGTTACCGCGGAGGGTATTGATTTCGCCGTTATGGATGAGATAGCGGAAAGGCTGCGAACGATCCCAGCTCGGGAAGGTGTTGGTGCTGAAGCGGGAGTGGATGAGCGCCAAGCCGGTCTCCATCAGATGGTCGCTGAGGTCAGGATAAAACGTTCTCACCTGGGCCGGAGTGAGCATGCCCTTGTAAACGAGTGTCTTGTAGGAAAGGCTCGGGACATAGCAGAATTCCCCGCCTGGCATGTCCTGCAGGGCCTTCTCGATGATGCGGCGCACGACGTAAAGTTTCTGCTCGAATCGCCACGCGCTCTCCATGTCATCGCTGCGCTGGATAAACACCTGCCGCATGAAGGGCTCGTAACGCTTGGCCGTGGCGCCGAGGTTGTAGTTATCGGTCGGCACGCTTCGCCAGCCGAGGACGCTGAGTCCTTCGGATTCGACCAGCTCTTCGAGCTTCCTTTCGCACGCGTGACGCTGGTCACGATCCATCGGCAGATAGACCATGCCGACCCCGTAATGGCCTTCGTCCGGAAGCTCGATGTTGAGTCCTTCTGCATGATGGCGGAGAAATTTGTCCGGCATCTGCATCAGGATGCCCGCGCCGTCGCCGGTATTGTCCTCACATCCGCATGCGCCGCGATGGTCGAGATTCACGAGCACCTGGAGGGCATCGTCGATGAGCTGATGAGTCTTTTCCGCACGGAGATGGACGACAAATCCGATCCCACACGCGTCGTGTTCGTACGCGGGATCGTAGAGACCTTGTTTTTTCGGGAAGCCTGGTCGATTCATGATTCTCTTATATCAAATGAAATAATCAGATATTCTGTAAGGCAGTGTCTTTCTTCATAAGTGACTGCCACATAACTGGAAATTCTTGCCCGCCGCGCCCCCGCAGTAGCCGTTCAGCAGGCTCCGCAACCCCTCGATAGAACCGCTTTGTCGCAGGCTACTCTGAACAGGGCCGGATAACTTACGAAGTCAGTCCGGATTTTTCAATCCTGCCGCATGGTCGCGGCAAGTCATGGGAACCGCGTTGGCACATTTATAGCCAGCATTTCTAAGGAGGATGGCCAGCCTGTGAGCCAAGCTTAATCAATATGAGCCTACAGGCTGTGGCTACAGCGCGGGTGCGGAGCCTTCCTGTGGCCATAGGCTGCCAGATTCTTGCGAAGAAAGTCCAATGGAAGTTCTGTAGTGCACGCTTTAGCGTGTTCTGTCGCCGGAGGAAACACGCTGAAGCGTGCACAACAAACAGCTTTGCCTGACCGGAAGCTTGTGAAAATGCGTACCAGAGACTGATGCCGCCTCACCCCACCCAAAGGCCGTATGTATCCATGACTGTGCTTCCACATAAAAAAGACCCAGTAAGCCGAAAAGAAATGATGAAAAGGCCAGGCATTCAAAGACATCACAAGCACGAGCACAGTTCTCGAGACAGCACCAAATCCATCTCCGATGCCGCAATACGCAATCCTCAGAACAGTCGCTTGTCTCCCGGCCCCAGCCTGCCCGCTTGCCTGACCCCTCTGCCGGATCTTTTCGTGAGTCGGTCACCCAGATCGGCGCGTGCAGCCTCGGCAAACTTCTCCAGACGCTCGACGATTTCAGGATGCTGTGACAGCACGTCTGTTGTCTCGCTGACGTCTGTTTTCAGGTCGAACAACTCCTTGCCGATCTTTGCCTGGGAGTAACCCGACGGCAGGCCACCGGTTCCTCCCTTCCGACCTGCGAGGGTCCGGTAAGAGTGTGGAAAGTGAAGCTTCCAGCGGCGATCACGAACAGCCTGCAGCTGGCCACCGCCATAGTAGTGATAGAAAATCTCGTGAGGCGATTGGGCTTCCGGTTCATCGAACATGAGGGGGCGGATATCCTTGCCGTCGATTCTGTGTTCCGGCAATTCTGCGCCGATGAGCTTCGCAACGGTCGGCAGGATATCGATGGTCGAGGCCAACTCGTCGCACGATTTCCCGGCTGGAATCCTGCCCGGCCAGCGCATGACGGTAGGCACGCGGCAACCGCCTTCGAACATCGTGCCTTTGCCCTCACGCATCGGTTTGGCTGATCCTGCGTGATCCCCATAACCAAGCCAGGGGCCGTTATCGGTCGTAAAGATGACGAGTGTCCTTTCGTCGATCCCGCTCTTCTTGATCGCTTCGAGTATCTGGCCAACTGACCAGTCGACTTCCATGACCACGTCACCGAAAAGTCCTCGCTTGCTTTTTCCCTTGAACTTCTCCGATACGTAAAGCGGCACGTGAACCATGCCGTGCGGAACGTAGAGGAAGAACGGCTTATTCTTGTTGCGATGGATGAACTCGACCGCCCGCTCGGTATACCGGGTCGTGAGCTGTTCCTGGTCTTTTGGGGTTACCTCATCATCGATGACTTTATTGCCTTCGATGAGTGGCAGATCGGGGTACACTTTGCGCCGCTTCGGATCATCAAGCGGCAGCCTGGCAAAGCGCGGATGGTAAGGCCACATGTCGTTCGAATACGGCAGGCCGAGATATTCATCGAAACCATGCTGCAGCGGAAGAAATTTCTCGTGACAACCCAGATGCCATTTACCGAAGCACGCGGTTGCGTAGTCCTTCTGCCTGCACAACTCTGCGATCGTCATTTCCTTCGTGTTGAGTCCGCGGCCTGACTTTGGGCCAAGCGCGCCGCTGATGCCGACGCGGCGGTGATAGCATCCGGTCAGGAGCGCGGCCCTTGATGCGGAGCACACTGCAGACGACACCTGAAAGTCCGTAAATTTTATGCCTTCCTGAGCCATCCGGTCGAGGTGCGGTGTTGAGTATCCCTCCGCGCCGAACGGACCGATGTCCGCATAGCCCATGTCATCAATAAAGATGACGACAACGTTCGGGAGAACCTCGGCTGACGATGAAGAGATACAAAATGAGAGGGCAATCAGGAGGATGCGCATGGGGCGGGACGTGATGAGTAATGAGTAATGCGTAATGAGTAATGAGTAAGGGGTGCTCGAAAGGCCGGCGTTGCTGTTACTATCGGATGCGAGTGGGAGGTAATGGAATGTCGGAATGGTGGGACGATGGAATGTTGGAATGGCGGAATGGTGGAAGAGCGGAAACGATGGGATGTTAGATTCCACACTTGCGAGAGCCGCGTATTCCGGATTCCCATCCCCCGTATTCCAAATTCCTAATTCCTTTCACCCGGATTCCTGATTCCCTTCCCGCCTCTTACCTGGTGTGCACCCGCACATGTGAAGTACAAAGGAGCAGAGCACAAGCAACGCGGAATATTTGTGAATCGTATACAGCGTGGCCTGGTCACTTGATCCAAAGACCGGGAGCATGCAGAGAAGGATGGCGCCGACCGCGACGACGGTCATCGAGAGTGTGAGCCAGAACATTACGTTGCCGGGGAAGGTCGCGTCCCATCGCAGACTGGCTCTTTCGGCGCCTGACAGGCCGACCATCAGAATCCCGATGATGATCATGGGCGACACGGCCATGTGCCACCAGAGAGCCCACCCGGACATTATGCCCTGTTGAAGCCCGGTAAAACCACTGACCGCCAAAGCGCCTGCAGTTCCGATGTAGACAATCATGCGGAACAGAGCCAGCTTCCGGTGCCTGACCTCTTGAACCACTTTCCTTGTACGGACCAACAGAATGATCAGCACGCCGGACAACACAGTCAGAAGCAATGCGATGAGCACTACCAGGCGAAACGGCCCCGTAGGAGCTATGGCTGTTGTTGCAGCAATGAATTGGTACATGGAACTTGACGGATGGACGACCGCAATGTAGGCCGTGTATTTAACCTAACGACCTCGGAGTCGAAACCAGAACCTCTGAAGATCCTCTCCACTAACCCATGAAAATCGCAGCCATCGCCACCGCCTTCTTCAAGTATTCGCACACCCAGCACATTGTGGATCGTTTCCTGGAAGGGTACGGCTGGGCGGGCAAACATCATCGGCCGGACATGCAACTGGCCTCGTTGTACATGGATCAGTTTCCCGAAAACGATCTGGCGCGGAGCCGGGCCGAGGAATTCCCATCCATGAAGCTCTGCGAAACCGTGGAAGAGGCACTCACCCTGGGCACGGATTCACTCGCTGTCGATGGCGTTCTTCTGATCGGCGAGCACGGCGAGTACGGCCAGAACGACAAGAAGCAATACCTCTATCCGCGTTACGAGCTCTTCATGAAAATCGTGGAGGTCTACGAGCAGACAGGCCGCGCTGCTCCGATATTCAATGACAAGCATCTCTCCTGGAACTGGGATTGGGCCGTCGAAATGGTGGAGACTTCCAGGCGGCTCGGCTTCGCATTCATGGCCGGCTCGAGCCTGCCCGTGACGTGGCGGATACCGTCCATCGAGATGCCCCTTGGCGCGGAAATCGATGAGGCCGTATGCGTCGGTTACGGCGGCCCGGACAGCTACGACTTCCATGGACTCGAAACACTTCAGTGTATGGTCGAACGCCGCAAGCGAGGCGAGGTCGGCGTCAGGCATCTGCAAGCCTTCAAAGGACAGGCCTTCTGGGACGCGCATCACGAGCAGGTCTGGTCACGTGACCTTTTTGATGCGAATCTGTGCCGCAGCCACAAATTCACACCGGCCCGGGCCGGCTTCAATCACATCTTTCCAAACATAGACGAGTTGAAAAAGTTGTGCTCCGAGCCCATCGCCTATCAGTACGAACACAACGACGGGCTCAAGTGCACGATGATACTCCTTAATGGCGTGGTCCAGGATTTCAATTTCGCCGCCCGCCTGACAGGCCGGGAAGAACCACTATCGACTCAGGTGTATCTGCAGATGCCCGGCATGCCGCAGATCACACTTGCCAATTTCTTTTCGCCGCTCATGAACAATGTCGAAAAGATGTTCCACACCGGCAAACCGACGTGGCCAATCGAACGCAATCTTCTAACCACCGGCCTCACCGCTGCAGGAGTTGAAAGCCTCCACCAGGAAGGCGAACGGGTAGAAACGCCGCACCTGAATATCAGTTACCACGTAACCGAAGAATCGCACTATTGGAGACATTGAGAGTAAT
>Ga0207984_1001919_pt1 | contig 9903 bp, 4 predicted proteins | sample ETNtaG_30_FD_185760 | JGI IMG/M metagenome (GOLD analysis project Ga0207984, IMG submission 185760) | Marine microbial and viral communities from oxygen minimum zone, Eastern Pacific Ocean - ETNP201306PF43B (SPAdes) (version 2) | ecosystem: Environmental > Aquatic > Marine > Oceanic ...
CCTGCTCGATACAGAGCAATGGGTCGACGTGACCAAGGCGATGGGCGCGAAGTTCATCGTTCTTGTGGCCAAACACGTCGGCGGGTTCTGTATCTGGCAGACGCAGACGACTCGATTACGGTATCCGCAACACGCCCTGGCGCGGCGGCAAGGGAGACATCGTCAAGGACTTTTCCGATTCCTGACGACGGAGTAGGATCTCGGCCGATGGAGTCAGTCTGAAAGCTGTGTACACCAATGCGAGCTTCAAGGTGGTCGCGCAATGAATCCAGCAATCCGCCCGATGAGAAGAACTCAGCCTGCGCCCTTGGAGGCGCTTCGACTGGTCGGAGTTCTGGGTTGTCTGCCTGGGCTCGCGGACGCCCTGCCGGCCTCTTCGCCACCTGAGTGCCGGAGGCACCGTCCGAGCATCCGGCCGGTATGCGTCCTGGCCATGTTGCTAACGCTTCCCGCGTGCAACAGGGCCACCCCGCGGCGTGACAGTGTGGAGAGCCCACCCGAAACTTTGGTCCGTCGGCCGGCGGTTGTCGATTTGGCGCCGGCCGGTTACTGGCCCGCGGATGAAGGGGAAGGCGAGATTCTGCACGACCGATCGGGCAACGAGAATCATGGCAAGGTACTCCATACGTCCTGGGTGGATGGGTCGCTCGACTTCACGAATGGCTTCCAGTGGGCTGAGGTACCGGGGCATGAGAAGTACCTGGGAAAATCGATCTCGATAGGCGGGTGGCTGTTCAGCCGCCGGTCGGGCTACCGGCGGAACGGGATGCTCTTCATGGGCCTCGCGAATCCCATCCGCCTCTGGATCGAGCCGTCGATCTTTCTGCGCGTCCGGGCAGAAGATGAGATCGAGGTCGTCAGCAATGGCAAAGCTGATGCACTCGGCTCCATGTCACAGAAGGACACCCTCGCGGTCAACGAATGGCAGCACGTGCTCTACACTTACGAAGCGGGCACGGGCAAGCTCTACTTGAACGGGCAATTGGTCCGCACCAAGAGCAATGTCTCCTTCGAGTGCCGGAAGCAGCCACTCCTGATCGGGAGTGATGCCGATTGGTGGATGCTCCATCCGCCGGGCTCGAATTCGCTGGATGGATCGGTGCGCGAGTTGGTGCTGTTCGACCGCGCTCTTTCAGCCAAAGAGGTGACACATCTTGCGGAGGCGACCCGCCCGCAACAGAAGCCGCGGGTTCGGGCCGCCGACGCGATCGCCATCGACGGCCGGGAAGTTCCTCCGGACGCGCTGAGGGAGCTCACGCCAGAAGATCGTGTCCGCGCCTTGCGGCAGCTCTCCAGGCGAGACGCGGCAGCGCTTGGCCGGATGCCCGATGCGTTGGTGCCCGCCTTGAAGGAAGCACTGAAGCCCTGGCGGACGCGCCGGATCGCGACCCGCCTGCTGTTGAGGCTGGGACGCGAGGACGCGCAGGCAGTGCTTCGAGAGGCGAAGCCGCGTTGGACCGAGAGCATTCAGAGCCGAGACGCGTCCCGACAGGACCGGGCGGCTTCTGCCTTGGCTCTGGCCGAGATGAAGGTCGCAGCCAAAGACGCCGTGCCCGCGCTGGCTGCGACTCTGGAATACCTCCTCGTACAAGACGGCGTCCGCCTGCCGCGCGTCGAGGACCTCTTGCGCAATGCCCTGATCCGTGCGCTCCTCGACATCGACCCGAAAGACGAACGCGCGCGGGTCACACTCGGCAAGGCTCTGGCCAAGCCTATCTTTGAATCGCTCGATCTGGCCAGGCCTTATTTGGCGAAGGTGCGTCCACTGGTGGAGGATGGCCGTTACCTGGACGCGCTGGACGCGTATGTGGCCGCGAAGCCCAGGAGGCATGGTGATCGCTTCTTCTCGCAGGGGGATCCGCATCGGGATGGACGCGGGAATATTCATGACCGCTCGTACACCGCGGTCGCCGAGCACGACGGCTTCACCTACACCCTCGGCGCGGGTAAGTCCTACATGGGAGTGGAGCCGATCGCCCGGGAGGACTTCGATAAGGCCGTGAAAACGTTGTCCGCCAAGTACCCGGACGCCGAGACCTGGCGAAAGCCCGACGCGCCGCATCTCTACCGGGTGAAGATCATCAGAAGCGACGCGGACGGCAACGAGCAGACCGCGTACCTGGAAGGCGAGAACTTCATCTTCGAAGGGAGCGATGCGAAAGTGCGAGCCTGGTCGGTCGCCGTCGACGAGAACGGGTATCTCCATGTTGTCGGTGGCCAGCACAACGCCCCCAATCCTGGCCTCTACATTCCCGGGAGCTGGGAGAAGATCGGGCTGTCGAGGGACCGAGATAGCGACCGCTTCCCCAACCAGCTCTACTGGGTTTCGACCAAGCCTGGCGACATCGAGTCGTTCGAGTTCGTGGGGCAGCGGAGCAACCCGCGCCAGATTCCGTCGCCCGGCTATCTGAATTACATGAACTTCGTGCAAGACAATCAGCGCGAGCTGTATCTCTACGGCAGGATCAATGTGTCCGGTTGGCAGAGCTGGGGCCTCTACCGATACGACGCCGAGGCCCGCCGCTGGTCCGCGTTGGGTGGCGATGCGTGCAACGTAGTCGCTTCCGCCAGAAAGAACGATCCCAACTGGACGAACTACCTGATCCGCCAAATCCGGGGCAGCGTCCCGTCTGAACCGGGCAACAAGTCCATGGTCTGGGCCTGGCAGCCGCATTTCTACAACTACTGCCGCTCCACCTGGGGCGTGAAGTTCGATCACGCCAACCGCCTGCATTTCCGCGTGCCGATCCGTGGGCTCGGCGCCAACGCTCGCATCATCGACTCCAACGTCTACGCCTTCTCGGACGACGGCGGCGCAACATTCCACCGTGCAGACGGATCGAAGGTAGAACTGCCCCTGACTGTCAACCCGGCGCCCGAGCACAACGCGGACGTAACAAACCATTCGACCGAAGAATACTGGAAGCTCTGGATGTCCTTGCTCAGACAGTGAAATCTCGTATGGCAAGACAGATCGGCAAGCGCGCTGCCACTTTCTACGAAATAAGGGACGACTTCACTCCAGACGCAAGTATCGCCACAGAAGACAGAGGGGAAAATTAATCGACGTTCGGACGTTTACTTTCCCCCTGTCAGCAGCTCGGCCATTGCCCGGCCCATGGCTTCGCCGATGTTCATGTAGGTCTCGGCATTTCCGCCGTAGTGGCCGTTGGAGGCGCCGCCTTTGGAGAGCGGGTTGGAGTAAACGGTGGCGACGCTGCCTTTGAACTCAGGGTACTTGCCGTTCTTGCCGTCGACGGCGAACTGGGCCTCGAGGATCAGCCCTTCGTTACCTTTGGCGCCTTTCTTGGTTTGACCTAGCGTGGCACATACGAACTTGGCGTTTGGGGCATCGAAGTCCTTGCGCAACTGCTTGATCAGATGCACGAGGTTCTGCTCGTAGCGGCTGGCGTGTCCGGCGTTGTACCTATCCTTGTCGCCCTGCCAGAAAAAGAAGCCTGCAACCTCGTACTTCGTCGCTTCGGGGTAATACTTGCCAAGCTCGGACAGCACCTTCTTTGCCCGGGCGATATCGCCGTCGTACTGCAGGCCGGCATACCAGCCGATCTTCTTCGGTTCGGTGCCTTTCTCCCAGCGCAGAGGCGATTCCTTGTAACCGGCGTAGTGCCAGACCTTGCCCTTTTCTTCAAATTCAAATGAAGGGCTATTCGGTGGCAGCAGGTCCCATCCAAGGCTGCGGTTTCCGATGCAACTCTTGAGGATGAGCACCGGCGCGTCGGTGACATGCCCCACATAATGCCCGATTCCGATTTCCGGCCCGACGGCCCTGCCCTTGATGGTCATCCACTCGTTGTTGAAGAGCCTCATTTTACCGGGGCCGCCGCTCCCCATGACTCGCACGCTGCGGACGTCCTTGCGCACGGTCCAATTGCCGGCGTCGTCGATCAGGTAGGGGTACAGCTTCTTTTCCTTCACCGCGTGCGTCAGGGAGCCCTCCGCTTTTCCCTTCTTCGGGTTGATCTTGCCGAAGCCAAGCATGTTGGACTGGCCAAGAAGGATGTACACCTGCACCGGCTTGCTCATGTCCGCGGCCTTGTCGTCGGGGTCGGGAAGCGTCTCTGGGACTTCGGCGAAAGTGGCTGGCATCGCCAGCGCCATCCCCAGCAGTGCCATCGCAAATGAGTTCATGAATGGTTGAGTTTTCAGCATGAGTGTCCTTTCGTGTGCGTGGAAATTGTCAATTGTCCTGGTCTTTCTTCAGTCCCGCCTCCTTGGCCTCTTCAAAGGTCATGAGCTTGCGGGGGGCCTCGTCCTCTTCGATGGCTTTGACCATGGCCTTCCATGCTCCTCCGAAGCGGCCCTGTTCGATGGTCTTCAGTCTTGGATCGGCCTTGAGCTTTTCTAGTGCTGGTTTCGCATTGCCACCGTATTTGGGCAAGGTGCTCATGATCATACGGAGCTTGAACGCCCACTTGCCGCTTTCGATTTTGAGGGTGTCGAGCACGGGTTGAATCCCTTCTTCGATATTGAGATTGGCAAGCACGGTGACTCCCGCGCCGATGGGGCCGCCGGGGCTGTGATAGGAGTGATAGGTGCTGTCCTGATCCTTGACCAGGTGCATCAACTTGTCCCCAACCAGATGAAAATCTTCCAGCGGCATCTCGGCGAGCATGCGGGCGCCGTCGGCGCGGACGTGCTGGCGCTTGTTTTCGATAAGCTTTATGGCGGCTTTGTAGAACAATTCTTTGTCCTTAACGAGACCCGCTTTGAAGGGCTCTTTGCACAACCGGTTGATGCTGCCGCCGACTGACCAGTCCACATCGCCGAAGATGTCATCCGGTCTATCTTCCACCACGAGCTTGACCATATCCTTGTAGTACTTGTAGGCCGGTTCGCCGAGCCAGCACAGGGCGCCGGCCGCGGCGGCCCTCACCTCGGGATGTTCCTTCGAGTCGCGCAGGATGGCGCCGAGGTCGTCGAGTCGGGGCATGGCCGTCTCCTGGGGACAGCCATAGCCGAAGTAACCGATGGCGCTCTGCTTTTCGATCTTCGTGCCTTCCTTCATCATCTTCACGAGCCGGGGGATGAAGTCGCCCTCCTTCTCGCGGAGCGTCCAGACGGCACGGCGAGTCACGTGGGGAATGGGATGGCCGAACATGGCGATCAGTTCGTCCGCAGTCTTGCTCTTGTAGTCGATCTGGCTGAGCCCGATCGTTTCGCTGACCTCTTTGCCCTTCAGCCAGATGGACTCGTCCGCGTTCTTCCCTGTGATGTAGAGCTTGCGCCTCCCGATGCAGTAAGCGAGCAGATGTGCCCCCGTGCTGTTGCCCGTCTTTTGCTCTCTACCATCGAAGGTGAAGCTGCCGTCCCATGAGCGATACAGCGTGTGAAGCCAGCGGGACTTCCTGAAGAACTGCGTCGTGACTTCGGGCCCTGCCACGCTCGCACCGAGCGGCGTCCACATGACGTTGAAGTAAAACGTGGCGTGGCCGGACTCGAGTCCGTCGTAGGAAGTCGCGCTAAGACTGGAGAAGAATGAGGCGCCCTCCTTATTCCCCTTGAGAGCCATGTTCAGCGCGCCCGTCGCGCTCGTGCCATTGTTGTTGTAGCTCCTCGTGTTGGGGCCGTGGACGCCGTAGTTGAACGCGCCCTTGCCGATGAAGCTGGCGTAGAAGGCGTGGGTCTTCTCGATCCCTTTCTGGAGCGCGGGGTCTTTGATTCCGCATTTTTCGGCCAGCAGCATGCCCATAAACAGAGTCAGGCTCGTCTGATTGATCTGCGCGTAGCCGGGCAGTCGCCCGTTGCGCTTTTTCGTCGCCATCCGGTGCCCCCAGATTCCGCCCGCATCCTGCCCCATCGCAATGGTGACAGCATAAGCCTTGATGGCCGGCAGCACGGATTTGTCGCCGGTCAGCAGGTAGTACTCGGAGAGCGTGATCAACTGGTAACCCCAATACCAGCCGACGTAACCCATATCCTTGTCGCCCTCGATAACGGCCATCAGGTCGTCCATGTTGGGCTTTGCCCAACGAGCGCTCTTGATCGCTTTCGCAACCACATCGATGTATTTCTGCTCACCCGTGGCCAGCAGTCCCATCAGACCATTGACGAGCTGACCGTGGGCAGCCTTGCCAGACTTGACCAGGTATTCGGCGGCCTGCGTGATGATGGCATCGGTCTTGGGGCAATTGAATGGCGCGGTCTTGCTATAAGTCCCCAGCGCTTTTAGTTGGAGCGTGACCGTGTTCGTTCCTGTTGCTTCTGCTTCCAGTTCGGCTTCCGGGTCGAGTTCATCCGGATCGTCTTCCCCATCGAGCGCCGGCGTTTCAATACCTTCGCCCTGGAGCTTCGGCGTTGCCGCCGCTTTTCCCTTGAGCGTCAGCTTCAAGAGCCCTTTGCTGGCCTCAGTCTCAGCCTGGTCGATGGCCTCGGCCAGTTCCTTTCGAGGGTTCTCCTTAAACAGCTTGCCACCGGCACCAATGATGACATCCCCGGGAAACAGCTTGCCGTCAGCGGGAGAGCCCTTGAGAGCCTTGGTCACCTTAATGCTCGTGGTCGAGACATCACCAAACAGCCCGGTGGGGCCGAGGTGGTGCTCTTTGGCTTGTGCGGCGGATGTGATGGTGAGGGCGATCGCTACCGACAGGCTGATGATTTTGCGGAAGCGGTATCGTAGCTGCGGCGTCCCGCCGCCACCGCAAGCCGCCAGAGACCGGTCAGACGAACCACAAGCTGGCTTGTGGCTACGATGCTTATCCGAATCAGCTATTGGAATTAAAGATCTCAATTGACGAGTTCCTCTCCTATGGATGTTTGGCTTGGCAATAGTCTATCGCCAGCATTCCCGAACTGCCCGAAAGCGTCAGTGCCCAATCACGCCAATGTTGGTGACGGATTGCGACGGTAAGGGCGTTGCTTCTCCAGGCGCACAAGGAAGGTCACCGGCTTGAGGACATAGCTCTGGCCACCAGCCGAAGTTCCCCTTGTCGAGCCAATAACTCACGAAGACGCTGCCCCACACGAGCGACACGTCTACCGAATCTGTATAGAGTTAGGGGCAGCTGTACAGCGCTGATTAGCATCGTAGTCACGGGCCGCCGGCCTGTGGCTCTTCCGAAAGTTTCAGATCACATCTAAAGCCCGTATCTCATGAAAAACATGCTTCCGATTGGACTGACCCTGGCAATCTTGTGTACCTCCAGCGGCGATGCGGCAGAGCTGACCAGAAAGAAGCTCCAAGTCTTCATTCTTGCGGGTCAGTCGAATATGGTCGGTCACGCGAACTACACCACCATTCCGGCCCTGCTCGAATTGGAGGACGCCCGGCCAAAGGCGCTGGCGAAGCTGCTATTCAAGGAGGGTGCGATCGCCCCTGGGATGACCAAAGAGCTGCTTGAGACGCGCTTCAAGCGAGACGCTCTGGCTAATGACATCAGGCAAAAGAAAATCGTGGGTGAGGAGCAGATTGCGGCCGCGCAGGCCGAGCTGGAGAAGCTGAAGGCGGCGCACAAGGCCCAGACGGAAAAGATCAGGATGGCATTTAAAGTCTCGAAGCGCGTTTACATCAGCTCGATCGCGGACGGCCATCGGCGGTCAGGGCCGCTCACCTTTGGCTACGGTGGCTCCTCCGAAAAGATTGGGCCGGAACTGGGCTTTGGTCTCGCGCTTGAGCAAGCCCTCGATGCGCCAATTCTGTTCATCAAGACCTCGTGGGGTGGCAAATCCCTGCACTATGACTTCCGCCCGCCTTCTGCCGGCCCCTACGAGCTGGACGGCAATCAGAAGAAAGTCGAGACCGACGAATACAAGCAGGCCTGGACCAAGGCGCAGGAGGAGTACGCAAACGTATGGATTCCGGAAACCAAGAAAGCCATTGCCGCGTTCTGGGCGGAGCATGATAAGTTCATGGCCAAACACCTCGATGCGAAACGATATGCCGAATGGCGGGAAGAAGTGGCCCGCTGGAATGAAGCGATCAAGCTGCCGCACAATGGCGGGCCGGACGATCTGAAGCCCTGGAAGGTCTGGGCCTTGGAGAGAGCGGCGCAGAAGTATTTCGCGGGGACCGAGATCAAGTCGCCGACCATGAACTACAACAAGACGTTGTGGAAGGAGCGTCCCGCCCTGGCCGGTGCTGCGACCGCGCAGACGATCAGGGATAACGCCGGGCACTTTTACCGGATGATGAACGAAGCCGTCCGGGCGGTCCTCAAAGACCCCAAGAAGGTCCACCCGGAGTATGACGCGGACGTCGGCTACGAGATTGCTGGTTTTGTCTGGTTCCAGGGATTCAACGACCAGTTTTCGGAAGCCTACTACACGAACTACAAGACCAACATGGTCGCCTTCGTGAAGGACGTGCGGAAAGAGTACAAGGTGCCTAACATGCCCTTTGTCATCGGCGTATTGGGAACCGGCGGAACTAAGGAGAAAGTGGATAAGAATCCCGTTTCCGTTGCGCAGCGTGAAGCGGCGGCTGCGCCGGAATTCAAAGGTAACGTCGCCAGTGTCGAGAGTTACCCGCTTTTTGAGCTGAAAGCGGCCGGGATGTGGGGCGATAGGACTTGGAACAGACCCGGGCATCGCGTTGAGTTCAGCATGGTCGCCAGCGATCGGCCCTATCACTATATGGGCAGCGGCAGGTTCTTCGTCCGCTTCGGCCATGCGTTGGCGGACGCGATGGTCGACCTGCTCAAGAACCAGAAGTAGTTCCTTTACAGGATTCGGCATCGGACGTGGCACGGCTCTCCAGAGCCGTGTTCGAACTGGCCGAAACGGCCAGAACCACGGGGCGGGAGACCCGTGCCACGACTGTCCCCGCCGCCCGCGGCCAGTCCTTAACTGGAACGAAGTAGCACCGAACGCTGGAGGCCCGGCGTGACCATTCAGTGCCCCCGTCGGGCTCGCCACTTCCTTGCCGCACAGGTCGTTCTGGGCAATGAGTGTGTGCCTCGCACGATTTCTCCCAGACTCATGCCTCTTCAGCTCAGACCACCGTTCCCGATGACAATGCCAGCCGCCGGGACAGCCTCCGCGCCGGCCAGGATACCGGGCAGGAACATAAGAAATTGCCCCAGCACGACAGCTCTCATTCTACAATCCCTTCAACGGCTGCCAGTCCAAAACAGCCGTCGTGCAATGGTCACGGAGTTCAACCTTCACAGTCTGCATGATGCCGTTTCCGTGCGGTTCGCACGTTGTGTCTGCTATATCGAGATCATCGGACGAAAAGACCAGTTCCTCGTTCGCCGTAAGCTTGACGACAAACGTATCTTCAAAACCATCCTGTGGCAGCTTCGCATACTCTGAGAAGTCGAGCGAGATGCCATCGGTCGTCGCCTCGCACGTCGTGCAGACGTGGTGTGCCAACTGCGTGCAGAATGCCGTCGTGTCACGCGAAAGGGCCCGGTCCGCTCTCCGGCCGCATTCCCGGATCACGCTCACCCACGCGTCGACGGTCTCCCCGTTGCGCGCGGGGTCGTCGTGGAGGACGTTGGGCCAGTGCATGCCGCAGATTGGACCGTCCGGCTGGCGTGTGGGGCCTGTGCAGATCGTTATCCAGTTGAGGATGTCCCGCCCGCGGTCAACCGTCATCACCCCCGCATCGAAGCCGAACACTCCATGAGGAATCTCCGCAGCCTTGTGCATGGTCGAGTAAGGCGTCGAGATGTATGTCACACCGGCCTGTTTCAGGATCGACGCCAGGTTGCGCTCCTCAGGTCCGAAGCAGTGCAGGAAGGCCGCCGGCACGAACGACCGGGGGAAGGGACCGAGGTCATGCTGATCGAGCAGTCTCTGGTAGAAGTCGAGGTGTGCTCTCACATCGCACTCCGGTCTCATCGCTCCGTCTTTGTCGTGCCACTCGGCTCGCGAGGCAACACCATCGGTCCAGTACTCGTGGCCGACGCCGTGCAGGACCAGCTCAAAGTGGTCGCGGCCATC
>Ga0207984_1001927_pt1 | contig 9865 bp, 8 predicted proteins | sample ETNtaG_30_FD_185760 | JGI IMG/M metagenome (GOLD analysis project Ga0207984, IMG submission 185760) | Marine microbial and viral communities from oxygen minimum zone, Eastern Pacific Ocean - ETNP201306PF43B (SPAdes) (version 2) | ecosystem: Environmental > Aquatic > Marine > Oceanic ...
ACACAATTTCGCTTTGGTATTCATCAATTACCGAAAGTAGAATTTTTTACGGTTACTGCAAATCTTCCCGGCATCAGTGTTGATAATACCACCTTACCTACCCCATATAAAGACATTTCTATTATGGGAGAAAAACCAACATTTGAAAATCTTACAATATCTTTTATTGTAGATGAGTATTTGGAAAATTATATCTCCCTTCATAATTGGTTAACTGGTATTGGTTTTCCTCAAGACAGGTCACAATTTTCTACATATAGAGATATTACATCAAACACTCCAGCTGCCGGTGGTTCAAATCCAGTAGATATAGTTGGTAAATCTGTTCCAGATAAAGCAATGTATTCTGATGCATTTCTTATGATACTTTCCAATAAAAATAATCCTATTGTAGAAGTAAATTTTCATAACGTATTTCCAACATCTTTAAGTGCGTTGGATTTTAGTCAAGCTGCAACAGACGTAGAATACTTAACTGCATCAGCTGAATTCTCATATCAAGTGTATGAAATCAATACATTATAAATATGTTTGAGCAGATACGATATACTTTAACAAATATATCAAATTTAAGACTTGTAAATAGTCAATATAAAAAGAGAGAGAAGATCATACTCTGCTCACCTTTGAAAGCTATATAATGAACTTAGACGAATTAAAAGCAGAAGCCAGACAAGACTTACCCATTCTTGACCATGAGCATATGGACCAAGAGTCATATAAAAATCAAGTTATAAAACCAAAATGGTTAGGATACAAAACCAATTTTGAGCAGCTTCTCATTCTTAGAAAATCTGAACACCAAAAACTGTTTCGTGAGAAATGGGAATATTATGGTGGCAAAGCAGATGCTAAAGTTTATGTCGCAAAACCATTTGACTTCAAAGTTTTAAAAAGTGACCTCCACATGTTTATACAATCTGATGATGAGATATTGGAATTGCAAAATAAAATAGCGTATTACGAACTTATCATAAAATACATCGAAGGGGTTATTAAATCAATTGACAATCGTGGGTGGGATATTCGCCATGCACAGGATTGGAAAAAGTTCGAAGCTGGTATGATATGATATGCAAATTGAAAAAAAGAATGAAGTATATTTAATTCTAAAAGACTTAGAGCCGTCAACTTCACAAGAGCTCTCATCCTTCTTCACCTTTGAAGTCCCCGGTGCAAAATTTATGCCCATGTATCGTAATCGTATGTGGGATGGTAAGATACGGTTGTTCAGTCCAGGCTCCGGTGAGATATATGTAGGACTACTCCCGTACATAAAGAAGTTTTGTGATAGAAATAATGTTGACTATATAATAGGAGAAGGAGTTGAAGATGATAGGGATGTTGTACGTGAAGTTGTTAAAGGGTTTGTCAAATCGCTCAAACCAAAATCTAAAGGAAAGTCACTTAAAATTCGTGACTACCAAATTGATGCTGTACACCATGCCATTGCCAGAAATCGTGCTCTTCTTGTTTCTCCTACTGCTAGTGGTAAGTCATTAATAATATATGCACTAGTCCGTTATTATCATATGATGGGCTTGAAAACTTTGATACTTGTTCCTACCACCTCTCTCGTAGAACAGATGTACACTGATTTTGAAGACTATGGTTGGAGTTCCGGCACATACTGTCAAAAAATATATCAGGGGCATGATAGAAAGGTTACCAGAGATGTTGTAATATCAACCTGGCAATCCATCTACAAAATGCCGAAGAAATATTTTGAACAGTTCGGTTGTATAATCGGTGACGAGGCTCATCTATTCAAAGCAAAGTCTCTCACAGGTATAATGACTAAGTTGCACCAATGTAAGTACAGGTTCGGTCTTACAGGGACGCTGGACGGTACTCAGACGCATCAACTTGTACTAGAGGGGTTATTTGGTGCAGTTGAAAATATAATAACAACAAAGAAGTTGATAGACAGCAAAACTCTGGCTGACCTGAAAATCAAATGCATAATTCTAAAACACCCAAATATAAGAGAGAAAATGGCGTATGCAGAAGAGTTGCAATATCTTGTTGGGAATGAAAATAGAAATAAGTTTATACAGGATTTGCTGCTACATATAGATGGGAACACTCTTTGCTTATTTCAGTTAGTAGAGAAACACGGTCAAATATTATATGACCAAGTAAAAGATGCAGTGAAGGACCGTAAGGTATTTTTTGTTTATGGAGGAACAAATGCAAGAACACGAGAAGATATTAGAAGTATTGTTGAAAAGGAAAAAAAGTCAATTATTATTGCGAGCTACGGTACTTTTAGTACTGGTATTAATATTAGGAATATCAACAATATCGTGCTCGCCTCTCCATCCAAATCTAAGATTAGGGTGTTGCAATCCATCGGCCGAGGGTTGCGTCTTAGCGAAAGCAAGTCTTCCATTCTAGTGTTTGATATTGCTGATGATATGACATATAAAAGAGTGCGTAATTTTACACTTATTCACTTTATGGAAAGAATAAATATCTATGCCGAACAACAATTTGTATATGAGATAAGTAAGGTAAATCTAAAATGAATGCACCAATATCACATAAAATCATGAAACTCACAAATGGTGAAGAAATTGTTTGTCAAATAGACGATAAGATTGTCAACGATGAATATCAACTAAACTATCCTCTTAAAATTGATGTTCGGCCACAGATGACTAAAAAGGGTGTTGTGGAAGCATTAAACCTTAGTCGTTGGGTTGGTTCATATACAAGCCAATCTTTGTTTTCGGTAAAAACTGAACATGTTCTGTTAGTCGCAGAAGCTTCGGAGGGATTGTGTAGATATTATGATCATGTGGTAGAAGAGATAAAGCGAATTGAAGATAAGTCCATCACCAAAGCTATAGCTATAGATGATTACCTAGATGATATTGACGATGAAGATGTATATGATGAACTGTTGGATGAATCGTTATCTAGTGATGATACAATTCATTAAAAAGTCTACATAGCCATTTATGCATAGTTTTTTGATTTGTCAACCCCCTTTTGGTACTTGACATTATTGTTTCTATAGTATATACTGTAATAATGTTTGGTGGTATAAGGAGCGATTATGAAAAAGAAATCCAAAGGCGTACATTATGTTGATAACAAAAAGTTTCTTGAAGCTATGGTTGTATTCAAGGACAAATGTAAACTTGCAGAAGAGGCAGGGAAAGAACAACCGGCAGTATCAAATTATATCGGGGAGTGTTTTTTAAAGATTGCAACACATCTTTCTTTCCGACCTAATTTTATTAATTATACATATAGAGATGATATGATATCTGATGGCATTGAAAACTGTTTACAATATGTTTCAAACTTCAATCCAGAAAAATCAAAGAACCCATTTGCTTATTTTACGCAAATTATCTATTATGCATTTCTTCGGAGAATTGCAAAAGAGAAGAAGCAAACTCATGTCAGGAATAAAATGATAGAAAATTCTCAATATGAGGCTTGGACAACAATGGAGGGTGACGATGCAGCAACATATCATGTTTCTGGATTTGATCCAACTACAATGCTTCCAGATGAAGATGTATATAAGCCGAAAAAGAAAGTGGTGCCCAAGACCAAAGGGTTAGAAAAATTTATGGAAGAAGAAACTTAATTTGCAGATAGCAATTATTACTGATACGCATTTCGGTGCAAGAAATGATAACTTAAATTTTAATGAATATTTTTACAAGTTCTATGAAAACATTTTCTTTCCCACTTTGAAAGAACGAGGGATTACAACATGCATTCATTTAGGTGATGTTGTAGACCGCCGTAAGTATATAAGTTATCGTATTGCATACGATTTCCGTAGCCGTTTCATCTTGCAATTCCAAAAGTTTGGTATTGATTTGCATGTTATTATTGGCAATCATGACACCTATTACAAGAACACCAGTGAAATTAATTCTATGGATGAACTTGTTGGGAGGGATAGAGTATGGATTTATTCTGAGCCAACGGTGAAGGAATTTGATGAGGTTCCTATTCTGTTTATGCCATGGATTAATACAAACAATTATAGCACAGCCATAAATTCTTTGGACACAGCAAAGACGGACCTTCTTATGGGACATTTAGAAATAAATGGTTTCCAGATGTATCAGGGACAATATTCAGATAGTGGACATGAAAAGGAGCTCTTCCGTAAGTTCGATACTGTTTTTAGTGGACACTTTCATCATAAGTCAGATGATGGCCAGATTTATTATCTGGGTTCTCCATATGAAATGACTTGGGCAGATTATGATTCCCCTAAAGGATTTCATGTCTTTGATACGAACACAAGAGAACTGGAACGCATTGTAAATCCCTATACTTTGTTTGAGAAAATTTATTATGATGATACTATAAATGATTATAGTCATATGGTTGGGCCCACTGGCACTGTTTATGATTTTGAAAAATATAAGGATAAGTATGTTAAATTAATTGTGGTTAATAAAAAAGATTTGTATCAGTTTGATCAATTCGTTGATAGGCTTCTTGTTGCTGATGCACACGATGTAAAAATCATTGAAGATTTTTCAGAACTGGATGCAACAAATGTATCGGATGACATTGTAGAGAATACAGAAGATACCATGACTTTACTTGAAAAGTATGTTGATGAATTGGATGTTACTCTGGATAAAACTAGACTCAAGAATACCATGAAGTCATTGTATAGTGAAGCACAGGATTTAGAATTTTGATTGAATTTAAGTATGTTCGTTGGAAGAATTTCCTTTCTACCGGCAATCAATTTATAGAGATACAACTAGACCGAAATCCCACTACACTTGTTATTGGTGAAAATGGTGCAGGCAAGTCTACGGTACTTGATGCGTTGTGTTTTGGCTTGTTCGGTAAACCTTTCAGGGGTATCAATAAACCACAGTTGTTAAATTCTGTGAACAATGCTGGTTGTGTTGTAGAAATAGAATTTAAAATTGGCACAAAGAATATCAAGGTGGTTCGTGGTATCAAGCCAAACATCTTTGAGATATACATCAACGATAAGATGTATAATCAGGATGCAAATATGCGAGACTACCAGAGGTATCTTGAACAACAAATCCTCAAACTGAACTATCGTAGTTTTACTCAAGTTGTTATTCTTGGTTCATCTACCTTCATTCCATTCATGCAGTTGAAGGCTCGCCACCGTAGAGAAGTGGTAGAGGAAATTCTTGACATTCAAATTTTCTCATTGATGAACATATTGTTAAAGCAAAAACTCAAAAACATTGCTGAGAATATTCGTGATATCAATTATCAATTGGACCTTACCGGGGAAAAAATTGTATTACAAGAAAAGTATATCAATGATGTAAAGAAGAATAAGAATAAGATTATCAAAGAGAAGAATAAACTCATTAGTGACAATGAGAATGAAATTTTCTCAAGAAATTCTGGCATCGAGGAGCTCTCGAAGGATAACGATAACCTGTTAAGTCTAATTTCTGATAACGAGAAAACTAAAAAGAAGGCCTTCAAACTTATTGATATAAAATCTACTCTTATAGAGAAACATAAAACTCATTCCAAGGCTGTTGATTTTTTTGAGAACAATGATGAATGTCCCACCTGTCAACAACACATAGATGAAATTTTCAAAAAAGAAATGATATCTGATAAACAGAAGGATGTGACCAAGTTTGCAGTTGGTATCAAAGAACTTGAAGAAGAACTTTCGAAAGCACAAGAGAGGATACAAGAAATATCTGATATTGCAGATAAAATTAGAGAGAATGAAGTACAGATTGCGAAAGAGAATAGTTCTGTTACACAACTGGAAAAATTCAACGCTACACTGCACGCTGAGATTGCTCAGTTCAAAACTGGTGACGTAAGTAAATCTGATTACAATAAATTGAAAGAGCTGAAAAAAGACCTGTCTGCCACGGAAAATCATAAAGCAAAACTTCGTGAGGACTTGACATATTCAGAGGCGGCGAGAAGCATGTTGCAAGATACAGGTATTAAAACCAAGATTATCAAACAGTATCTTCCTGTAATGAATAAGTTGATTAACACTTACCTAACCTCTATGGAATTCTATGTGAACTTCACTCTGAACGAAAATTTTAATGAAACTATCAAGTCAAGGTATCGTGATGAGTTTACCTATGATTCGTTTAGTGAGGGTGAGAAGATGCGTATTGACTTGGCACTCCTGTTTACTTGGAGAGCTATTGCAAAGATGAAGAACAGTACCAACACCAACCTGTTGATGCTGGATGAGATTTTTGACAGTTCCCTAGATAGTACAGGTACAGATGAGTTTCTAAAAATTCTCAACACACTCTCTGATGAGAACATTTTTGTTATCAGTCACAAACAGGATGTATTAGCAGATAAGTTTAGAAGTACAATCAAATTTGAAAAGGTAAAGAATTTTAGTCATGTGGTGGAATAATGGGTAAACAACACTATTTTTTATGGAAGAACATAATGGCAATAGAGGAGAATAAAAATGAATAATAAATGGAATGATGAGTCCGGGCCGATGCCAGGAGGTGCGCCACCGGCCCCAATTGGTATGCCTGATATTTCAAAAAGGTCATTAGAAGAAGAAGGAATTTTTTTGTTTATGGAGCCGTTTGATGATGCGTCTTGTAAGAGTGCAATTAATTTTATTCTTACTCATAACATACAAGATAAACCTCTTAAAAAATTGCAATTAATGATTAACAGTCCAGGCGGTTCACTTCATGCTTGTTTTGCATTAATTGATGTAATGAAGGGTTCTCGTATTCCTATTCACACTATTGGGCTTGGAATGATTGCTAGTTGTGGAATTTTAACATTTATGTCTGGTGCAAAAGGACATAGATATCTTACACCAAATACAAGCATTCTTAGTCATCAGTATAGCTGGGGGTCAAAAGGAAAAGAACATGAACTGTTTGCCGTAGTAAGAGAGTTTGAACTTAGTACAGAGCGCATGATTAAACATTATAAAAAATGCACAGGAATGTCAGAGAAGAAGATTAGAGAAGTCTTACTTCCAGCAGAAGATGTTTGGCTTGATGCTAAAGAAGCGATTAAGTACGGTATTGCAGACAAAATTAAGGAAGTTTATTAATGGCAATATATCCACTAGTTGAAGTTAAGAATCCAATTCTCACTATACCCTTGTCGGGCTGTAGTGAGGAATTGGACAGGAAAGAATTGAAAGAAAATCTGGTAGAAACCATGAAGGAATTTCGTGGAATCGGGCTGTCAGCAAATCAAGTTGGAGTAATGGAACGAGTATTCGTTATGTATTCGGATGTAAATAAGGATGAAACCATAGCGTGTTTTAACCCACAAGTTACGAGTACTGGGGTAGAAAATATTTTGATGGATGAGGGATGCTTGCAATGGCCAGGATTGTGGTTGAAGATTCGCCGTCCTGACCACCTTGCCTGCACATATGAAGATGAAGAGGGCGAACTGCACGAAGTCACCATGGCAGGACTTGAAGCTCGAATTTTTCAGCATGAGATGGACCATATGGAAGGAACGAATTTTACAGAAAAAGTCAGTAGAACGAAACTGGATATGGCAAAACGACGAGCTCGCAAGTTGAAGAAAAAGTCATTGAATTCAAAGACTTAGCGACATAGTAATTTTCCCTTTAGAATCAAGGACTTAGAAGGAGTGTGGTAAAAATATCACACTCGACAATTAATTTCATCCAGCCCCTTGAAATTCTGAAAAAAAACACCATATATATAGGGTAGGGAGAGATTTCTGGATCTCATTGAGATAGGGTTGAAAACCACTGCTAATCACTCCCTCCCTCCCTTTCTGTGGTAAAAATGTCACACTTTTGTATAAATTCGAAAAAATCGACATACCTTGTCGCTTTTTTATTGACAATTCCTGTTGAGTATGGTAGCATATAAACATGATGAAAAATAAATCAACACTTGCAAAACTCCTCGCTGAAGAGGATATTTTCGTTGTCCATAAGCAAATGGAAACGGCATATTTTAACAGCAAGAGTCGGGAACTTGGTCTGCCCATCTGGAAAGATGAGGAAATGACTAAGGACATTTATGAGTTGTTGATTGGCCATGAGATTGGCCACGCTCTGTGGACTTCTCTGGAAATGTTGGAAGAAGCCCAAAGTCGGGGCATCAACCATGGTTTTGTAAATATTCTTGAAGACGCTCGGATTGAGAAATTGGCGGTTCGGAAATATCCGGGCCTCGTTGGTGTATTTAAACGGGGATATGCCGATTTAATGAAACGAGATTTCTTCGGTACTTCGGATCGGCCTTTAGATTCTTTCGGGCTTATCGACAGAATTAACCTTTTCTACAAGACGGGTGATACGTCAATTCCGTTTTCGGATGTTGAGTTGCCTTTGGTTGAGAAGGTCGGTAAGACAAAAACGCCTGCTGATGTTCTGGATCTTGCTGAAGAGATTTACAAGTTCATGGGTGAAAATCCTGAGTCTAAAGGTGAAAGTTTAGATATTCCTGATTCTTTCGCTGATGGGTTTGGTGATGACGATGAATCTGATGAAAGCGAAGGGTTTGGTTCAGACAATTCCATGCCTGCTGATACTGATGAAACCAACGACAGCACTGCTGATGGTGAGAACGGTGCCGGTGATGGTGATGATACTGAAGATGCTGCCTCTGGTGGTGATACTGCCGCTGATGATGATGCTGGTGATGAAGAATTAGATGGTGCCGGTGGTTCTGATGACACCGAGGCCGATGATGAAGATGATCCTACCAATGGTGAAGACAAGAGCTCTTCGCCTGAAGGTGGTAAGAATTCCACTGGTAAGGGCGCACCTCCTGTTGCAGAAACCGATACCGCTTCGGATAAGGGTATGGACGCCCTTCGGGATAAGTCTGCTGGTGATCGGGCATATGCTCGGATTCCTAAAATTGACTTGAAAAAGATTGTGATTGACAACAAGACTTTGGTTACAGAATTTAAAGGTCATTATCTTATTGAGAAAGAAAAAGATTCTCTGTTTTGGGATAAGACTCTTGAAGAGGTTTCGGCCATCAAGACCGATTCCAAAAAGACTGTTTCTTACATGGTCAAAGAATTTGAGATGAAGAAAGCTGCCGATCAGTATGCTCGGGCTGCTACTTCTAAAACTGGTTCTTTGGATATGGCCAAACTTCACACTTACAAATACAATGAGGATTTGTTCAAAAAGGTTACTACCCTGCCTGGTGCTACTAACCACGGTATGGTGATGGTACTGGATTGGTCCGGTTCCATGTATAGTAACCTTGCTGGTACTTTGGCGCAGTTATACAATTTGATTTGGTTCTGCCGGAGGACAAAAATCCCCTTTGAAGTTTTTGCATTCTCTGATGTGTATTATACTAAAACTGATGATGATAACGGCATGTCGCTCGGCGGTTTTATTAATGAATTCAAATCTGGTGATATTGCTCTTCGGAATTTCCATTTGTTGAATTTCTTCTCCAGCAACATGACTGTTACTGAAGAGATGGATATGATGCATATTCTTTGGATGTATGCTAATCATTATGGATATAGAAATTGGAAAGAAGCTGGATATCCTTATACGGTTCCTAAAAATCTACAACTTGGTGGAACCCCGCTGAACGAAGCAATCATTGCTATGATGGATTTGGTTCCCAAGTTTAAGAGTGATACAGGCGTTCAGAAGGTTAACACAATCTTCTTGACCGATGGTGCTGGTTCTAGACTCACTGGCACTTATAATTATCGTTTTGATGGTGAGGAACATTATAAAGAAATCGCTGGTGCCATCAACTCTTATCGGACACATGCGGTTATCACTGATCCGGTGACCAACAAGACCTATGAAACCAAAACTTCGGTTGATACTGATGTTCTGCTCCCCATCCTGAAAAATCGGGTGCCTGGAATGAATGTTGTTGGT
>Ga0207984_1001948_pt1 | contig 9784 bp, 2 predicted proteins | sample ETNtaG_30_FD_185760 | JGI IMG/M metagenome (GOLD analysis project Ga0207984, IMG submission 185760) | Marine microbial and viral communities from oxygen minimum zone, Eastern Pacific Ocean - ETNP201306PF43B (SPAdes) (version 2) | ecosystem: Environmental > Aquatic > Marine > Oceanic ...
CGTTCAACCGAGTCCTCGTCTACTATCGGCGTGACGGCGGCCACGGCGACAGCGGCCTGAGTGGCTGCGTCGACGGTGCCCTCCGGAGGTCGCAGCCGTGAGATATCCGGGATGTCCGCCGCCTTGGCCACCTTGTGAACACGGATTCCCTCGTCCGGCGCCAACGCGTCAGATTCGGTGCAGTGCTCCTCGTAGTCCTCGTACGCAGGTTGCGACGATGAGAAATCGGTTGCCACACGGGCGTCGCCAACGTCCTCGGCACCTTTCTCCTCGCTGGTCGTAGTGACCTCATTGTCGTCGATGTCTTCGACCGGCAGAGAGGCGATCACACCTCTGATCTTCCTCTGGAGGGCTGTTACCTCGTCAATAACAACTTTCTGCTGGGCGCCCCGAACTCCGGGCCCGAGACGTCCGCGTAGTCGCGCAGCCTGTACGATGTCATCGTCGTCTGGGTCGAACTCGTCGAGGGCAGTCGTTGCCCTTGTCAACTCGTCCACAGACTTGCGCAATTTTTCAATTTTGGGGTCATGTGCTGGACCGTGAGACTCTGCAGTCGGAGTCCATGGCCCTACCCCCGTCCCCTCTGCGCGCGAGGCCGGTGCGGTCTCGCGAGCAGCGGTGAGCGTCGAGTCGTTGTCAACTGCAGTGTCGTCCTTCGCCGACTCTCCATCGTCCTCCGTGTCTCCAATGGCCACGCTGTGGTCGAAGCGACACTTGCGCAGGATTGACGGACTCGGCGCACTGTCGGTCGTCGGCGCGTGGAGCTCCTCTGCCATTCCTTCCTCCTCCGACGCCGTCATATCAAAGTGAACCTTGCGGAGACTCTTCGAAAGCGGTGCGCGTGCCGCGTACGCGTGTGTCTCCTCAACAGTCGGCGCGCGAAGCTCCTCCTCCAATTCCGCTGGTGACAATACCGGGTCCGAATTCGGAGCTGTAAACGTTGAAAACATGCGCCGACAATCGATGCCGTCGACACCTGAACGCTTGCCTGGCGTCCATCCAGTGGGCACGTCACTTGACTTGAAATGGAGAGCGGCGCCCCGCGAGTCGATGTCGGTTTCGATCACGTCCCAACGGTAAGCGGCCGTCTTGGTGTCCGAGACGGGCACATTGACAATGAGCGCTGAAGAGTCGGGCGTGTTGCGATCACGGTCGACCTTGAAGTAGCCACGCTTTCGGATGGCCCGACCCGTGGCATCACGACGAGTCTGAAGTAGGAAATCGCTGCCTAACATGACAGGGACCTTGGCAGAACCGAACCCGTCGACGTCCACCACCGTCAGCAGCACTGTGCCATACTCAGGCAGGTCCTGGCTCTCTTGAGAAGCAGCACCTACTCGGGTGAGGAGGATGTCGACGACGATGGCCTTGGTATGCACCTTGCCCTCATCGTTGTGGATCCCTATCATTGTGAACCGACCGTCTAGGACGTCGCGTTCGGAGAGAGTCTTGGCGAAACCGAGCGTGCAGGTGCCTCGCTCCGCTCCACTGTCCGCCATCGCCTGGACCTCTTGCCCATTAGCTAAATGCAGACGGATAACTGGTACAATGCCGTTGAACGCGGTTGTAGTATCCAAGGCGTCGAACGAAGCTGCACCGGCGCGCGTCTCCGTCGTGTCCTCGATACCCTTGCCCTCCCCTTCTTTGGGGAGGTCCCCGCCATCTTCAACGCGCTGGATCAACCCCGAAATTCCGATACCGGTGAACTGAGCAAGGCTTTGCCATTCGGCATCGACTGTGCGCGGGCTTGGTGCGGGCGCGGATGTTGTTGCGGACGCACTAGTTGAGGAACCGGCCCACGACCGGTTCGATGGACGTGCAGGTCTCCCGGCTTTGCCACCGCGCCCCGCACCTCTCGATGGTCGTCCTGCAGGTGTTTTAGCCGCCCGAGACATCTTGGGGGGGTCGTCCGTCAGGAGCCCTCCAGCCGCCAAACGAACAGGACATTTGGCCCACGAATGATAGTAGTCGTCGCCGGGCGCTCCGACCAACTCGTCACAATACAGGCACACAGCCTTCTTGGGATCGCACCGGTGATTGGCGAAGTCCTTATCTTTGCAGCGAAGGCATTCGCCGTTCTTGAAGCGCCGCTCGCGATGAGCCTGCGTAGTGGGTGAAGATCGCAGCGTTGAATGGCGTGGTTGCGAGATTCCGTTGACGACGGCAGCCTCCCTGGTCTTCCCGCCCTGGAACGGGAAGGTTTGCTTCGGCATCAACGAAGAGGGTGCAGCGCCGGCACCTCCTGCTCCGCCGCGCTGTGTGGCGCTTGCTTGCGTGAGCCTGGCGTCGACGCGTGCGTCCACAATCTTCGCGAGGTCGTTGCGAACGTTTGTGGCTCTCTTGTCCTTGCCAACGACCGGGGCCCGGCTCATTGGCAAGGCTAAGTCGCGCTCACCACCCTGCAGGTACTTGACAATCGCAGGGTTGACACCGTCCTGCACCAACTTCACGAGGTCAGCGAAAGTGCGTAGACGCAGATTGATGACGACATCACGCGTGAACCCGATGTCGTTTACCGTGAGCAAGAAACGCCAGAGCTTGGACTCGACATCCTTAACGCGCATGTCATCGTACATCTTGAGCTGAGCCATCGTGCGGTGCTCGTCCTCGACAACCGCCCAGCTGCCAATCCACGTGGCAAGCGCTGTGCCCGCCGCGTGGCGCTCCAACGAACGCGAGTGCAGATGTTCTAGCCACAGTTGATGCGGTAGAACGAAACGTTGAGAAAAGTCATCGAGGAACGCGTTGAGTGCGTCCCGATGACCGAAATCGTTGCGCGTCCCCTTGGGGCCAGATTCAAACTCGAGGAGGTCCTCCACCTCGTGCTTGAAGAAGTCGTAGCGCTGGCGGTCCGCGTCCGTGCTGGCAGAAGCGGATGGCTTGAGGAAGAGGCTCCAGCTCGAACTGGTCGACCGCGTGCTCCGATGCATCTCTGGCATCGGATCTGCGAGATTCTCGACGACCTTCGCGCGCAGTCGCTCGAATGCGTACCCTGCATGCGCACCGGCGACCTTGTCAATGTTGTCGATGACCTCCCGGTTCTTTTTGACCCATACGTAGAGGTCTCTCAGGGACCTATCTCCTGTGTTGCACGCCAGCAGACGGATCTTGCTGAGGCGGTCCATTAGAGCCCGAGTCTTCACCTTGGCGATCTCGCTGCGAGCAACGATCGCCTCCGCTTCGCTGGCCTCTCGGTCGTGGCCGCCAGGGGCGTCCAGAGTCGTCCTTCGTGCCGCTTGGCGCCGGGCAGGATGTCTCGGGGCCAGCGCATCAACCGCACCGACCGGAATATCACCGAACCGTGGTACTTGTGCATGAGGAGGCAGTTCGACTGGAAAACGAGGTGCACGCTCTCCGTCCGCAACGGCGGGAGGCGGTCCACGCTTGCTTGTCATGCCCCCGATGGTCAGGCGGTGCGGGCCGGTGTGGGCGAAGTCATCCAGGTCAGCGTCGTCGCTCTTTCCTTCGGAGTCCGAGGCCGCTGGTGACGAAGGGCGCGCAGCTTGCGCAATGGGTACAGCAGCAGATGTTGAGGGCACTCCCGCTGGAGGCGGTCCGGCAGATGGCGTCCTAAACATGGCTGTTGATGTTGTGTCGGTGCTCACAGGCGCAGCAGCGGCAGCTTGGTGATCAGTCGAAGCCGCACTGCCGGTAGGAAGCATGCCGGCACTCCCGAGACGTTGAAACAGGGCATCCAGAACGGTAGTAGTGATCCGCTCTTCCAGGCCTCGGAGTTGTTGTTCGCTCACACCGCTGGCTGGGCCTGTGTTGGCTGCCTGTGCGGCGCCGGCGCCAGCTGCGGATGCGAGCTGAGTGGTGTTGGTCGCGGTAGTCGTCACCGCCGCGACGTCGCCAGAGGCGCCCTGGGCACTCTCTGCCGAGTCCGAATCATCTTGAGGAAGTGGAGCACCCTCTGCTTCTTCCAGGGCTCGCCTTGCGATCCCTTGCAGGGTGGAAGGGTCGTCCTCCTTCGACATGATGGGTGTCGCACACTGTTGCTTGCAGAAGCGACAAAAACGAGGTCAAGGTGAATTTGGACGTCGCCGCAGCGCAACTTGCTGGGCAGCTAGAGCCGCGACAAATTGCTGTTGTCTGGAGGCGTCCTCTCCCTGAAACTCGCGCAAATCAGCGGGCCCTACTGTCGCTCTCGGGCGAACACAGGGCTGTTGAGCTGTCTGCAGTCGTTGGCGGCTCTTTGTTCACTCCAACTTCACAGCCGATTGGGCAGAAATGTTTTGGCCTCAACCAAGATCGTCCCGACTGTGCCGTTGAAGCAAAACGGCCGCACGCACACTAGCGTCGCCTGTAGCGACTCGGACGTCCACGTGTGTGCGCGTGGACGCCAGGAAGGACACAGAACACGGAGCCAAACTTCGTGTCTTGTCAGCTGCGCGTACACAGCTCTTGAAGTGCGTGCATTGACACGTGGCAAATACAGGAAATCAAACTCGATAACGTGCCCCAAACGGCTATTCGATCGGCCACGCATATTTGGACTCAGTTAGGAAGAAAATGATATGGACTCCACCCACTGATATGGAATGTCCAACCTCCAATGCCTGCCAGCATGCACGCAAACGATCCACCCCGGCCCCGGCCACGGCAGCGAGGAGTGTAGGAGTACTTTGGTAGCTACGGCCCCAACCATAGATGGCCACCATTGGACCACAGCGCCCCACTCCTACCTCCACGCCCTCGTGGCTGTACCTGAGATGGATATCCCTCTGAGGACTACGGCTCTGACTCAGACACGATATCGCCTGCGACTCTCGAACTCCGTTTGTCCGACTCGTCGCGTGCCGACATCGCCTGCAGACAATCCGGACAGGACCAGTGCTCTGCTGTGGAACCGGGTGCACACTCTGTGTGTGCGACGCGCGGGCAGGTCTCACACATATTCAGGTGGCCACCATCGCCGCAGCGGTAGCAGAAGGTATCGTGGGTCTCCTCGTCGTCCTCCCCAGTGTAACGGGATCCCAAACGTCCGCGGCGCAAGTACGGCCTCAGGTCATCAGCCAACAGATGCGAATATCGGCCTGTCCTCGGATTGAAAACCCGGAATTCGTCCCGCGTCCCGCCTGGAGAGACATCTGCAACCACGCGATACGGCCCGATCTGCTTGTGTGGGTCCGTCCCCTTTGCCAGGTGCGCTGATTTCGGGTTGGCCCGCCACACCATGTCGCCCGGTGCGAAGGGTGAGTGGCGTGCGCCTGGCTTTATGTCGCGCCCGGCACCAAGGAAGTGTCGTTGCGCAGCGACCGCCAAAGCTACACCGTCGGCAAAGCGTGTTGCGATCTCCCGCCCCTGCTGCTCGGGTGTGAGCCTCACGTCGCGTTTGCGCGAGGACTGCGCTTCCGGCACAGCGACGTCGAAAACGAAACGAGGATGCCGTCCCATCACGACGCGGAAGGGAGTTTCGTTGGTCCGATGGTTTATCGTCGTGTTGAGGCCGAACTGTACGGCAGATAGTCGGGCAGCCCACAAACCGTGATAGTCCTCACACAGCTTCTTTAGCAGCGCCGAGGTCCGTTTGATGTAGGCTTCGGCAGTGCCATTTGCACGCTGACGGCCGGTAGCGGCCGCAATGTAGTCCACCCACAGTGTATCTGTCAAACCGCGCATGATGCCATTGTTGAATTCGGTCCCAGCGTCGGTGAATATCTGCACGGGCACGCCATGATTCGTGATCCACCGTCGCGCAACCGCCTCAGCGATCGTGCGGGCCGACTTGTCCTTGAGGGGCTCCAGAACCCCGTAGCCCGAGAACGCATCGACCATCGCCAACACGAACTTGTCCCCGTCTTCGCTCGGTTCTAACATCCCGTAGACGTCCAAGTGAAGATGGGTCAGTGGCTCCATCAACTCGCGCCGATGCTGCCCGACGTGGTAGCGACGATCCGAGTGCTTGCCCCTCTGGCAAGGCCTACACGCGCGCACGAACTCCTCGATATCGAGGTCCATCTGCGGCCAATAATAAGCTTGTTGGAGTTGGCGCTTTGTCTCAGCGATCCCAGAGTGATTCTGCGAATGCACGAGCTCCATCACGGAAGAACGTAACGTAGGTGGCACCAGGATGGCAGCTGAACGTGCCGAGAAAACACCCACTACTCGCTCGGAACTGTCTCCAAATTTGATCCAGATCAGCTTCACCCCAGGAAGTCGAGCGACTTCCGTGTGTCCCTCCTCCAGGGCGCTGATCACGTCAGCCAATTCCTTGGTCTGCCAACGCCGAATCTCATTGGGGGTCGGCACGTGAATTATCTCACGAACGCGGCGCGACGTCAGCTCGCCCACACGCTTTCCAGACCGTTTTGGGGACACGCGACGACCTCCAACCGTGGTCCCGGCCGCTCCTGAGCCGTCGGGGGCCGCGTGCGAGTTTGATACCCCGCGCTGAAGGCCCTCCATCCGCTTGACCCAAGCAGCACGCTTGGTTCCGCCGGGATCACACGAACGACAGCCCCAGAATCGGCACTTCGCATGATCCGTAACGTGAAGCCCATTGGGAAGTCGTTCGCGCGTCGAATATCCAAACGTTGCCGGCGACTGTTGCGCCTTGTCCTTGCTCCGCGGACGATAGATTGGATCTGAATCTCCGTCGACAATGCGGAAAGGAAACTGGCCGCGCTCGAAACGTTCAAGGCCGTGCTTGTCCGCTTCGGTTTCGAGTTCGTCGTTCCACGAACTCACTCGTGAGGGAAGATCAGACGGGAGATGAATGCCAGGCACATGATGCAGCGTCGCGCGTCGTCCCCAAGCCGAAAGCTCCTGAATCCAGCGGATGGCACGGCTCTCGCCCATTTTGGAGGCGGACGCCGCCTTGTCGAGTTTCCACAGCCACGTGACATTGCGGCTGTCGGTGTAGATCGAAAAGTCACGGAACAGATACGCATGCCACTTGCGGAGCGCATCGCGTATCGCGAGCAGCTCGAGCTCTTGCGTCGCATAGTGTCGCTCTGCACCCTTCACCGCTCGCGACCAACACTCCACAAGGTACTTGAGGCCTGTGCGTGGATCGCACTGCACGAGGCACGCTGCAATACCCGTATTGCACGCATCGGTGTAGATTGAGACAGGCTGTGACGCATCGAAACCGCGGACGACGGGATCCGAAGACACTGCCTTGCAGAGTAGACGCCAAGCCTTCTCTTCGACATCGGGTCGCCATACGAACTCGTGGCCCTTCCGGCACAGTCGAGACAGCGGACGCGCGAGCAGCACATACGCCGGGATATGCGATGACCAGAACTGGGTGTGGCCCAAGAAAATCCGCACTTCCTTCGCGCTGCGAGGGCGCGGCATGTCCAACAAAGCCTGGACTCTACCAGGGTGCAAATGACGCCCGTGCTCGTCGAACACGTAACCCAATGCGGCCATGCGCCGCAGACCGAAATGACATTTGTCCACACGCAACCGCAGATCGCTCTCCACGCAGCACTTCGCGATCCGACGCGCGATCTCGACCAGTTCCTCTGCTGTGTTGACCCCACCAATGGCGTCGTCCATCAGTAGAGCCACATTTCCTGACTGCAACAGGGGCTTGAAAATCTCCTCTGCGGTACGCTGCCACACGGCGCTGGCGTTCTGATCGCCCATGCTGGCTCGGGTGAACTCCATCCTTCGGTTGACCTTCTCGGTGAGCCAGGTGAACGCGGTTGACCAGCGGTCTTCCTCCGGCATCAGCAGATGCCAATAGGCGTGCGGCGCGTCTACCCGGAAGAGGTACTTCTTGCCTTGCAGCACCTCGAACAACTCGTTGAGGCGTGGCAGGCGGAACGAGAAAAGAACAGTGTTGCGGTTCTTGTCTCGCAGGTCAGTGACGATGCGAAGGCCCTTGATCTTCCCCTCGTCGTCGCGTTTAACGACCGTGAAAAGGCGGCTGTTGACGGGGGAATTGGACTCTCTAATGACACCCCACTTTTCCATCTTTGTCAGGGTCTCATCCAGCCATTGACCCTCCTCGCCGCGGATCTTGTGCTGGTCGTGAAACCACCGAGTGGCAGACTCGATGAGCCGGCCCATGCCCTTGGTGATGTCGGGCTTGTCAATCCGACCGAGCGGGTGGTCGTCGCTCTCGTCAAAGAATACTCGCGCCCCGCTCTCTGCCTCGACCTCCTTCATCGCTGCGACACACCTCTCATTGAGCTCGTCATCGACTGAAGACTCGACGGCATGCAGGGCGTTCGCATATGCCTTGGCGGCCATTGGGGATGCTTGATAGCCGCAGACGTCCCTGGTTGCCTGCTCCAGCCATACCACCTCTTGCAAGGCGGTTACCGTGTCTGCACTGACGTTGTCGATGTAGTCTTCGAATTCCATCCTCGACACCACTGCGAAGCCGAGTTGAAATTCGTCCTCACTTGCCTTCTCATCAACCGCATGGTGCACATCGTCATCGTCTTCCCTAGACTCATCCAATCCGACCTGCCGCAACTTCTCCGTTGTCGCTGCGGCGGCTCGTCCAAGCGCTTGATATGCGCTGGCAATCTCCGGGTGGGATATCTGATTTCTGCCCAATCGATGTGGCGAATCAGATGGGGATGTTGACTTGGTGTACGCGTTGATGTGCCGCGCCGGGAGGTCGTCGCACTCGAAACCACCGGCGTGCACGGGTAGCAGTTGTTGCTCAGAGAACCTCGAAACCCCGCCGTGCTCAATGTGATCACGCCGTGCGTGCACGGCGGCGATACGCAGAGCGTTCATCTCCCTTGTACGGTGCCTCATATGGGCGTGGACCGAAATTATGTCGGAGACCTCCTTTGCTGTCTCGGGTTGCGATGCAAGAGCCACACGAACGGCGCCGTGCTGTCCTCGCTCGATGTTGTCGAGGATGTCCACAGGATTCACGCGCTTCTGCGAGTTCTCTAGCCGGGCTATCGCCGCCTGTACTCGCGCGTGCATCCGAAGACGGTTCTTCATCAATCCTGGGTCCCGGGAGGTGCTCACCGCTTTCTTCACCGACTGTTCGTCTGTGGTCGGGTTGGGGGAAACAACAGCAGCGGCTGCCTCTGTGGCGGCAACAACTGCATCTTCCTCTGGCAGCAGCTGAGGAATGGAGGGTATGGTCTCCGCTTCACCAACGTCATGAACACGTATGTCATCGTCCGAAGTCAACGTTTCCTCATCCCTATCGGGCTCGGTGCAGTCATCATACGCTGGTTGCGATGACGAGAAGTCAATCCGCTCTCCAACGTCACCCTCTGCCGCCTTGTAGCGAATCTTCCCGTCATCCGCGACAGTACTCTCGTCGACATCGGCGTCGTCGACCGGAAGAGAAGCGACCACTCCACTGATCTTTTTCTGAAGTGCCGTCACCTCATCTATCACGACTTTCTGACGGGCGCCCCGCACTCCTGGTCCGAGAGCCCCGCGCAAACAGGCCGCCTGTACGATATCGTGGTCGTCGGGATCGAACTCGGCGAGGGCTGCTGTCGCCCCGTCTAGACGTTTCACCGATTTTCGCAAGTTTTCGAATTTGGGGTCCCTTGCACGACCGCCTGACTCTGGAGTTGGAGTCGGCGACCCTACCCCCATCCTATCTGCGCGCGAGGCCGGCGCGGTCTCGCGAGCAATGCCGCAAGCCGGATCGTCGTCGTCAGCGCCGGTTTCCTCAGCGGTATCGTCGCTGTCGATCACATCGCCTGCGGCAACGCTATGATCGAAACGAAACTTGACATGATTCGGTCCTGCGATAGGCGCAGTTGTAGGATATGCGTGTGTCTCCTCTACAGTTGGCATGCGAAGCTCCTCCTCTAGTTCCGCCGGCGACAGCACAGGATGCGAG
>Ga0207984_1001950_pt1 | contig 9765 bp, 5 predicted proteins | sample ETNtaG_30_FD_185760 | JGI IMG/M metagenome (GOLD analysis project Ga0207984, IMG submission 185760) | Marine microbial and viral communities from oxygen minimum zone, Eastern Pacific Ocean - ETNP201306PF43B (SPAdes) (version 2) | ecosystem: Environmental > Aquatic > Marine > Oceanic ...
GGGTTGTGGTTCAGGACTGCGTGTCGTTGTGCATCTATCAACTGGCTGGAGCCGAGATGGTAGTCTGTCTCGTCAATCGCACCGACGACCATTGTCGTTACTACTTCCGCTTCAGGAATCACAACTGCGTAGGTCCAGGACTGCCCCACTTCCCATGTCGGTGCTGCAATGGCAGTATCACTACTGGCCCCCCCGCCAGGTGACGTGTCAAGGCAGCCCGGCGCCAGCAAGAGCAGCACTATGACTGTCGCAGTGGACCTCATCCCGGGCTGAGCGCTGGGTGATATTAGGACTCTTCGCTGCCCGGCAGCCCAAGGCATTTGCGTGCTTCGGCAACCAGGTAGTTCGAACCAGTGACCAGTGCAGGACGCTCGCCCGCCCGCTCCAGTGCTGTGGCAATCGAATCGCACGCGCGACCGTTGCGCTCCAATTTCCCGACGATCGTGATGACTTCGGCGGCACTATACGCACGCGGTGAGTCTGGCGTGCACGCTAGCAGCTCCGCACTAGGCGGCAGCAGCGCCAGCATCTCCGGGAGCGGTTTGTCGCGCAGGCAGCCGAACAGCACTACTTCCGGTTCCTGGATGCGACCCAGAAGCCATTCCAGTGCGTGTGGATTGTGCGCGCAGTCGAGCAGAATGTTTCCCGCCTGCTCACGTCGCCCCGGTGGCCGCATCTCACATACACTAGCCACGACACCAAGCTGCTCGAGCGCAAGTGTCGCCCACTCAAGCGCGGAACCGCCGCTGGTGAGGTTGGTATGCTGCGGAATATAGCGCTGGAATTCTACCTCCCAGCCGGTGATGACCCGTGTTTGCGGCCGTACGATAGCCGCCTTGGTGCGTGCAATTGCCCTGAGATCGGAGCCGAGCCAATCGGTGTGCTCAAGCGCCAATGTTGTCAGTACAGCCACTTCGGCGTCGACGATGTTCATTGCATCTAGCTCACCCCCGAGGCCAACTTCCAGCACGGCGACATCGACTCGGCAGCGGGCAAACCAGAGTAGTGTCATCGCAGTCAACACCTCGAAATAGCTAGGATGCTCCGCCATTTCGCGGCATGTTTGTTGCACTTCGCCGGCCAGCGTTGCAAAATCGACCTGCCCGACTAGCCCTCCGTCGAGGCGCAGTCGCTCGCGCACGCTATGCAGGTGCGGGGATGTCGCACAGCCGACCCGGATTCCAGCTCGGCACAGCGCATCCTCCAGCAGCCAGCAGCAACTCCCCTTACCGTTGGTACCTCCAACGACTATCGCGCGTATCTGCTGCTGTGGATCACCCAACTCGGCCATAAGCTGCGTAATCCGCTCGAGTCCCGGCTTCACTCGCGTTTCATCTAGGCGGGCAAGCCATTTCAGTGCGGAGGGATAATCTGAAATTTCCCGACCATCCATATTTAAACAATTACTCGATTGACTCCCATTCCACAGTGTCTGGTAGCATGAGTCCCTGATCGAGCAGGACTTCCCGGAAAGATTCAGGCCGCAGTGAGGCGATTTCGGCACCCTTGGTCAATGTAGTATCTCCGCTGCGATAGAGCTCGACTGCCGCTGCAGTCCTAAGATGTGACTTCTCTTCCAGCAGGAAGCGCAGTGCTTCCTTAACTACGTCAGAACGACTGCTGAAGTGGCCTGAAGAGACAAGTGCGCCAATCTGCGAAACCAGTAGTGGAGGGAGCGAATAGGAACTGCTCATAAAATAATAATTAGCAATAGTTATTTATAATTATTCACGAAACTTTATATGCCTGCCAGCCATCTAAACCGTGGTGTATTTCATGCACAACTACAGACTGAACAGGCCCCTGCTGGCCGCGCTGCTCTTAGCAGCGGGCTTGGCAATGCTTGCCTTCTTGGCCGCTCCGGCGCAAGCTGGTGACTCCTTCACCGTTGACGTCAGCCCGGTCAGCCAGAACGGCGAACCAAAGGATACGGTTACCTACACCATTACGGTCGAGAATACGGGTGACAACGACGACGACTATAACCTGACCATTACTAGCAGTAATCGCTCAGGCTGGCAGGAGTACATCATCCCTAGCCAGCTCGCGGTTAAGGATGGGCAGTCAGAGACTGCTACGCTGTACGTCAAGATTGGCGACCGTTCTGACGCACCCGCAGACTACACCGAGTACGTTTCCTTTAGAGTTGAATCGGTTACTCAGGATGCCGGAACCAAGAACAGGCAGGTCACTGCTACCGTTGATCAGGTGTACGGCACCACAATGGAAATCAATGGTACTGCCACCCAGAATACGGACCCTGACCAAACGGTCACATTCAGCGTCGGGATTGTCAACGGAGAGGGCAATGGCGATGACACCGTTTCCTATAGCCACTCTGGCAATGGAATCGACGACTGGTCGCTGGTTTATGACGCATCTTCCAGGCTGGACCCAGATGAAACAGATGAAGTCAGCGTGAGTGTTACGCCTGACATAAACGCACTGGCGGGGCTGAAGAGCATTAATTTCATCGGCACTTCCGAGGACGGTGAGACTAAATCATCGGTTACGATAAATGTGCGCGTCAACAAGCTGCCTGACCTGAACGTGGTTACAGTAGGCCCGAGCGGCCAGGACGTCGAGGCAGGAGAGCGAGTCTACTACTCCTTTTCGGTTACTAACAAGGGCAACGCAGTCGATTCCTTCGACCTTGAAGTCGTAAACGATACCTGGTACAACGACGGTTGGGAAGCTTCGCTCGACACCGAGGAAATCAGTAACTTGGATGTGGATGAGTCCATCAACCTGACTAATGTACTGGTAATCAAGGCGCCCGCTAACGCGGCTGCCGATGACGAGGCGACTATCAAGGTTAAGGTGATATCGCAGGCCAATACTTCAGTTTACAAGACCTTCACCTCCCGCTCGACGGTGGAGCAGGACTTCGAGCCCAAGATTCGTATCGGGGGCAGCGACACCCAGAGCGCCAAGCCTGACGATGAGGTGGTCTATACCCTGAATTTGACTAACGAGGGGAACGGCGATGATGACATCACACTTAGCTTGCGTGGCGGTAACGCCACTTGGGGCACGCTTGGCGAATCATCGTTTACCCTCGCAGCCGGAGCGACTGAATCAGTTGAGTTGCGCGTATCTGCTCCTAAGGGAACCCTAGCGCAGAACGGCTATGTCATAACTGTCCGCGCCACATCCGAGGATGGCATTACGATGTACGACCGTAATGTTTTCCTAAATGTGCAGCAGATCTTTGATATTTCTGTATCGATATCTGGACAGACCAAGAAATCGGGTGACCCGGGAGATGTGCTGGACTACAGCATTCTGATTAAGAACAAGGGCAATGGTGATGATACCATCAATCTGGCTCTAGAAGGCGACAACGCAGACTGGGGCTCCATCATTGAGGATGTTGACCTCGAGGCTGATGAATCTATAACTGTTAACCTAACCGTCAACATCGATGAGGACGCCACCTTCGGCGATTACACTATTCCCATTAATGGCTCTTCTGACGAGTCATCTTCTACATATGATTCCAGCACTGTTACGGTATCTGTAAGCAAACAGTACAAAGTTGATCTGATTGTTTCTTCTAGGACTGGTGATCCCGGTTCTGAGTTGGTATATGCTATCAGGGTACAAAACCAGGGTACTGGCATAGATTCATTCGCACTTTCTATTGATAATTATCCGGAAGGTTGGATTGTACAGCTTGAGTCAGAACTGGTGGAGGATGTTCCAGCCGGAGATGAAAGTTCAGTCAATCTTACTGTAACAATCCCTTCCGGAGAACAGAACAGGGCGTTTGAAACCAATATTACAGCATCCTCAAAAGAGGCTGCTAACGAGAATCCTCCAAAGTGGGTCAACACGACAGTTGTGGTTACAACTATTGTAAATCAAGAGTTCTGGATTGACCTTTCCGTTGAATCAAGCACTATAAACGCGATTATAGGCATTCCAGTCACGACTACGATTAACATAGAGAATTTAGGAACTGGTGATGACATTGTAGCAATGTCTGTCGAGGCTCCCGCCAATTGGACCGCACTAGAATTTAACACATCTTTCCTTAACGTGGAGGAGGGTTCATCTGGCTTGGTCGGTTTGTCTATTACAGTGCCTGATGGAACAAATAAAGGAGATTACTCAATTGACATTTCTGGAGTGTCAAACTGTGCTACTTGTGCTAATGGAACGAAATCTCAGGATTCATTAACTTTAACGATCAAAGTTGAACTTTCGAGAGGAGTTGAAATTAATGCTGACGTGAACACTATCGAGAAGGTTCCTGGTTCCTCGGCCGTATTCAGTGTAGATGTCAAGAATACTGGCGATGGTAGTGATACTATCCTTCTGTCAATCTTGGACGATGATTTGAATTGGGCTACCGTTGTTCCTGCTTCTATTGAGCTTGATAAAGACCAGACTGCATCTGTCATGGTCACAATTGCTCTGCCTGAGTATGATTTAGATAATTTGACGACCCAGGAGCGTAGTGCCCTTGAAGGCACCCAATACGAGATTCGAGTAAAGGCCAAGTCTGCGGGTGATTTAGCAGTTAGCGCAGAAGTTGATTTGACCACAAATATAGGCCAAATTTACGGGGCTAAACTCGAAACTGTTGGTGCTTCTTTCATTGAGAGCTATCCCTCCACTGAAGCCAGTGAGAATGACAGAAGGGTGAAATTTACGCTGAAGCTGACTAATACTGGAAATAGAATGGACAACATAAATGTAGAGACTATCGCTACTTCATACCCTGATGAGTGGACAGTTTCCATTTACACTTTCCCCAGTTGCTCTACGTCTTTTTCAGGCTCAATAGCTGCTGGGCAGCAAAAGTCCCTGTACCTTTGTGTTACTCCAGACCAGGACGCGGAAACAGGCAATTTCACAATCATAACTGAAGCGTCTGCTGGAGCAGGTTCTCAACCTGCAGTCACGGCTGAAACAACGATGGATGTGCGGGAGCCATCTCGCAGCTTGACCCTTCAGGCGGCAGATAACGAAATAACGCTTGCACCAGAGGTAGGGGACGACCAGAAAAACACCGCCCGCTTCAAGATTACTGTCACAAATGATGGCAGCCACGACGACACCTTCCTCCCTGAGCTGGATGAGGTGCTGGCGAACGGCTGGACCTACGGATTTTACACCAAAAATACGGGGTCAACTGGTGACAAGTGGGGTACCAACGGAGAGATGATAGAAGATGGTCAGCCAGACGATCTCTGGTTCATTGTCGAGGTCGATCCGGACGATGTGGACGAGGGCAACTATAGCATGTCTGTGACGGTCAAGAATAAGGACGAGGATGCGTCAGAGTCGATTTCTTTGCAAGTGAATGTTGAGGCACCCAGCCGCGGACTGACCGTGGCAATTATCGACTCTGTCAAGGAAATATCGCCAGCTTACAAGGGCAGCGACAACGACAACTATGTCAAGTTCAAGGTAAAGCTGACCAACAGTGGCACCCATCCGGACACCTTCCTGCCCGAGCTGGAATCGACTCTCGACAACAACGACTGGGAGGTTAATTTCTTCCAGGACAGCTCTTTGAATCAGGTGTGGTCCAGTACAACGGGAGTCGAAATCGACTCTGGCGAGCTGGACGACCTGTGGGTCGAAGTCATCGTCGATGACGAGGCGGACGAGGGCAATTACTCAATTACCATCTCGGTGCGTAACCTAGAGGACGACCCCAACGCACGGCAGGAAACTGAGCTTACAGTAATGATAGAGCAGTCCGACCTGACACTGGAAGCGAGCGATATCACGCTAGAGGCGAATGGCGAGTTGGTCAATGGTTCAACTATCAAGGATGGAGATACCGTGACCGTCAAGGTCAAGATTTCCAACGAGGGCGAAGCTGACGTGGACGACGCGCTGGTCGAAATCTACTATTACGCCAAGGAGGCCGACAAGACCCAGGACGAGTCGGAGTGGCTCAGCCTGCTCTACAGCAAGCGCAACAACTTCCGGGGAGGCCAGTTCAAGGAAATATACTCCAACGTGGACTGGCTGATTACCGAGGGTGAGTGGTACGTTGAGGTGCGCGTCGACTATGATGAGGATGACCTTGATAATGGCGAAATCTTGGAGAACAACGAGAACAACAATGACGCTCGCTTCGGTGAGCTGCTGCGAGTCAAGCCTGATCTTGCTATCACTCTGATGCGGGTTGACAATCGCTTTGCCGGAGACCCGACCCTCTCATCCACCAAAACTCCTAACGTAGATGAGCAGGTGACTTTCATGGCCACTGTTGTGAACCAGGGGGCGGCCGACATCGACCGCGCACGGCTCTACCTAACCGCCGACAGCAGCGACGAGACTGGTACTATCCTGAAGGAGCGCAATGTCAAGGACTACTACGAGTTCAAGATTAACGCCGGTGAGACCACAACAGTTCGCTTCCGCTGGTACGCTGAAATGGGGGAGTGGAGCAATTTCCGTGCCGAGGTCAACCCTAGTTGCAGTGAATACAGTATCATCGACTGCAACGCGGGTGATGGCGGCTATCAGGATACCGACCGTATGTATGATGAGCTGAACCGCTACAGTGACAACATCTTTCCCGCCGGTGGCGCCATCTTCGACCAGGACGGCAATGACGTCAAGTTCCTCATTCTACCCGACTTCAAGATTGATAAGTTTACCATGGACCCACGCGAGCCAGAGGTGGGCGACACTGTCGAAATGACCGTGACAGTCTCCAATACCGGTAACTCCGACTGGAAGATTACCGACGGCATCCTGTCAATCGAGTTTGATGATGGTGCCGGCAATGTAATCCTGGAACAGGTCACCAGCGATATCAACAAGGGCGATGACACTGAGGTCAAGTTCAGCTGGGTGTTCCCCGACGAGGATAAAGACCAGTTGACTCTAAAGTTCGAGCTAGACGCTGGCAGCGGCAACTTCGAGATTGATCAGCTGGACAGCAGCAACGACGAACACGAGCTTGATGTTGATGTTATCCAACCTGCAGTAGTGGGTGAGATTGCTGCCTTGGATGTTTTCGGCCGTGAACTGGTGCGCGGTTCCGGTTTCAAGGTCTATCACTTTGTGGCACTGATGTCCATGGCCTTGTTCATGGTTGTGGGGACAGTAGTTGTCTCGCGCCGTATGAGGCGAGCGTCAATTGATGATGACGACGAGGAAGAGGAGGCGCCCGAGGCGGTTGCCGAATTACCCCCTGCCAAGATTGCACTCTCGATTCAGTCAGCGGTCGACGGCAATACTCAAGAAGCTAAAGTGAAGGTACCCTCCAACATGCAGGTCGAGCGTCTGGTCCAGAACTGCGTTCAGAAGTTCCCATTGCCGCACGCCAACTTTGCGGCACATGTGAACGGTGCGGCGGTCGATTCCGGCCTCTCGCTCGCTGAGGCGGGTTTGGTCGACGGCGCCGAAATCCATCTGGTCGCAATCGAAGAGTGATTGACGCGCTGGTAGTCGGCGCCGGGCCCTCCGGCTGTCGCGCTGCGTGGAAACTGGCCGAGGCCGGCTATAGCGTAGCGATTGCTGAGGAGCACGAACGAGTAGGAGACCCGTGCCAGTGTGCGGGGCTGGTGACGCCGCGTACCCTCGACTATCTGGGATATCGCCTGCCGGTGCTGCAGGAGATGCGTGGCGCACGGCTATGGGGGCCTTACGACAGCTACCTCGAGTTCGAAGCCCTAGAAACCAAGGCGCTGGTCATCGACCGCCCTGCACTGGACCGCTCTATTGCAGCACGCGCTGAAAAAGCGGGAGCCGAAATCTGGACTGGTACGCGCTACACCCGTGGCTGGCGTGACAACGGCGGCATGGTGGCCGAGTTGCGGGATAAATCCGGTATGCAACAGGTACAGACGCGACTTCTCATTGGCGCCGACGGCCCCGCCTCGCGAGTGGCGCGCGATGCCGGCCTCCACAACCGGCGTGAGGTGATGGCCGCTTTTGGAGGCGATGTCAGTGGCTACGCAACCCGTGACGGCTACGTTGACCTGTTCGTTGGCTCCGAGCTGGCACCGCGCTTCTTCGGCTGGGCCATCCCGACAGGTTCTGATACTGGTCGCTTAGGTGTCGCGACCACGCTACCGCATCGGCCGCGCAAGTTCTTCCGCAGCTACTTCCATGAAGGGGCGCCGTCTAAAGTGCTCAATGGCGCCAAGCTAACCGCGCGCATCAGCGGACTAATCCCCTTCGGGCTGCGTGAACCGGCGTTCACGGATCATGTGCTGCTCATTGGCGACGCCGCTGGCCTCGCGAAACCAACTTCGGGCGGTGGAATATACACTGGATTGGTAAGCGCCGATGCGGCAGCCGAGACTGCTATCGCAGCGTTCGAGGCAGGTGACCTTTCAGTTGCTTACCTAGCGGAGTACCAGCAGAAACTGCGCAACCGCATTGCTGGCGAGCTGCAGCTGGGTGCACGGCTACGCCGTGCATTTCTCGCGCTGGACGATGCGCAGCTGGCAGAGATTATCCGCATGCTGGGTGACCCAGCAGTTCTGGAGGCTATCCAGCGGGTGGGAGATTTGGACTACACATCACGGGCGGCGTTCGCGGTGCTTAAGGCGCAGCCGAAGCTGGTTAAGTTTGCCCCGCTGCTGCTGAAGCCATTTGTTTAGTTTAGGGTAGGTGCCTTCCTCCTCGAGGTAGAACACTACGGCGAGCCCGGCAAACATCATCGTCAGTCCAATCATGACGTAGAGCGGCCATTTTGGTATTGGCACCTTGACACCAAAGCTGGAATCGGGAATCACGCCGTCAACACCCAGCACAGTCAGGTTGATGTTGCCGGGCGCTCCATCGGGAACGTCGGTCGTTGCCGTTTCCCATTCTGCCATTGACCAGTGCCCTCGGCTCAGCATGCTGCGCGTGGTGCCATTGTGGTCGAAATCGAGCATGAAACGGACGAAGTATGTTCCTTCGGTGGTGCCTGTGTCGCAGCGGCTACCGAGCAGTGTGCAGCGCAGCCAGGAGCGCTCTTCCGTGGACTGGATGTCAGTCGAGAACCGCACTGTTTCTCCAGTCGTCAGCGTTCCCGGACTAAAAGTAGCTCGCTGTCCAGCTGGAGCAGCATCACATTCCCCATCGCCGTTGGATAGTCGTATCCAGCAGCCTTCGGTGATGCGTGGTCGCGCATCCGTCGCGACAGCGTCGATAATCTCCGAGCTTTCGATATCAGCGCGCATGTAGATTTCCATGCTGACAACGACGTTTTCGAGCGGCTCTGCATAGCGATTCGTCACATCGAGTGTCAACAGATCGCTTTCACCCGGTACCAATTGCGGCGTCGTGAAGTTGTGGAAGTCAGGAATATAGCCTGGGTGACTGACATAGGGGTCCCAGTCAGCTCCGCTCGGTGGCACTAGCAGCAGTGTCAGCGCCAGTAGCGCGACCACCGGCCTGAAGACCATTTGCGTTGCTACTTCCCGTCGCATGGCCGCCCCACAGGAGCGGGGTTTTAACACTCTGTCGAGAGACTTATATCCAGCTACCGCTCGCGCCGCGATGCAATTGTATGCAAGAGCATTGCGCTTTGCCGTCGTGACGCTGATTCTGGCCAGCGCGCTGCTGCTCGCTGACAATGTAGCGGCGGACCAGGACTTCGGTAATCTGACCATCGCTGCGGGCGAGACACTAACGCTCACCGACGGCAATTTCACAGTTGAGGACAATGTCGAGGTGTCCGGTACCTTGGTCCTAGAAAACTGCAGCTTTGACATGATTAACGAGTTCAGTGCTGTCGAGAGTGAAATCCGAATTCAGCCAGGAGGTTCGCTGACGGTCCGCGATTGCAGCCTGACC
>Ga0207984_1001959_pt1 | contig 9746 bp, 9 predicted proteins | sample ETNtaG_30_FD_185760 | JGI IMG/M metagenome (GOLD analysis project Ga0207984, IMG submission 185760) | Marine microbial and viral communities from oxygen minimum zone, Eastern Pacific Ocean - ETNP201306PF43B (SPAdes) (version 2) | ecosystem: Environmental > Aquatic > Marine > Oceanic ...
CCCAGAAATGCTACCATTGCTCCGTTATCAGTACAATATTTAGATTCTGGGAAAAAAAGTTTACAATTTGAAAGAACTTCTTGCACTTCCATCCTGAGGCGATTGTTTGCAGCCACTCCTCCAGCCAAAACTATAGTGTTAATTCCACTTTTCATCACTGCCATTTGAAGTTTATTAGCTAAAATCTCCACAATTGATCGCTGATAACTTGCAGCAATGTCCGAAAGTAAAACTTTTGTTCCATTCCTTCCGACTTTTTCCAAATAGTAACGAAGTGCAGTCTTCAATCCACTAAAACTGAACTCGATTTCATTCGATTTTCTGAAAGCTTGCGGAAATGAAACAACATTTTCATTCCCCTTCAAAGCCGCAGTTTCAATGGCCGGACCTCCAGGAAATGCTAACCCCAATAATCGAGCCCCCTTATCAAAAGCTTCACCTACTGCATCATCCCTTGTTTCACCTAGGAGTGAATATTTTCCGATTCCTTTCACCTGCCAAATCTGTGTATGACCCCCTGAAACCAACAGACACAAGAACGGATATTCTAACTCCGGGCAAGCTATGAAGTTTGCAAATATATGCGCCTCAAGGTGATTGATCCCCAAACATCTAATTCCCAATCCTTGAGACAATCCCCGAGCAAAATTAACTCCGGTCAGTAAAGCACCCATGAGACCAGGACCTCTTGTCACTGCTACAGCGTCTAATTCATTACAAGTTATTTCTGCTTCCTTCAATACATGCTTTACAGTTGACGACAGACACTTCTCATGCTCACGTGAAGCCATCTCGGGGACGACACCTCCAAACTGCTCGTGGATTGACTGAACCCATGTGAAAGATGAAAGTATTTCCCCATCACGACAGATGGCTGAAGCAGTCTCATCGCATGAGGTTTCGATACCTAGAATTATCACTCAGGGACTCTAGTAACTACTAATTCAATATTTTTTGGTGAAAGGTCTGAATAACCACGGATATCTTTTGGATGTATTACTGTCGGTTCATAATAAGCTTGAGATCTTCGCCATTTTTTAAAATCTATAGAAACTATGATATCAGAAGCATCAATGTTAGCTATATAATCAACTCCCCCCTTTACAGTTAATGAAACAACAGATGGATTAGGATATACTTTCAATTCTGCTGGTTCATTTAGAAGTTGAACAGGGATCTCTGTAATGATTCTTTCTCCAATACTTTGTATATCAGCTTGAATTGATATACTAGCAGGTGAAACTTCTACTGTTTGAGGAAAATCAACATCTAAATCTACAGTAACATTTAAATCTGAAGTGAGCCCTTTAAATTCATGCCATTTAGTAGAAACTGTTTTTACAGGAATAACTTCTGTCTTAGGTCCTTTAAGTTCTATGCTTCTTGGAGAGTAAATGTTCGGCCCAACTTGAATAAAGCCTGGTGCAGGTTTTATCGACACATTGATACGAACTGGAACTGCCAGCACAGCATTGTCATCGAGTGCAATATGAATAGAATCAGGTTGAACAATGCTAATAAATTGAATATCAAAACCATCTGGGATAATAATTTTATCAGGGTGATCTTCAAAATAGATATTTAAATCGAAATCATACTCGGTTTTAATTCTGTCTAGATCTATTACCAGTTTAAAATTAGACAGTGGCTTTAGCAACAAAGATTGAAAGAGAGCTCTTCCTGTACCTCTGAATCTTACTTCAGCAGTAGGAACAATTTCAGCACTTAAGGTTTTACGAGCAGGAATATTTCTAATTTCGATGGGAATATCAAACGTATGAATATACTCTCTCTCCGAAACTACTAAAAACCACAAAAGAAGCGCGAAAAAAAAGGCACCAGCCCAAAGCCTTAAGTGCCCTTTCTTCCAAATATGTTTGTTAACGGGGAGTTTCATAATCCTATTGCATATACCCCAGATCGATTGCTGGCCTATTTCTCGGTATCTTCATCCCCCTCGATTTCATTTTCTGAATCTTTGGGTTTATCTTTAGTAATATCAGCATCTTCTTTTTCATCTATAGATGAGTTATCAACCGTTACATTTTCTGTCTGTTGACTTTCATCCGAGGAATCTTTATTAGCTTCATCTTTAACAATTTCTTCGGATTGATCTACTTCTACTTCAGGAGGAATATTCTCAAGACTCAATATTACTTTTTTATCTTCAGGACTTACTTCAGTTACTTTACATTCTAATTCAGTCCCCTCTTTAAATCGAGAAAGAACATTCTTCCGTTCATTTTGAGGGAAAGTTCTGGCAGGAATAATTCCTTCAACGTTAAACTCCATTTGAAGAATGACCCCTTTATCCAACACCCGAATAATTTTTCCTTTCACTTTTTTCTCTATTTCAAAATGATCTAAAATATCAGGCCATGGATCTGGTTCCAACTGTTTTAGACCTAACGCAATTCTACGATTTTCGTGGGATACTTCTAAAACTTCAACCTCAAGTTCCTGACCTGTTTCCACAACTTCCTTGGGGTGTCGAATTACTTTTGTCCAGGAAAGGTCTGAAACATGAATAAGACCATCTACACCTTCTACTAATTCTACAAATGCTCCAAACTGAGCCAGATTTCGTACTATACCCTTTTGTCGACTGCCTATGGGATATTTTTCGACTATGTCTTCCCATGGATCCGGTTCCAACTGTTTAAAACCTAAGGCAATTTTCCTCTCATCAGTATTGATGGTAAGTACCTGAGCTTCTACTTCACCATTGAGCTGAACAACTTCAGTTGGGTGGTGAATATTTCTACCCCATGACATTTCGGAAACATGTACGAGCCCTTCAATACCCTTTTCAATTTCCACAAAAGCACCATAATTAGTAATACTTACTACCTTACCTTTTATATTACTCCCGACAGGATATTTTTCTATGATTCCTTCCCATGGATGAGGAGAGAGCTGTTTTAATCCAAGTGATATTCTCTGTCTCTCTAAGTCAATGTCTATAACTTTCACTGTAATTTCTTCACCAACTTCTACCATTTCATTGGGATGTTTAACTCTTCCCCAAGAAAGATCAGTAATATGTAGCAGACCATCAAATCCCCCAAGATCTACAAACACTCCAAAATCTGTGACATTCTTTACTCTACCATCAAGAATACTCCCTACCTCTATCTCTTTAAGTAAAGATTCCCTCTTTTCCATCAGACTGTCTTCTAAAAGGGCTTTTCGAGAAATAACTATGTTTTTTCGAAGTTGATTTACCTTAACAATTCTGAACTCCATCTCCTTGCCGAGTAATTCATCAAAATCTGGTATAGGATGGACATCTATTTGTGAACCGGGTAAAAAGGCTTGGATTCCATCAACCTCAACTATCATACCTCCTTTTATGCGGCGGGAAATAGTGCCTGACACTGTTCCACCACTGGAGAAAGTATCTAAAATATTATTCCAAGTTCGGAACCAGTCCGCTTTATCTTTAGAAAGAATAGTCTGACCGTTTTCGTCTTCTAAGCGCTCAAGATAAACCTCAACGATATCTCCTATTGCAGGCATGTTTTTAGTAGTAAATTCGGAACGAGGAATAACTCCTTCTGACTTAAAACCAATATCCATAATAATCTCTTTTTCATTTTGGCCAATCACCCTGCCTTCGATGATCTTTTTCCCAGCAATATCTGAAATTGTATCGACATATTGCTGTAAAATATTAGAATCTAACTGATCAACTAATTCTTCCGAAGTATCCAAATCTGAAACATGAACCTGACGAATATCATTAAAGAGGTCTGAATCTAAATAATCAATAAGCTCCCCATTTACTTCCTCATGTAGTTCATCTGATTCTTCAGTAATTTCTTCTAATTCCTCAGGTGACTCTTCTGTTTCTACCAGAATGTCTTCTTGTACCTCTTCTGATTCAGTTATCTGTTTTTCGTCAGTCATTTAATGATATTTAACTCCTTTCTATCAACTGTTTCTTACTTTTTCAACTATGAAAGCGACCTGTTCTTCAAATGTCAGATCTGTTGTATCAACTAAAATTGCATCATCTGCTCGTGTGAGTGGAGAATGTATTCTTCCAGAATCAATTCCATCACGTCGCTTCAAATCTTTTATTAACTCTTCCTTAGAAAGTTCAATTCCTAACTTCTTCAAATCTAATCCTCGCCTTTCACCCCGCACTTCATAACTTGCAGAAATGTAAAACTTGAAGTCAGCTTCAGGAAAAACAACCGTGCCGATATCCCTTCCTTCTACGACAGCATCTTTTCCATCAGCAATCCGTCTTTGTATGGTTACCATCTCTTCCCTGACTGAAGGCAAAGCACTTACAGCACTGACATGATCCGTCACTTCGGTTCTTCGGATTTCTTCTGAAACATCATTACCGTTAAGAAAAGTCTTAGATTCTCCATCAGATTCTTCTACAGAGATCTTAAGGTTTTGTAAAACACCTCTTAGATCACCTTCCACATTAGGATCAATGCCGGTATTTAAAACTGCTAATGTAACAGCTCTGTACATAGCACCAGTATCCAGGTAAATGAAGCTGAGTTGATGAGCCACTTTTTTTGCTGTAGTACTCTTACCGGAAGCTGCAGGCCCATCAATTGCAATAATCACGACACGTACTCCTTTTAATCCTGATGTGATGGAAGAATGAATCGAACAATTCCACTTCTCAAAAAGCTTGGGAAGTTACTCAGTTGACTTTGAAAACCCAAATATAATCACCTTAATTAAACTATATCAGAAACTGCCATTTTACCCCTAAGTGACAGTATTTCTTCTTCGGAAAGCCTTCTCCAATGACCGGGCTTCAAACCTTTAGTTGTAATACCTCCAAACGATATTCTCTGCAAAGCTAAAACTTTGTACCCCAAAGAACTGAATATTCTACGTACTTCGCGCTTTTTCCCTTCTGTTAATTTCAGTTTTATTTCCGTTACAGTTTTGCTCACTTCATTCTGAGATAAAACATCTCCCTTTCCAACCTCATCTGAACCGATGATTACTCCTGAATTAATGTGCTCTATTTCATCATTTGACAGGAGTCCTTGAAAGTGCACTCTATATACTTTCTCCACCTGATACTTAGGATGTGTCAATCGATTTGAAAGATCACCGTCATTCGTGAGCAACAGCACTCCAGTGGTGTCTTTGTCTAAACGACCGATGGGAAAGAGACGTTTATTTGTTTGAACAAGCTCCATTACTGTCTTACGATCATGTGTATCATGTGTAGTAGTGATGTAATCAGCAGGTTTGTTAAGTACAATTATCTCAGGTTCATGTTGGAAGATCATTTCCTGATCATCTAGCATTATAGTGTCTTCTGGCATCAAAGAAAAAAAAGGGTTTTCTTCAACCTCTCCATTGATATGAACTCTGCCTGAACGAATGATATCTTCGCACTTGCGTCGGGAAGCTACTCCACACGAAGCAAGATACCTATTCAGCCGCATCTAATGAACTAGAGTCAAACAGCTCCTTTTGAGAAGTAGGCTCAAGTTCAGCTGTCAGCTCAGACATTTCCCGAAGTTTGGGAAGATCAGAAATTGTACTAATTCCAAAAGATGTTAGAAAATTGTTCGTTACTGCATAGATAAGAGGTCTGCCTGGACTCTTTTCACGACCTTTAATTTTAATCAGATTTTTTTCGAGTAGAGATTTGAGAACAGAGCCGCAGCTGACACCTCGAATACTCTCTACATCAGCCCTGCTGGCAGGTCCTTTATATGCTACAACTGCCAATGTTTCGAGAGCTGCCTGAGAAAGTGCAGGTGAACCGGTTCGGGTCAGAAGACGACGCACCCACATCTCGTATTCATGTCGAGTTACCATCCGCCATCCTCCGGCTGCTTTTTCAATCTCAAATGAACGATCGGATTTCTCGTATTCCTCATTCAGAGCCTTTACAGCCTCATTTAGAGATGGAACATCATCATTGTCAAAACAACTGTTCACTTGAGCTTGTGTCAAGGATTCCTGCGTACAGAAAAGTAAAGCTTCAATTATTCTAATATTCTCTTTTTCCAGATTCATGCTCATTATGCCTCAATTCTCTGTAAAACAAGCTCTTCAAACACATCCTTTTGCATCACGATGACTTTGCCGTCACGAACTAGCTCAAGTAATGCTATAAAAGTGGTGATTATTTCCGATCGAGAGGCGGTAGGTTTCACAATCTCCGAGAAAAGGCGTTGGCTTTGATCGACAAAACAGCCAAGAATGTATCCTACTTGCTTCTGTACACTAACCTGCTCTTTTGTAATGTCGTAGCGATTAACGACTGGAATATTACTTAGCAGATTCTTAAATGTGGTAACCAGATGGAAGATAGAAGCATCACCCAAGTAATATGCGGCATCAGGTACACTGTTCTCCAGATTGAATGTTACTGCCCGTGGAAATTTCCTGCTCTGCTCATCTGCTCGTTCTGCTAGTCCCCGTGCCGCTTCCTTGAAGCGCTTGTACTCTAGCAACCTCTGAATCAATTCAGTTCGAGGATCTTCCGGTTCACCTTCTTCCTCAGAAACAGGTTTAGGTAGCAGAAACTTCGCTTTTATCCTCATGAGCAGCGCTGCCATAGCGATAAACTCTCCGGCAACCGCCACATTCAAAAATTTCGCCGCTTCAACAAATTCTAAATATTCATCCGTAATGTGCGAAATGGGAATGTCCATAATGTCAAGCTCATCACGCCTGATGAAAAAAAGCAATAAATCGAGAGGACCTGTAAAATTTTCCAGTTCAATCTGATAAGTGTTTATCATTTGTAAATAAGCCCCGTATTTCGCCGGGCTTTTTCGAGATAACCCGCTGCAATAGTTCGAGCCTTTTCTGCACCATTGTTTAACGCTTCAATAACTATATCTTTATTCTCAGCTAATTCCATTCGCTTCTCACGAAATGGCTTAAAGTAATCCCAGATGATGTCAGCTAGTTCTCTCTTTACATCTCCATAACGTAATCCTGGCGTCTTGTAACGTGAACGAAGTTGCTTTTTCCCGGCTTCATCCAGGAAAAATGAGTGGATATTATATAGAGTGCTGCTGTCCGGATCTTTTGGCTCATCTACAGGTGTTGTATCAGTAACGATATTCATAACCTTCTTTTGAAGTTCATCGTGATCACAAAATATCTCTAAAGTGTTATTGTAGGATTTGGACATTTTTTGGCCATCAATTCCGGGAATGAGACCAGTGTCGTCAGCGATAAGCGGTTCAGGTATAATGAATGTTTCTCCATATGTTGAGTTAAATCGACTGGCAATGTCACGGGATATTTCGAGATGCTGTTTCTGATCTTTACCGACAGGTACTACTTCCCCGCCGTACAGTAGAATATCCGCAGTCATCAGAATCGGGTAGCTCAAAAGACCGTGATTCGGAGCGATTCCCTTGGCTATCTTATCCTTGTATGAATGTGAGCGTTCAAGAAGTCCGACCCCGGTTACATTGCTTAACAACCAAGTCAACTCCGTTACTTCCGGTACATCTGACTGAACCCAGAAAACCGCTTTTTCCGGATCCAATCCCAATGCCAGAAAATCTGCAGCAGCCTCTAGTGTGTCTCGACTAAGTTTTTCAGTGTCCGTTACAGAAGTAAGGGCGTGATAATTAACAAGAAAACAAAATAGTTCGTTTTCTACCTGCAACTCAATCATGGGCTTCATCATGCCAAAATAGTTGCCTAGATGTAATCCCCCAGATGGTTGAATTCCGCTAAGTACGCGTTTTCCTTTCATGCTGTTGCTCAGTCTAAACCGAGAGGTTCCATGTAAAGATAAGGCCGCCATGATATCTGTTCTCTCTTCACAAATTGACGGATATAGTAAATTTTGTTGGGTTTTTTAGGACGTCTTATAAGCGGCATTTTTGCCTCTACAGGTCTTCGATTACCTTTTTTCCGATTACACTCCTGACAGCACGCTACCAAATTTTCCCAACTATCTTGTCCTCCCCGCTCCCTTGGTACAATATGATCCAGTGTCATTGGAACACTCCTCTTTGCACAATACTGGCATTGATGCTGATCCCGCTTTAAAACATTTCTGCGTGACAAAACAATATCGTTATTATGAGTGTTAACATAGCGACTGAGCTTAATGACACTTGGCAAAGGTAAAACTACAGATGGCGAATGTACTACTTTATGATAGCTCTCAACCAATTCGACTTTCCCAAGGTACATTAAACAAATGGCTCGGCGGGCAGTACAGACAAGGAGTGGCTGATAATTCTGATTCAGAACCAATACCTCTCTGTTTAAAATCCCGTTACCTTTTCGTTTAAGTGTCTTCATCAGCAATAATTTTGAATACTCTTTACCGTAGAGATGTGTTCACTGAGGTGATGATTATAATTTTCATTTTTCTCATCTAAACTTTCAATTTTAACAAATCCAGAACTGTGAATTATCTCCATCTCTCCAAGAGCGATTGCCACATGATCTGTCTTATACTCACCGGTTTGGAAAAAGATGAGATCACCTTTTTCTAATTCTTGAAGTGATATCTCTTCCAAAGTCTCTTCCTGCTCCTGCTGATATGCGTCACGCGGGAAATTAATACCGACAGAACGCAAGACAGTTTGGACAAATCCTGAACAGTCAAACCCTTTGGGTGATTTTCCGCCCCAGAGATATTGGATACCGAGAAATCTACCAGCGGTCTTCACAATGTGACTTCTCAAGTCATCTCCAGGCTCACTTTGCCAAGATGTATCGGTCCATCCTTTTGCACCGTCAGGCAGAAGCACTCGGCTCCAACCATTCTCTTGACCAAGAACGACCAGCTCGTTCCCAAAAACCAAATCACGCAGAATCGGGGAAGAATTGTTCCTTTCCGCATGAACTCCGTTTAGCAAATCGGCAACAAAACAGCTCTCACCTTCAGGTGCTTGTTTTTCAGTAACAGCGGATGAATTAATCCACCCTTTGTAGCCGTCCCACTGAGAGACTTTCAACCAAGACTCATCTTTATCAATAATCTTCAGCTGCTCACCTAACAAAGCCTGAGTAACTGTTTCTGATCTGTAACTGTTTTCAATATACACGTTAGCCACGGAAACGACCACGGAACAGTTACTACTCACAAGTTGACTCTTTTCTCGCTCTGTCAAATCTTGTTAATTTATCTTGACCTTTCGAGCAAATCAAGCCAAAACCCTTGACTCTTCCGACGAGAATTACTAAGTTTTTAGCGCTAATTGACAATCGGTTCCGGCAGGGAAATCCGTGAAAATCGGATACAGCCCCGCTACTGTAATCGTCGAAGAACTTCCTCTGAGCCATTGTTCTGAAATAAATCGGAATGAGAAGGGGGGATTTTCTGGTGACGCGTAAGTCAGGAAACCTACGGAGCCACTAATTCTCGCAATCACTTCCGAGGGCGAAGGAGGAGAATATGTATCACATTTTACGTACCTTACTTGTTTTACTCGCATTCCTGTTTCAGTCATCATGGGCATTAGCCGAACCGAATGCTATCACTGGTCGAGTAACCAATTCCGATGGCGTACCCATTCCTAACGTTTCCATTTCTCTGGTAGGATCCTCAGCAGGCACAACCACAAATAGCGACGGACGGTTCTATCTTATTTCATCGTCAAACACCGATTCAATCCTAATCACTCATGCAGCTTATCGATCAGTTAAATCAGACGCTTCTGCCAAAATGAGTCAATTCATCTTAGAGCCCAAGACTTACCGCTTTTCGCCGTTAACTATCACCGGCAACATCTACGCCGTCGATCGGCTCACTATTCCGGTGAGTC
>Ga0207984_1001961_pt1 | contig 9742 bp, 3 predicted proteins | sample ETNtaG_30_FD_185760 | JGI IMG/M metagenome (GOLD analysis project Ga0207984, IMG submission 185760) | Marine microbial and viral communities from oxygen minimum zone, Eastern Pacific Ocean - ETNP201306PF43B (SPAdes) (version 2) | ecosystem: Environmental > Aquatic > Marine > Oceanic ...
AACGCTGCCTCGGGCTGCTTGAGCCGCTTGGCCAGCATGAAGAAGAAACCAGCAGGATGCCAGCCGTCATTGTCACCGAAGGTGATGCCGGTGAAGTCGAGCGGGAAGTGGAGAGACTTGCCCAGTTCCTTGATTCTGAACGCGGGATGTTTCCTGCCGGTCGCGTTCTCCCAGCTCAGGAGGTAGTGCATAGCGTAGTGCATGCCGTAGTTCCAGTAGCCGGTGCCTTCGTGGCAGCCGCCGCCGTTTTTAATGTACGACTTGAAATACTCGCCCAGCGACTTCTCCACGAACGGTATCAGCTTGCGGCACTCGGGCCGGTCGTCGTGGAAGGCGAGCGCCATCATCCCCATGCCGCCGCAACAGACGCCGTTCCAGTTCGACCACTCCTTGAAGGCCCACCAGGGAGAATTGTCGAGGCACTTGAGCGCCTCTTTGAGGTAGAAGCGATCGAGAACATCGAAGAAGACCTGCTCCTCTTCGGGGGTAATGTCGGGCCGGAAGAGATCGTACATCAGCCCGATATCCGCGGCGTGTTCCCCGTAAGTCAGACAGAAGGGCAGCTCCACCTCGGGCGGGGTGTTAATACGTGCCTCACAACTGATGTGGTTCCAGTTCATCAGGTTGGCCAGATGGCGGAGGGCGGTCCTGCGGTATCTGGCCTCACGGGTCAATACCCATGCCGCGGTGAGGCACTGGAGATGACTGGCGATGGCACGCGTTCCCTGCATGTACTGAACCGCTTCCCCTTCGGCGATCGGTTTGGCCCGCACGAGCCAATCGGCATCGGCCAGTATTTGCAGGGCCTGACTCTCCATGAAAGGGGTGTGGAGTTTGTCCTTCAGATTGAGCGCCGTATCCCGACTGACCCACAGACGGGGAGATGACTTCAGTGTAAGGTTCTTCATTGTGACTGGTCGTCTGTATTTGTTTCGTTGCACTTCTCACTTCCGTTTCAACACCACTAGCGGCGGCTTCCAGAGCCCCTGTGGTCTGGGGAGCCTTTGAGCAACCGGCTGACAACAGCCTGTCCTGGTGGCTGTGGCGTCAGCCAATTTCGCCCTTCAGTATTCCCGTCTATTCCTCTATCGATTGCAGAACCTGTGCGGGCAGCTTCGCCTCTTCCATCCAGAGGCTGAGGTTGCCGTTGGGTGGCACGGGCTTGCCGCGATACTCAGGATCGGATCCCCAGTACATGGTGCCGTTATTGAAGTGGGTGTAGCGCAGAAATGCCTGTACCGCGATGGTGACCTTGCCTGACTTGAATTCCGGACGGAGGTCTGCGGTGATGTAGCCGCCGCGGGGACCGTTATTGTGACGGAAGTACCCGCCTTGGGCCTGGGCAAGGGGCTTGCCGTTGATGTAAATGATGTAGCCTTCCCCTTTGCGATCATGCTGGGAACCGCCCAGTGCGATTCTGTAGAGATGCCCGTCCTTCAGCGGCGGGACGTCAAATGTCTGCTGAAGGAGCAGCACTTCCTTCTCCCACATCGTGGCGGGGACAGCACCGCAGCCGCAGTTCGGATTGGAGCAGCGCGGCATCAGCGGCTTCTTTTGGCCGCCCTTCTGACCAAACGGGGCCGCGCCCTTCTTCCAGCCAGCCTTGGCCGCGTCGAAGCCCGGCTTCATCCATCCTTCCATGCCGGCAGGTACCGTTACCTTCCGGAGCCGCCTGCTTTTGCCGAGCTCCTGCTTCTCGGGCGGATCAAAGTTGAAGTAGTTCCATTCGGACCCGATGGCAATCGCATCCAGCCTCTTCCAGTCATAGTCGCTGACGCCGGCCATGTTGTAGAACCGGATAATCGTATCCAGCTCGAGCTTCAGATTGCCGTCGGATGCATTACAGCTCGGGCCTCCGCCCTTCAGAAGGGAACCGATCGTCATGCTGCCCTTCCGTGGCGGCTTTGCCTGCTGAGACGCGATGTATGCCGGCAGCATCTCGTCCAGAAGTATCGGACGCAGAGCCGGAGCCATGGCAGCAATGTCATCGGCCGTCGGCTCGTGTTTCCCCTGTACCCAGAGATTGGCAAATGCGTCTGTGTAGATAAGTGCAGCCTGCTCAGAGAGGCTCATCTGATCGAGAGTCTTGGGCTTGGCTTCAGGCTTCGGCCAAGCTCCGGGAAGCGGCTCCGCCTTGCCGCCAAGGAGCCTCACCATGGCCCTGCCGAGAGCATCGCCCACCAATACATAAGTTTCGGCATTGTGATTATAGTGATGGCCTGCGCCGGAAGGTGACTGCCCCTGGGGGCGCCAGTAGCCGCGGATATCGACGCTGGCCACTTTCCCGGCGAACTCAGGGCGCTGTTTAGGATCCCCGACAGCCATCTGTGCGTCGTGGACTCCTTTGTAATTATCGCCCAGTTCCCAGCCCCCGAACCCGACCGTCGCCACCACGGCCCGCATGTCGGGTACCTTGAATTCCTTGCGCACGTCCTGGATCAGGTTGACCAGGTGCTTCTCGTATTCTTCCTTCGAACTGCCTCCATCCTTGTGTCCCTGCCACCAGACGAAGCCGACGATCTCGTAGCCCTGCCCCGCGTAGCCGGGGATAACCTTGTCGAGGTTCTTGAGCGTCTTGTGAACGCCTTCCACCATGAGCTTGTATTCGAGATTCTCGAACTTGTTGTCGGGATCGGTTCGGCCGCTGGAAGGCGGGCGGAAGTCAAATTTCAACGCACGGTTGCCCATGGAGGACTCGATGAGCAGCACCGGTTCATCATGGAACGTACCCATCACGAAACCGAAGGGCACTTCGGGACCGATGTGCCTGCCGTTCGAGGTGGCGCTCAGTGGGCCGCCCCCTCCAAGCTCTTCTTTCGATATGCGCACCTCCCGGTAGGTGACGTCGTTCCGGACCGTCCAGTTGCCCTCGTCATCCGCGAACCAACCGAACTTCCCCTCACTGAGAAGCGTCTTCAGGTCGCCCTTCCCCTTGAGATCCACGAGCTTCATCCAGAACGCGGCCGAGCCGGTCTTCATGTAGGTGATCGTGATCGGATGGCGCTTTCCTTCCTCCAGTTTCACCGTTTCGAGGACAGGCTCTTTGCCGGGATCCCTGCGATAGACTTGCTTGCCCTCCAGCGTGACGACCGCGTACGTGCTGTCGCCGAAGCCCGGGCGGAGTTCGTGGGAACCCGTCATGGGGACCTCGACGAATGCTTCGACCACAACCGTGTGCGGCCCATCAATGGCCGGCAGGTTCACGGCAACTGTTCCGAGGGCGACTGTAGTTTCTTTGGCCGGCTTCTTCGTCGAGTAGTCAGCGGCCGCATCGAAGGCGCCCTTGTAGAGAGAAGCCATGGCGCCCTGCTCGTCGCCGGTTGCAGACTTGTACACGCGAAGTGGCGCCAGGGCCGAGCCGCCAGTCCCCAGGTTGCGCGGCTTCACCGCCGGATCGGCGGAGAGGAAGATGCTCTGGTAGAAAGGCCTTGCCCCCGAGAGCCTCCCGAACCCTACCATGTTCGACTGCCCGGCGAGGATATAGACCTTGACCGGTTTGTCCGCGGCCGGCGGGTTCTTGTCGGGACGTGGCAGATTGGCTGGCACATCGCCACCAAAGACACGGGAGATACAGAGAAAAACACAGAGTGTGCCCGCAAACCTGTTCATTTGGTACTTTCCTTTCCTGGCTCACTCAGCCAGTGGTGTCAGTGTGAAATCTTTGATGGTCACGCCTTTGAGACGCTCTTGGTTGCGGGAGAAGCGAAGGACATTCCGGCCTTTGAGCAGGGCGATTTCGACCGGCTCGGTCTTGTCCCACTTGCCGACGGTAAACGGCAGCGCGATGTCGATTGGTTCTTTGTCGCCGTTGGGCGCGACCTGGAGGTGCTGCTTCCAGCTTGTCGTCACTACTCGTGCGGTGAGCGCGTATTTTCCGGCTGCCGGTGCGTCGAAGGTGTATACGAAATCCTGCGGCCCCCCGTTGCGGCTGTAGTGCAACTGCTTCCCGCCGAGATGGCTCTTCATGAAGATGATCTTTCCGGTGCTTTTCGTTGGACTGCTGCATGAAGCTGCCGGAATCGTGATCGCCCCGTCCTTGCCAACAACAATGGCCTTGTCCTCGTCGGTCAGGGCTATCTTTTCAATAACGTCCTTCACTTTCGACTCATTGGCCTCGCCGATGTCTTCACCGACCGCGGCCAGCGCCACCGCTTTCGCCTCTTCGATAATTGCGCGCTGCCGGTAAAGGGCCAGGCCGTTCCAGAAGGCGGGATCGCCGGAGTGGAATCCGAAAGTCCGATTCTCTCCCAAGACGTCGCCCATCCACTGGGCGCGCTTGACCTGCAGGTAAGGTTTCCCGGTGGCCCGCGCCTGGGTAATCGCCAGGAAGTCGAGGTCCTTATTACGTCCTCTTTTGCCTCCTTTCACCCAGCCGGCACCCCAGCCACCACCAAGACAGATCGCCCAGCCGTCCGGTGTCCAGCGTGCGAGTGCGGCATGACCGCGCTGGGGGCGTGCTGTTGTGGGAACTCCGAAGCCGCGCAAGATGAAGCGGCCAAAGAAGGCGCGCCGGCCGCATACGCCGCCGTTCATGATGATGTTTTGAAAAAACTGCAACTCGGGCTTGTCGAACTTGTTGTCCTGCGACCCGTAGCGGACACAGGTCTTGACGGTCTTCACGTAACGCCAGCGTTGATCCGGAGTGGTGATGTGATCGGGCCGGTAGTTCCTGAGCATTTCGCGCCCCCAGGCAAGAATATGATCCGGCTCTTCGCCGTTGACGACCATCCGGTAGTCCCACGCACTCAGCCCCTCGAAGCCGGGATCGAGCTCGTTGTCCAGGAAAGCCTTCTCGAAGTGGAGGTAACGCTTCACCGGGTCCACGTTCTTTGGCGCATCGGTCTCACTCTTGGCGTTTCGCTGCTTGACCGGCACTGCATGTTCCAGACTGATACCGACCGCCAGCCGCTGCAAGGCGCCTTCCGCGGCTTTCGTGCTCGCCTTTTGAATCGCGGTGTAGACTTCCATGGCCCGGCCGTATTTGCCGTCTCTGGCGCCGTCCGCCACGACCATCTGGATCATCAGCTCTGAATCCGCCAGCAGCTTATCGATGAGAGCTTCCTGGTCCTTGCCCTGTTGCGCGAATGTCGCGAGGCCGCGGGGCGTGGCTTCGAGCAGGACGACGTACTGCGCCAGTGTGGCGTCCAGCTTGTCGCTCGACAGGAAGGACTCGAGTTTCAATTCTTTGATCGCCTTCTGCGTATTGGCCTGAGCCTGGGCATGCGCTTCTTTGGCCGCTTCGAGTTCCTCGATCAGTTTCGGCTCTTCGAGTTTCGCCTTGTTCCACGCCGCCTGACGCTCCTTGAGCGCCTTGACCCCGTCGGCCCGATTGTTCTGCCATTTGACCAGCTCTTTCTGCGCGGCTTCGCGTTCGGCATCCGTGGTCGCTTTCTTCAACTTCGCTTGCGCCGCTGCGATGCCCCTGTCGGCGCCACCGATCCACTTTCCCTTCGCGTGATTCACCAAGGCTTGTCCCGTTGCGACCTTGCCCCGATTCTTCTCTGCCGCCTTCTCCGCCTTCTCTGCCGCCTTTTCGTTTTCGCGGGCCTTCAGATAGGCGGCTCTCTTCTGCTCGTCCATTGCCGGCACGGACTTGGTCAGCTCGGCTCGAAGCACCTCGAGCTGCGTGGAGTATCGCGCTTCGAGTTTCTTTCCGGCCTCGGTGAGAGGCGTTTCCGGCGCTTTCTTTTTGGCCGCCCATGCGTTCGGTGTTGCGATCGCCGTGACGATCACCGTCATACAGATAGCTGTCACTGTCTTCGCTCTCATGGCTTCGTGTTCTCCTGATTAATCACGTTAGAGTCACTTGCTGTCGGCTTGTAGTCTGCTCACTCCGTGAGCAGGTTGAGGACTCACGGAGTGAGTCCACCACGGCGAGGCAGAGACTTAAAGTTTATCCTGCGATCACCTGACTGCCTTCGCGCATGAGTGCCCGTTTGCGCCAATTTAGGTATTCAAATGCGACGCTAGTATTTTAAGACGAGAGAGCTTTTACGGAATTTGAATGGGAGTCTTCTCGTACAGGGGCGAAGCCCCGTCTGTTTGCCTGGCCCAGCCCACAGGCTGGGTTTCGAGCAGGGCTTTCATTCAGGGGCAACGCCCCTGCCATTTGTGGGGAGTTCAGTCGCGCAAATGGTCGGGGCATTGCCCCTTCGGTTGTCCTACATTCCTTCCCAGCCCTCCGGCTGGGCCAGGCAAACGGACGGGGCTTTGCCCTGAAATCCGGCAAAATGTCATCGTCTTAGACTCCAAGTGCTTCGTCGGCACGCAGACTTGCCGCATGGCCGAGACTTGGTCGGAATAGCAACACCCATGGTCCGATTACTTCTCTCTCTTTTTCGCTCCCTCCAGACGAATCGCTGTGATCGCAAGGAAGAATCGATCGCGCCTGCTTGCGCATGTTGGTGATCGTCAGCGGGACCTCTTCGCTTTCCTCAGGAGATCAATCTCATCGGTCCGGAACGGCACAGCCGGCAGCTTTTCAATGTTGTAGAGGTTATGGAGTGGATTGCGGTGCCAGGCAAAACGGATGTGGATCGGCTCTGGCACTTTGCCGTGCCAGACCTCGACGGTGTCCTTGCCGGTGATGCGGGCGTGGGCCATCCGGAAATCGCCATCGGCGCCGGCGATGGTGAAGCCGTGGATGGCAAGCCCTCGCGGATGGGTCTGCAACTGAATAATCCTGTGGTCGTACCAGCCGGTGATGCCGGCGCGCATCAGGCCGGAACCGACCGATTTGAACTTCACTGTGATCTTGCCGCCTTTCACCGTCATGGAATCGAACATCGGGCCCGAGCTGACAATGTCTTCCCCATAAATTTTATCGCGAGCGATGAGGGCCAGTCGCCGGCCCTGATCTCGATTGTTGGCCGGGTGGATGTCGCGCTCGTAGGTGCCGAGCTTGCCGATGTCGATCAAGCAAGCCATCCCGGTGTTGGGTAGCGAGAGCGCCATGGCCTGGGCCTCGCGCAACAGGCACCAACGGTGTTTGGTCGCGACCGCGTTTTGTTTGGGGTGGTAGTTGGCGAGTTGGCAGAAATAGAACGGGAAATCGCCCTGCTCCCAATTCTTGCGCCAACCCTTGAGCATCTCGGGGAACCGCTTCCGGTACTCATGGGGGTTATTTGTGTTGTTTTCGCCCTGGTACCAGATCACACCGCGGATGGTGTAGGGGATGAGGGGGTGGATCATGCCGTTGTAGAGCGTTCCGCGAACGGCCCGCGGCAGATGCGGCTTGGTCGCGTAGGTCTGCTGCTTCCACCCCTCGCCGGCAATGGAGAAGGGCTGTCCGCCGGCGACGCTCAGTGATTGCCCGTCGCTCATTCCCCCGCCCCGGTATGCGGTGCAGCGGACGGAGAGGATGTTCTTCGCCTTCACCTGCTTTGCGGGAATCGTATGAACGCTGCCATCCGAATAGAAATGTTGGGATCCCACTCTGACACCATTCCAAAACGTAATCTCCTCCTTGTTGACCGTCCCCAGATTCAGGATGAGTTCTTTGCCAACCATCTCGTTGGGAAGCGCCACCTCCCGGGCAAACCAGGTGACGCCGCTGCGGCTTCTCGCAGGAAGCTCGATCGGTGTCCAGGCCTCATCGGTGAGATTGGGCTTGATGAAGGCGTCCTCCGTGTCACCGATGATCACCGAGGGATTGACGCCGACTTTCGCCAAAAATTCCTTCACCTCCTTCGCATAGGTCGCCAGCGTCCCGGCACTGGCGTCCGCGTCGGCAGTCGCCTCAGCCTGCTTCCCGGCGCGTGATTGCTCGTCGAGATCCGCGTGGAGAGTGCTGGTATCGGTCCACTGCTCGACCCTGGTTCCTCCCGCGCTGCTGTTGAGCAGGCCGATGGGCACGTTCAGGGCCTGATGCAGTTCAATCGCATAATAGAGTGCCGTGGCCGAGAAGCGCGCCGCGGTATCGGGCGAACAGACCGCCCAGGCGCCGAGCGCATCCGGCTGCGGGGTCGCGGTGCGAACGCTGAAAGTTTTGAATTCGCGGATCATGGGGTATTTCATCTGCGGCACTTCGTCGGCGCAGTTACGGAAGCGGCTCATGTTGTAGGACATGTTCGACTGGCCGGAGCAGAGCCAGACTTCTCCTACGAGGACGTCTTTGATTTCGACCTTTTGCCTGCCGGATGAAGATGCAACCGTCATCGTCCGCCCCTCGCTCGATGCCGGCATCGGATCGAGCGTCACCATCCACTTGCCGTCCTTGTCGGCCGTGGCAATCTTCCTCTGGCCAGCCAGGGAGACCGTAACTTTGTCCCCCGTTGTCGTCCATCCCCAGATCTTGATTGGCTTGCCCCGCTGCAGGACCATGTGGTCCTGGAACACATTCGCAACACTGAATTCGGCTGTGCCAACGCTTGCCGCAGACAGCAGCAGGACAAGGATAACTTTGTGTATCGATATTACTGTCATTACTCCGCCTGCTTGAAGACGCGATCGAGAAATCCGCGTACCTTTTGAACGGTCGGCTCGAACCAGGGATGGAACAGCCAGAATGGATGCGGTGACTTGTCGAACGTGTGCACCTGGCTAAAGATTCCGTAGCGGTCCAGCACCTTGATGAGGTCATTGCGGCCAGCATGAAACCGGGGGATCGAGCTGTTAACAAAGAGGATCGGCGGCGACTTCGACCCAACATGCTCCAACGGCGAGGCCTGCTTCCAAAGCGCCGGATTCTCCTCGTATCGCGCGCCCAACCAGGTGCGGGCCCCCTTGCCCCTGATCTCCCCCTTGGCCTCCGGGTGGATGAACGACACCACGCCATCGATGTTGATGATCGCCTGCACGTCGCTAGACGGCTTGCGATCGCTCTGCTGCTCCGAAAACAGGTCCTTGCCATTCGTGACGCCAATCAATGTCGCGAGATGGGCTCCGGACGAACAACCCAGCACGGCGATTTTCTCGGGATCGATCCGGTATTCCGACGCGTGTCTTCGCAGCCAACGCAAGGCTGCCCGAATGTCCTGGAGGCTCGCCGGATACTTTGCTTCCAAGGCCAGTCGATACTCCAACGTCACACCGATATATCCCACCGCCGCCATTTGCTGCGCCATGGGAACGAGATGACTCCTGCTGCCCGACGACCAGCCGCCGCCGTGAATCAACACCACCGCCGGAAACCCCTTCGCTTTCTTTGCCGTGGGATGGAAAACATCGAGATGCAACGAGCGGTCAGCGTAAGGCGTGTCCTTCAATACCGAGTAAACAATATTGCTCTTCCCGGCGACCGATTTCGGCAGCGTCGGCTTGACCAGTCTGATTTCGGGAAAACACTTCTGCTCTTTCAAGAACGCCGACTGCGGATTGAACCAGGAATCATGAGGAATGAGTCTGGACTCCGCGCGTTGCGCGGAGTCGTTCGGAGCGGCCGGCGCCTTGAGTGTTGCAATCAGGTAATTGAGGGGCGTTCGGTATTTCACATTCGGAGCGCCGGTATAGACAACTTGGCACTCGACGCCCAACTCGATGCAGCGCTTTTGCAGGCAAATGCCAAAGGTGACGCCATGGGTCGAGTCTGGACCGAGACCCTGAGCGGGCGGCTTATTTCCATAGGACAGGTAGACGGGTGGGTCCCCGGCGCTGACAAGTGCGAATGGCGAGTACTCGGCAATCCACGGAAGCAGCTTCTCCCTGTCAGCCAGGAACTTTGCAAACTCCTTGCCGTATTCATAATTGCCAAAGGCATGGCCACCATAGCCGGGGTTGACAAACCACTTTTTCAACTGCCTGG
>Ga0207984_1001964_pt1 | contig 9733 bp, 3 predicted proteins | sample ETNtaG_30_FD_185760 | JGI IMG/M metagenome (GOLD analysis project Ga0207984, IMG submission 185760) | Marine microbial and viral communities from oxygen minimum zone, Eastern Pacific Ocean - ETNP201306PF43B (SPAdes) (version 2) | ecosystem: Environmental > Aquatic > Marine > Oceanic ...
AAAGTGATCACCATAGTGGATGCCTCGGCTGCCATAGGACCAGCGCCTGAAGTAGTTGCCGGCCAACTTCAGTTTCTTGGGGTCACCTTCGATGCCTGCCTCCTCCAACAGGGCCAAGGCATTCAGCACCATCACACCGACCGGATTGATGTAGCCACCGACGGCATAGCCGCCGACATGACCATAGTTGTGCCCCCAGCCCCCAGCCGCACCCATCCCGGTGCCAAGGACCTTGCGCATCCAGCTCAGGTAAGGCACGACATGGGGGTCACCGGTCCGCAGATAATACTCGGCGACAAACATCCCCTGGTATGACTGCCCCCAGCCATCCGTGCCTTGCTTTTCTCCTTTTAACGGATCCGGGCCCGGATTCTTCACAAAGTCATAAGCCAGCCGGCGCGCACTCTCCAGGAAAACAGGGTCGCCGCTACTGAGGAGCAGCAAGCCCTCAAGTGCGGGGCCGAGCGCGAAACCGTCGCCACGCTCCTCCACAAAGGCGCCTCTCGGCAGTTGCCGATCCACGAGCCATTGGCAGGCATCCTTGAGTATCTTTGCTGACTTCTTGCAGCCATAGGGCCATAGCGGGGCATAGGGGCCGGTGACCGGCAGGCTGACTGTTAAGTCGATCTCTTTGCCGCCACGCCAGATCGTAATGGTCAGCTTGCCATCGCCGGCCTCTGCCTCGGTAATCCCATAGCCCAGGACGCGGCGCGGGTCCCTTTCATCATCTTTGAACTCTGTGGAGACAAACCGTCTGCCATTGACTGCACGTACGCGGTCGCCAATCCTCACGATGCCGTCAGCGGGCGAACCTTTGTCCAGACCGTTGATGACGAAGACTTTGTCGTAGAACCATCCGGTGAGGCCGGTTGGGCCAAAATTGAATGTGTATTTGTGAGCCTTGCCTTTGACAATTTTGGCGTAGTCACCGATGTCCGGGTGGTAGCCGTTTTCATCGGCAAGGAGCGGGGCTGCCGATAAAAAAAATACCAGGACGGATAGAAGGAGTGCGCACCGGCTTAATCCCTCATCTCGTTCGGATAGATTGGCCGTAGTGTGAATCGTCATTACTTCTCCCCCTTTGCGGCATCCATGCTCTTAAGAATTGCTTCCAGCCGCTTTCGTGCTTTTTCATCAACGGGCCACAAGGCACTCTCTTTGTCCGCTAAGACCCGGCGTATGTTCTCCGCCACGTCATTCGGGATCGGCGTCTTCTCCTTAACCAGGCGTTCCAGCCCCTTGATTCCGCTGCCGAAGGTGCCGCGGGCCGCAAAGGTATTGATATAGCCTTTCTTCTTGAGCAACCACTTTCCATAAGCGTGCGCCAGTTCGTCCTGCAATTCCGTGTCACGATTGACATGCTTCATGAATACGGTTTTGTCCTGCCAGCCGAGCGCGGCATGGCGCTCAGCCGTGACGATATCGATCATGGCCCGGCGAACTTCTGGGGTATTAATACTCGCAAGCGCCATGCATGCTTCACGGCGTACCCACCACTCTTCATCACTGGCTGCTTCGATCAACGCCGGGACGGCCGCTTCAGCCCAATCACCCAGGACCGCCAGGGCATCGGCCGCATTCATGCGCACATCAAAGTGCTCATCCTTCAGACACTTCACCAATGCGGGCACCGTAACGGCGGGAGACGCCTTTTTGCCAATATGCTTGAGCATGATAGTGCCGAGCGTACGCTGTTGTTTGTCTTTGTGCTTCAGCAGGCCCAATGCGAGGTCAAGCGAAGCATCACCGCGTTCACCCAGACTTTGAGCTGCCCCATAGCCGACACCCGGTGATTTGTCGCTGAGTGTCTCGATTAGAAGTTGCGTAGCTTCCTCGCCTTTGGTGGCAGCCGCACGCACCGCCTCGTAGCGCCCTTCAGCATCAGGGCTTTCTCGAATAATCTTTCTGAGTTCTGCCAGAGATTTTGCGGCCAGAGGGTTGGCGAGATAAATCTCAGAACCATGACCGTTGTTGTAGAGCTTCTTGACCTCCTCTTCACTCAAGGTCCGCGACCAGATCGCCAGCTCGTCGTAAATCTGGAAATCCTGATCACTCTTAAACTCCAGGCCCCCTATGGTTAACGTTGCTTTGGAGCTGACTATCGGGCCTGCTTCCACGCTCAGCGGCAGAGGGGGGGCATTTTTGCGTGGCTTCTTGGGCGGCACCACCACGGTGCATCTGATGATCCGAGACAATTCGCCATTGCGATAAAAACTAAGCTCCTTCTTGAGGCCGTCATAGACAACGACCTGATGGCGCCACTCCACACCATCACCACAATAACTTCCTCTTACCCAGGCCGCATAGGTCTCTGGCTTACCATTGACCTTCGTGTTGCCGGTGAAAGAGGTATTCCCGCGATCAAAGCCGCGTAGGTCCCAGCCCTCTCTGTTCGCCAGTGGGCTCCAATACCAGTTATGGCCTATGTAGGCAGTAATCGCCTGCCCGGACCCTTTACCAATACGGTAGATATTGTCTCCGCCTGTCGCCCGGGCCCAGAGGGCGATGCTCATCTGTTCGATTTCGCCCTTGGCATTGACCGGGTCTTTGTAACCTCTGAACTCGATCTTCTGTTGACTGACGAGCTTGAGGGCCTTGCCAAATTTGCCGGCTACCGTCTTCGGGCTGCCATGAGCGGCGGCAAAGCCTCGGCCAAACCAGGTTGACCCCTTGGTTCCATTCTCCGCATGTGAGTCCAGGTTGCCGTCAAACTTCCAGTACTCGACCAGCCCCTGCCTCAGGCTGGCCATGTCATGCCTTTCAGCAGGCTTACTGTTTCTGGCAAAGTATGCTTTGGCTGCCGCACGCATGCCTTTCGCATCGGAATGCACCGTCTTCTTGGCAAAGGGCTGCAATGCCTTTCCAATGCGCTGGCCGATGGTCAGATAAGATTGCGAATCGTAGTGACAGAGCGGCCGGAGGTCCCTGGTATTGATGGCCACCGTATTCGGGTCTGCATGCGCGGCGTACTCATTGGCAGCCCAGATATCTATTGCAGGCGGCCCCCAGCAACCATCATTGATCTTGGAGATTACGACCGGCAGTTTCGGGACGCCCAAATCGCCTCGCACATCTTTGATCAGATCCATCAGGCTGTCACGATAGAGCCCCTGCGTCTTGGCACAGCAATCATTCTCCCCCTGAAACCAGATGAAGCCGGCCAGCTCATATCCCTGGCCTTTATAGCGGGGGTAGAGCTCTTCGAGATTGGCGACCAGGTTATGGACTTGTCTGATCAGCCGATTGTAGAGATCACCGGTCCCACGACCCAAACGCTTCGCTGCGCTTGGTGGCAACCAGCGGTCATAGAGCATGGTGCCTCCCACAGCAGACATCATAAAGATGAGGTCATTATCAACCACTTCGCGGACACCCAGTCCCGCGCCAAACTCAACCCCGTAGCCTCCATATCCTGGGCCACAAAAAGGCGCCGGTGTCGCAACCGTGGGGATGAAACGCCAGATAGCCTCGCGCTGCTTTGCTAACTCAGGAAAATTTTCTTTCAAAAAGGAGAGAGACCCGCGGACTTCAGCATTGGACTGACCGGCAACAATGTAGATCTTGACCGGCTTGAGGGCCGGTGGGTCTGCTGCGTTCGCCCTGCGTGGTCCAGAGATGCAGCCTGCAATCAATTGGCTCAGGCACAAGAGGACAAGGTGTTTTCTCGTAATCACGGTATTACTTCGCCTCCAGTTTCTTCAATAGATCCTGCAGTAGCTTCGTGCCCTTTTCGTCTTTCTTAATCTCTGGGTCGTCCAGCAATCTCGTGACAACCGGTACGACCTGTTCGGGTGCGTGGCCCCCGACTCTAGCCAAGAAGGCGGCCAGTTTCCCTCTCGGATCACCCCAGGGCGGCTTCTTCATCCATTTCTCCAGCAGCTCGAGTGCATGGGGCAGAGCCGGCAAGACCTCTTCCCCCATCGGGCAGGCAACATTCCCCGGAATGAAAAGCGCCTGGAGGCGGTCAAGCTTGACGAATGGGGCTGCCTGGTTGTTGACGCTCTGCGCGATGGCGCTGATGACCCCTGCGCGGACATCGGCTGCGGGGTCATCTTTAATCTTGCGTTTGTCATACGAGACCATGGCCATTAGTGCATCAGCAGCGCCTTTGCCGGCATACCAGGATTCGCGGTCCGCATCGAGCAGCTTGATTAGCGCCGGTATGGCCGCCTTGGCCTTTGCGCCCATGGCCTTCAGTTCATTACAGGCAAACTCGCGCAGGTCATGCTTCTTATTGTCTAGAACCCTCACCAGAGCTGGAACTGACTTCACACCTGATGGGTCAGCCTGACCGACTGCCCGTACCGCGGCATCAGCCACGGCCCATTTCTCATCATCGAGTAGCCTGATCAGTTGCGGCAACGCTGGAGCTGAGCGCGCACCGATCTTTGACAAGGCCATCGCGGCACTGACGCGCACCCGATAGTCCTTATCGCTCAGAGCCTTTTGAAGTGCGGGTAGGGCCTTGTCCAGCGGCAGGCCGGCGGCATCCGGATAGGTGCCCATGTCCCCCAGCGCGTCTGCGGCATACGAGCGCGCATCCGCTTCCTTACTTGCCATCTCTGCCAGCAGCCCGCTGAGAGCCGTTTCGCCCCCGCACCCCAGCCCCTTGCGGCATTCATAGCGCACTCCGCTGGAAGTGTCGTGCAACCCCCGCAAGAGCGCCTTAACCAGGTCCGCATCCGCCTTGGGGTAGGCAGGCGTCTTTTGTCCTCTCCTCAACCGGACCGACTTCTGCGGCATCTTTGCACGCAGAGCCTTCGATGCATTGAGACGCAGGGCCTCGTCCTTGCTCTGGCTGAGGATTGAGGCCAGTTCAGGGACGGACTTGTCCGCGAGTGGATTTCTTTCTTCCGGCTTGGCCAGAGCAGAACCTGCCAGACAGATGAGAGCCAGATTGCAGAGAGTCATCGTTCTACTCATTGAATTTTTTCCTCACGTTTGGCACTCCGGCTGTGCGGTGAACAGAATCGTTGCTGCCGTGGAATCGTAGCGTCGGGCAGCTTGCCTGTCGCTTAAGGCACAGCTCTTTCCCTTCTAATCTTGCTTTTAGCTTGACAATGTTAACTTCAAGAGGCCACGGGCTTGTCCCGTGGAGGCTCACGTTTTTTCCTCGCGGTTCATGGCAACAATTTCCTGGGAGGCCACGGGCTTGCCCCGTGGAGTTTCACGATCTGTCGCAGTGAAGCGTGAATCTCCACGGGGCAAGCCCGTGGCCTCTCAAAACTTGCGTTGCAGCTTCGCGAGGAAGAAACGTGAGTCTCCACGGGGCAAGCCCGTGGCCTCCCAGGGACGGAGTAAACATTGTCAAGTTAATCTCCACTTTTCTTTTTCCGCCTTTTAATCTTCGGCTTTTGTCTTTTCTCTTCTAGCACCATCAACAGAAAGAGGATGTCGCGTGCAGCGAAGCGGCAGAAAGCAGAGGTGAAAGGGCAAGATGAAAAGGCCGAAGACAGAAATCTGAGATTAGAAGCATGATTAAAAAGAAAGAGGCGAGTCCCTGACGCCGTGAAACGTCCTCTTCAAAGACCACAGGCTGGCAGCAGCCCGTGGCTACGTCGGCTGTGGCCACGATACGCTACTTCTGTTTCTTCAGCAGCTTGACCATCGCGCCCGCCAGCGCATCGCCGAAGCGCACGAAGAACCTGCCGCTGCCCATGTAGTGATACGGCCGATCGCTGGCGACTATGCTACCCGCCCCGGGGGCGGAGATCCCCTGGCTCTCAATCCAGGGCAGGGACGGCGCCTGGCACTGGTCCGACGGGAAAATCGACGGCTCATACCGAGATCGCCTTCGCTGCGGACCGAAGCGCGAACCGGAGGGTCGTCTGGCGGGTACCGGAACTTCACGGTATTCCCGCGACCGTCGCCGGCGCATTGCCGGTGACCTGATACTTGCCGTCCGCCTGCCGCACCAACTTGAGTTGAACGGGCAGGCGATACCGGTCGCCCGGCCCGATTTCCCAAACGCGAACTGCATCGCCCGGCTTGAGGGCATCCTTCGGCGCGGGGCCGTCTGCCAGCGCCAGCCTCTCGGCGCTGGCGTCCGCCGCGAAGCGCCAAAAAGTCTTGTAGCCGTCGTCCGTCACCGTCATGCCCGGGATGACCGTGATTGCGCTCTGCAAGACAGGCAATCCTTCAGTATTGAATTCGACCACACGCGACATGGCAAAATCCATCCCTTTAAGGAAGGTCACGTCCGCGCCCCCTGCCTTAGTCAGTGCATAGCTCGTTGGATAGGGCGGCTTCCCGACCTCGATCACGGCGCCGGCCGCCTCCGGGGGCAGCGGCTGGCTGAGCGTCGCGGTGCGCTTGAAGTACTCGATGGATTGGATCGTCCCCCCATAAGCGGCCCTCTCTGTAGTCAGGGTCATCCCCTTGGCTTCCAGCCGGGTTCCACCGACCAGGGCCGCCTGTCGCACACCCTTCTCGTCGAAGGAGGCCAAGCCGAATTCGCCCTGGACGGTCATGCCCTCGAACGCAGCCGCAGGCCGGTCGCGCTGGGCCAGGCAGATCACATCGCGCCGGCCGTCCCGGAGCGTGACTTCAACGGCCACCGGCGCGTCCGCGTTCGTGAGCGAAGCCGCAGGCGTGACAAGGCGAACCGCCTTGACGAAACCCTCGCCGGCAAACGGCTCGAAGACGGCCACAAACACCGTCTCGCCCTTCCAGTCCCGGGGTCTGACGTAGAGGTTCTCCATGGTGTATGGCGTCGCCTTCATGCACAGCGCGCGTCCGCCGTAGGCTTCGTCTCCGGCATGGCCCAGGAGATACAGACGGATGAACTTGCGCGGCGCCTTTTCGTCAAAGTCAGCGCCCATGGCCATGCGCTCGGCTCCGGGCACGGCCAACTTGCCCGCCACGCCGGCCTTGGTCGTCCAGGTGACCGTCTCCGGATCGCGGCGCATGCGCCACGTCGCCGTCAAGGTCTCCGGGCACCGGCCGCGCCATGTGCTCGCCTGCGGGAGGAACCTTCCCACTTCCGCCGGATGCTTGCCGGTGGCGTTGACCTCGAACTGATCGGCGGGCGGACCGTGGAAGGCATAGGCAGGCGCGTTACCGCCTTTGATGCGGAACACGTCGACCACATAGCTGTTGGTCGTATCCACATCCACCAGGGCCACCTGACGTTCGTAAAGCCCTTCACAGAGGAGCGAGGCCTTGAGATACTGCGCGCCCGCCAGGGGGGCGAAGGACGAAACCCATTGGTGCCCGTACGCTAGACCGGAGACCACGGTGTTATGGTTGCCCAGCCAGCCGGTTTGGGGTTGGGCGTAGCCGTTGCGCGCCCCGCCGTCGCCGCACATGGGAACGCCGTGCGCCCAGATCTGCAGGTCGAAGGGATCGTGGTGAGCGTGGCCATAGCCGGAGCCCACGCGCACAGCCGCTGCGCGGCGCTGGCGGAAGTCGGCCTGCTCTTGACCCGTTTCCAATATCCCCGCCCACGTGCTCAGGACACGCGAAGGGTTGTTCGGAATCTTCTCTGGTGTCTTCCGAAGCTCCCGCCCCAGGTCCTTCAGCCGCTCGCGGTTGGGCCCGCTGACATCGCCGATGTAAAAGGCATAGCCCCCGGCCACGGTGATGTCTTCCTTGAACCGCTTGCCCCAGTAGGCCTTCGGAAACTGGTCAGGGTCTCTCATACCCGCGGGAAGCTCCAGCCCCGCGTTCCGGCAGAGCTCCAGGCGTGCCAGGACGGAGCTTAGTGCACTGCCGCCCCAGGTGTAGAAGGTCGAACCTTTCTTGTTCGTGCCGTCTCGGGTGATGGTGTTGACGGCAACCTCGTCCACCCCCATCGGACGGTTCGGATAGACCCAGACGTAGCGGAAGAGCCACTCCGACCAGGGCTTGACGATCGACGGATCCTGCTGCACGGCCATCACATTGGCCATCCAGCCGGCCGTGCCGTTATTGACAAAGGCGTTATACGTCATGACCTGGTGTGCGTAATGCTGGAGGATGTACGTCTCGTAGAACCGCTGCGCATCCGCGGGCGTCTTGATCCAGGGAATGAACCGGCCCAGCGCTGCGGCCAGCTCGGCATTGCCTTGAATGTACGGGAACAGGTAATCGTAACTGGTCACAAAACCGCCGGTTGAGAAGGCGCCGCGGGAGTCGTAGACCATCTGCTTGTACCGGCGGCGGAAGGCGGCATCCCCATGGATGACCCCCGGAATCATGTCATAGGTCCGCATGGTCTGGCGGAAACCGTGCGAGGCATTCTGCAGCCCCAGCCGGGCCAGACAGATGGCGGCCTGCCGGGCCTTCGCCTCGTCGCCCGTCTCATGGTACTTTTTGGCTAGTTTGATCGCGGCAAACGCCTTGCTGTAGGCCTTGTCCATCCGTTGCTGGCCTCCCCGACCCGACCAGCCGGCCTTGATGTAGGCTGTGTGCCGCGTCAACTCCTTAGCCAGACCGGGACGCCGCTTGAGGAGCGCCATAGTCCCGGTATTCCGCCACGCTCCCGGGCTTCTCTTGGGATCTTGCAAGGCGTCCAGTTCTTCCGGCGAGCGATTCCACAGCATGTCCTTCCCGTAGAAATCGATGCCCATGCCGTCATCCACGACCCCCGGGGGGACCAGGGCTTTTGCCCCGCCTGCGAACGCGCTCCAGGCCCCATGCCCATCGCCTCCGCACGCCGTTTGGGCATTGAGAGGCAAACACGCCTGCCACAGCTTCAGGTCGTCCGCGAGCTTCACCTCCGGAGCCCGGGCGTCGGGTTTGTAGGTCCCCTTTTCCTTCCAGCCGGCCAGGCGCTCAGCCGGATCGTAGAACGTTGCGCTCTTCTTGCCGGCCTTGCCCGCCATTTGAGCCAGCTTGTTGTGGACGTCGATATTATGCAGAAGCACCACGGGCAGCACGGTGGATGGATCGATCGAAAGCTTGACCTTGTAGGCGCGCGATTCCGGGGCGTGAAAGAAGAACTCCACGATGGAGTAGAACTCGTCGATCGCCGCACAGCGTTTGCGGTAGCGATTGATCTCTCCCGCCGGCCCATCGTTGATTTCGCAATTGATCACCAGTCGCTTGCTCATGCGCTCGACGTTTTCCGTGGGCGTCGCCGCGATAATGCAAATGACATAGGTGCCGGGCTCAAACGTCCCGAGGGATAGTTCGATCTGCGCGTTGTTCTTGTCCCACGCGACCACCCGGACGGGCTTGTTGAACTGGCCGGTGGCTTTGGGATCTGCGTACTTGGGGACGGAATAGATCGGTTCGGCATAATCCCGAATCCGCTCTTGGGCGACGCCGGGCAGTTCCGTTGCCCGAAAGCTCTTGATGAGCGTCTTGGCGTTATAGACCGGCACCACGGGCGTATAGCGTTGCAGTTGGACGCGCACGTGTTCCACCGAACCCGGATACGGGATGCGCTCCGGAAAGCCCCACGCACTTGGCGCTGCTTGTCCCTCGACCACTCCCGGCCAGCCCGGCGCGCCCAACTGGCTGGGATAGAGAGGGGACCCGGTGAAATCGGTAATCCACTCATCGACCGACGGTGTGCCGGCAATGGATGCCGTCGTGAAGACCCATGCCGCCAAACCCGCCATCACCAGCCGCATGCCCCTGCTCCGTCTCGCACTCCGCGAGTCGGCGTCGGCACTGATTCGTGAACCCGGAACTCTCATTTTCATCCTCTCACCTGGCTTGAACATGAACGGGCCGTGCTCGCAGACGAGCTGAAAATAGGCCGCACGGCGCTCAGCCATTCCCTTGGGGTCCAGAACCGTTGCAGGGC
>Ga0207984_1001965_pt1 | contig 9732 bp, 3 predicted proteins | sample ETNtaG_30_FD_185760 | JGI IMG/M metagenome (GOLD analysis project Ga0207984, IMG submission 185760) | Marine microbial and viral communities from oxygen minimum zone, Eastern Pacific Ocean - ETNP201306PF43B (SPAdes) (version 2) | ecosystem: Environmental > Aquatic > Marine > Oceanic ...
GGTCGGCAAAGTGCGCCTGACGCTCGACCCGGCTCCGCCGGTTGAACCGTTTGAGCAGACGCTGTCGCTCATTGACGGCACGATGGTCGTACGCTACGGGCCCGCAAACAGCGCGATAACGCTGAAGCTCTGGGTCGATGCCAATCATCCTGTCATCCACATTGCTGTCAGCGGGCCTCAGCCCATGACGGCAACAGCGGCTATCGAGTTGTGGCGGACCAAGCCACATAACCTGAGCTCGATTCAGTGCAGCAGTCTGATGGAGGATCGCTCCAAACCCGGCAGGTTACACCAGCCGGTCATCATGGAGCCGGACACGATTCTGACGGGCCAAACCAATCGCATTGGTTGGTATCACCACAACAGAAAGTCCGTTGGACCGTCGATGATCGCGACCATTCAGGGCCTCGCGGACTTCAAGCGGGCCGATCCTCTGCTGCATCGCACGTTCGGTGCGATCATCGTGGCTGAGAACGGCAGACGGATCGACGATACCCACCTGCAGGCATCCGCCGCGAAGTCACACCGTTTCAGTATCTATGTTGACGCTTCCCATCCCGCCACCGCTCAGCAATGGCTGCGGACGATGGAAGAGACTATCGCGTCGACAGAGGCGATTCCTTTTGCTCAACGTCGGCAGTCCCATGAACAGTGGTGGTCCGGTTTCTGGAATCGCAGTTGGATCAACGCAGTTGCCAGCAAGAAGGTGAAGCGGGTCCGCCCTTCCTTGATCCCTGCGAACACTCACCCGGTGAAGATCGGGGTCGATCAGTCTGGCCACTACCATTTCGGCGGGCAGATCGGCCGGGTAAGCATTCTCTCAGCAGCGTTGTCGGACAAAGAGGTCGAGGCCCTGTTCCGACGGGAGCACGACAAAGGAATCTCGCATGGGAATGTGTTGTTCAGTGGCAGACCCAAACAGGGAGATGCGCTTCCGGATTCCAAAGCGTGGTCGTTCGCCGGGGGCGTCACGATTGAGGCATGGGTCAAAGATGCCAGGGGCGGCCGCATCGTCGATAAGATCACGCCCGGCGGCAAGGATGGATTCCTGCTGGATACGTATCCGGGCAACTCGCTGCGATTGATCGTCGGCGAACAGACATTTCAAAAGCCCAATGCGCTGCCCGCCGGCAAATGGACGCACGTGGCTGCTGTGGTGAACAGCCAGACCGGCCAAATCAGAACTTTCGTCAACGGCAAAGTCATCACGGACAGAAAATGGCAGACGGGCCATCCCGACGAAGCACAGTTGGTCAGCGGGGCCTATGCGTTGCAGCGGTACATCAGTGCGTGTGCCGGCCGCGGCCGGTACCCGATTAAGTTCAACGGATCGATCTTCACCGTGCCGCACGCGGGAGACCCGGACTTTCGCCGTTGGGGGCCGGGGTACTGGTGGCAGAATACGCGGCTGCCTTACCTCAGCATGTGCACCAGCGGCGACTATGAAATGATGCGCCCTCTGTTCCGCATGTACGCAACGGAACTGATGCCGTTGCACAAGTACCGCACCAGGCTGCAGACCGGCGCCGACGGCGCGTTCATCCCTGAGTGCATCTACTTCTGGGGCGACCAGTTTTCGGCCACCTATGGCTGGAAACCCCTGGTCGAACGGGGTGAAGACAAACTGCAGGAAAGTGGTTGGCACAAATGGGAATGGGTCTCCGGGCCGGAGCTGGTCTTCATGATGCTCGATTGTTTCGAGCACACACTCGATGAGACGTTCCTCAAGGAGACGCTTCTGCCCAGCGCCCACGAGATCCTCACCTTCTTTGTCAGTCACTACCAGACCAATGACGCGGGCAAGCTTGTCATGCACCCATCCATGGCGTGCGAGACGTGGTGGGCCTGCACCAATCCCATGCCGGAGCTGGCAGGTCTGCACGCGGTGTCCGCTCGGCTCCTCGCTCTGCCCGAAGACCTGACAACGGCAGAACAGCGGGCGTTCTGGCAAGCCGTCCAGAAGAAGCTGCCCGATTTGCCCACGCGGAAAGCAGGTGAAACGCTCGCCCTGGCTCCGGCCGCGAAGTTTGCCAACAAACGGAACATGGAGAATCCCGAGCTCTACGCGGTGTTTCCATTCCGCCTGGTCTCCTTTGAAAAGCCAAACGCAAAGCTCGGACTGGGAGCCCTGAAACATCGCTGGGACAAGGGAAATTTCGGTTGGCGTCAGGACGACCTTTTCATGGCGTATCTCGGCCTGGCTGACGACGCCCGCAAGTACCTGGTCGGCCGGGCGAGGAATCATCACAAGGGGTCTCGCTTCCCCGCCTTCTGGGGTCCGAACTACAACTGGGTGCCCGATCAGGACCACGGTGGGGTGCTGACGAAAACGCTCCAGACCATGCTCATGCAGACTGACCCATACTCGAACAAGGTTTACCTGCTGCCCGCCTGGCCCCGTGATTGGAACGTGAAGTTCAAACTCCATGCGCCGCGGCACACCACCATCGAAGGCGAGTACCGAGACGGAGCAATGAAGAGCCTGAAAGTCCTCCCCGAATCACGCCGCGCCGACGTGGTGGTCGTAGAATCTCCGACCACGGCCAACTGAAAAAACAGACGCGTGTCAGGCATTCGCACTCCGGGCGGGACACGTGCTGTCGCGTGCGGCCCTGCGTTGGTCGACATCGCCAATGCCCGTGGTTCCCATCAGGCCATCATAATCTGCATCATTGTGCCTTCACCACGGTAACCTTAAACCCGCCCTTTGCTTTCAGCTTCTCCAGGAGAGCTTTCGATTCCGGTGTGAATTCCTGGCCCGCCGAAACAGTGAGAAACGCGATCCTTTTCATCCCTTCGAGCGGCGTCAGGTCGGTGGTTGGCGTGTGGGCAATGTTGAGCTCGCTGATGTTAGTGTCCTGCAGCGGGGACAGGTCAGTGACTTTGGTCGATGCGATTTGGAGGCGGCCGAGGGTCAGGACTTTCTTCAGCGGAGACAGGTCAGATACAAGTGTGTTGTTCATATCCAGAGTGTAAAGCTGCGTACTGTCTGTGAGTGGAGACAGATCGGCTACCACTGTGCCGCTCAGATTGAGATTCCTGATTGGCGCACCCGCGAGCGGGGTGATGTCGGAGACTGGAGTATCTACGAATTCCAGCCTGTCCAGGGGCATGCTTTTCAAAGGTGACAGGTCGCTGACCTTCGTAAAATTAAATCCGAGTCGGGTAATCGGCATGCCGGCGAGTGGCGAGAGGTCAGAGACCTTCGTCCTCTCAAAGTAGCATTCCTTGAGTTTCTTTCCTGCCAGGGGCGCCAGCGTCTCCGTCCTCAGCGTTCCGGAACAATTGAAGATTTCGAGGGGCATGTCCTTTACGATGTCGATCTTGAATACCGAAGAATCACGCACATCCAGATACTGAAGCGGCATGCCTTCGATGGGGCTCAGATCCGTCGTGTGGTGTGAAGCGTCCAGGCGTTTCAGCTTCATGCCGCGCAGGACGCTGATGTCTTTGACCGGGGTGTGGAAGAGGGTGAGTGTTTCGAGCGGCATGCCAGCCAGCGGTGAGATATCTACGATGCTGGTGTAGGTGGCATACAGGTGTTTGAGCTTGAGGCCGCGAAGTGGCGAGATGTCCTTCATGGGCCAGATGTGGACGATACTGAGGGACTCGATAGATGACATTTCACTTAACGGCGAGAGATCAGTCACACGGGTGTCGGAGACATCAAGGTGTTTCAGGCTCATGCCGCGCAGGGCGGTGATTTCCTGGATTGGCTGGAAGCTGATGTTCAGGTATTCGAGGGGAAGTCTGTTCAGTGGGGAAAGATCGGTGACAGGCGTCGCTGTGATATCGAGATACTTGAGCGGCATGCCGATCAGGGCGTGGACCTGACGTAGTTTCCGGTGGTTAGTCAGGGTGAGTTTCTGGATGGGGAAGCCGGAGAGAGGGTGGATATACTTCAGCTCGTCATCGTGATGGATGCTCACGACAAGAAACCGGTTCGTCGTGTCCGTATAACTCCACATGAACTGGTTGACGCCTTTCTGTTTCTGATTGATCTCCACGAGCTTTTTGGCAACGGCACCGCTCTGCTCATGGCGCAAACGCCCTTTGACCTGGTCATAGAAACCAACACATGCTTCCGCGGCCCGGGCGTCGCCGATGCTGTATCGGGCCTCATCGAGGAGCGCCTGTAGTGATTTGTTGTCTTTCTCCGTCGCGGAATCGGCGGCCTGTTCCATGAGCGCCACGGCACGCTCGTTGACTTTGGCGCTGTCGCTCCATTTGCCCGCCCTGTAGAGAAGTTTCGCGGCGCGCAGGAGGTTCTTCCAGTCAGTCTCATTCTCGATGCCGGCGATCAGTTCCTCCGCGTTGGTGAGGTCTCCCTGTAGCGCTTTCAACTCAGCCAGGGCGTTGCGGGCCTCCGTGATCGATTCGTCTTTTTCGATGGCTTTCATGTAGAAATCTTCAGCCTCAGCGTAGTCCTTTCTGGCTTCCGCATATTTGCCCCTGGCAAAAAATATCCAGGGCGACCCCTTCAAGACGGATTCAGCATCGGCGATCCGACGCTCGGTCTCCACGAACCGGCCCGTCTCCGCAGTACGAACGGCTTGTAGAGAGAAACGCTTCGACGCGGCCATCGCGTCTTTTCGTTGTTGTCTGTATGCCTCGGTAGCTTTTGCCTCGCTGGTCTTTGCCTTTTCCTCGCTGATCTCGGCGTTTTTTTGCGCGACCTCTGCCTGGTCCCGCTGATGGCTGACACGCTGAAAGGCAACACCCACGACGAGGCAGATGATCGCTACGGCGACACCGACCGCTGAGGCCACCGTTTCGGGCTCCACCCGCGCGAGTTTCAGGCTACGGGTTTCTGGCCCCATCAGCTCTATGTGCGGGAAGGCCGTCGCATGGTCTCCGGTTACGTGATGACACAGGCGAACTGTGAATCGAGAAGGACAGTGGCCGATTCCGTCGGGTTGGCGTCATACCCGATGGACTCCCACTTCTGCCAGCGCGTGGTCGTGGAAGAAGACGGGAAAGTGACCGTGCGAAACGAGGGAGGTTTTGGGCGCGGATGCCCGAGGCCCTATCCTGTTTCCTATCGCTCCATCGTTCCCAGAAAGGAGGAGTGCTTGAATCTGTTGGTGCCGGTCTGCCTTTCCTCATCGCATGTTGCTTATGGTTCAATCCGCATGGAGCCGGTATTCATGATCCTCGGTCAAAGCGCCGGAGCAGCCGCCGCTTTGGCGATTGACGAGGGGAGCGACGTGCAGGATCTCGATTATGCGAAGCTGAAGGCAAAGCTGGAAAAGGACGGACAGCGCCTGGTCTGGCTCGATCGGCCTCCGGCAACACCAGTGAGACCTCTTGCGGGTCTGGTGATGGATGATGCTGCGGCAAAAATGACCGGCCTGTGGACATCCGGAACCCTTGCTCCCGTGTGCGGCCCAGCCTGCATCCACGACGGCAATAGTGGCAAGGGCGAAAAGACGGCGACCTTCGAATTCAAAGTCCCGAAGCCGGGCCACTATCAGGTGAAGCTTCTCTACGTAACCAGCGGGAACCGATCAACGAAGACGCCTGTGACCGTGTCGCTCGGCGGCGTCAAGAAAGACATCGTCGTCAATCAGCGAAAGAGCGATGGGGTCGGCAAGTCACTGGGAACCTATCGGATCGAAGATGCCGTGACCGTCACCGTGTCCACTCGCGATACTGATGGCTTCGTCGTCGTCGATGGTGTACAGCTTTTGCCGAAGCCGTAACTTGGCTGGCCGGGCCGGCTCCCAGCCGGTCCAAAGCCTAAAAGGTATTTCTGAAGAAGCCGGCTGCGTGCCGGTGCGCTCGCGGGCTCGATCCAGCGCAAGCCGGAGGCTTACGCCACAGAGCGTCTCAACCTGAATGGGCAAAACAATGACACAACCACTCTCACCTGCATGGCGTTTCAATCAGAAGCACTGGGCAGGTTACATCTCCGGTGGTGACGAACACGGAATCGAGGTGACCTCAGGCGCGGACACTGCGCCCGTAACTCGACGGATGTGTATGAACGTTGAGCATTACTTCGTGGCTGACCGGACGGGGCTTTTCGTGCCGAGGCGACACGCTCCTCTGCACGCTGCATCCTCTGATGGGAATGTTCGCCTCAGAATCGAGCCGCATGAGGATTGGCGAGTTGAGACCAGTGTCACCTACACCTTGCTCGACCACGTGATTGAAGCTGAGTTTTCTTTTTCATTCGAGGCTGACTACCGCGACTTTCATGCGCTGGTCAGCAATTACTTTCATCAACCCACAGAGCCCTGGCTGCCGCTCGGAGGCGAGTGGGTGCAGCCGAAACTCAACGATCTCGAACACCGCACGTGGGCGAGGGATTCACAATCGGCGCAGATGGAGGCGGCAAAGATGGAGCTGACGCATCAGTCGGGCGAAGTGCCGCAGGACATGGAGCGCCCCATCGACGAACAGCTTTATGACCATCCTGTCATGGTCACTCCAATCGGTGAATCCGGCTGGAGTATCGTGCATGCGGTCGAAAAGGAATTCTGCCCCAGCCTGTCCGCCAATCGTCGCTGGCGTGCGCACGATTTCAGTATCATCGGGAAGGACGTCAACGCAGGCGATACTGTCAGTTGCCGGGCGTGGATGGCCTATGCCAGGCTCGACCACCCCCAAGAGGCGCTCACTCTGACACGCAAGTGGATTGGTGTCTGATAAGAGGTCGCGCACAAAAAATATGAACGACGACACCGGATGAACGAGCACATGAAACCATTGGCCTGCCCTTTCTGCGCCGGGCTTATCAGTTTGGCTATGGCCACTTCAGGATCACATTTTCGGGTCAGGGCCGAGAACATACAGCTCTTATTCCTGGTAGCTCTTCTAGCAGTCATCCCCCCTACTCAGTCCACACAAGGTTCAGTTCCGGGATGACCATGGTCTGTTCGCGGGTGATTTCGGGTACGCGGTAGTGGCCGGGCACCCAGCGCAGAATGTTCTCCCCGTCGCGGTCCACCAGGCCGCTGATGTCGATGGTGTTCATGGGGACGGTGATGGCCTGGTCGTTGAGCACGATGTGCTGGATCACTTGATCGGGACATTCGAGGAAGAGGCGTTTGCCCGGCCAGGCCTTGGGCAGGGCGAATTTCGTCTCCAGGTAGGTGTAGGTGATTTTCTCGCCTTTCTTGACCGGAGTCAGGACTCCCACATCGCGGGCGGCGAACCAGGGGCCGTCCAGCGGGGTGGTCGCCACCGTCGCGGGTACGGCTTCGACGAAGAAGAGGCCGGTGACGCCGGACGGTCGGCCGCGCCGGCCTTCCTTGTCGAGTCTCGGCGTGGTGCCGTCGACTTCGAGCGCCAGAGTGATCGCGCCGCTCTTTGCCTGGTCGGTGATATCGAGAGTGAAGCTGGCGTGCCCTCCGGGACGGAGCGGGTGTCGGACCTTGGCCAGTTCGCCATTGATCCACAATCTTCCCTGCGGAATCACGCCGTAGGACCACCTGGAGCGGAAACAGAGGTTGATGCGTCGGCCTTGCCAGGGCGCGGGGATCGCGACCGTCCTGCGGAACTGTGCCTTCGCGTCCTCGGGGACGCCCATGGCCGCGAAGCTGCCCAGTTTCACCTCCTTCGCATCGCCGGTCTCCCCGTCAACCGACATCTGCCAGCCTTTGACGACCGCGATCACGTCATCAGGCACCGGAATGGGCTGCGGTTTGGCCGTGTCGGGCAGGATCGGCAGTTCGCGCCAGATGTTCGCCTGTGCCTTGAACCAGTCCAGACCGGCGCGGGCGATCTCCGCGCGTGGCGCGATGTAGACGCGGGCCTTCATCTTCTCCCATGTTTCCTCCGACAGCGTCATCGTGCCGTCCCGCCATTCGACCTTGACCTTGGGATGACCGAGGGCGCTGACTTCCACCACTTCCGTGACCTTGTCCGCCCGGCGAATGCGCGGCGCGGCGGCGATCGTGTCCTCGCCCTTGCGCGTCATCCGCGCCAGCGGATACAGGTCGTACACACCGTTCTTGCTGCGCCAGATGTCGGCCCAGACGCCATTGCCCCAACTGTCGCGCTCCACACCGACGGCCGTCAGGAACTCGTCGAGCAGCTTGCCGCGGTCCTCGGCGTTGACCCAGATGCCTTTCTCGTCCTTCATCCGCGTGAAGAAAATGGTGCCGAGCAGGATGATCTTGCCTCGTCCCAACTGCGCCTCGGCGATCGCCATGGTGCCGTCCTCAACCCAAGTCGCGACCGGGCGGACAGCGGCGGCTTTCTCATCAACCGGCGCGTACGAGACTGCCCCGGAGTTCTCGTTGCCGAGCCAATCGATGGCCACGCCGCTGCCGTAGAAGGTCTTGCCGCGCATACTCGGTAGCAGGTCCTGGTCCTCGCCCATGCGGATCTCGGCCTGCTCCCAACGGTGGAAGTTCTCCTTGCTCATCCATTTCGGCATGACCTTCAGACCGAGCGATGCGGCCAGCGGCCAGGCGTCGGCGAGGTCGGGCAGGTGCCGGGCCGTGTGATGCTGGGCGACGAAGATGCCGCCGCGCTCGACGTAGCGGCGGATGCCGGCGACTTCCTGCTCGGTCATCTGCACGGTGCCGGTGTCCATGACCACCGGGAACTGGTCGATGATGCCGTTGGTCAGGTCGGGCGTCTCGATCTGGGCGAAGTTACGCCCCACCTGCTGCAGCGCACCGCGGCCAACGTGCCAGTTCATCGGTTCGTCGAAACCCAGGCGCAGATTGCGCGCACTGAAGAGGATGCCGATGGGTGGTGTGGGCAGATGCATCTTGCCGAAGCACTTGATCAGTTCCAGGTTCTCGTCGAACCACTCTTTTACGCCGGGAGTGTCCTTGTAGTGGGTAGTGGCGAAGACCATGTCGATGGCATCGTTGCCGTACATGATGTTGAAGGTGATGGCGCTCTGGAAGTCGGTGGCGTGGCGTGGCGGGCCGCCCTGCTCGACACTCCAGGGAATGCCGTGGGCGCGTGCGATCTTCGCACCTGTGAAGGGGCACCAGTAGCCGCTGGCCCCGCCGGTATCATGCACGTAGGCGCCGTAGCGCTCTGCGAGCCCGATCGCCTGGTCCATGTGGTTGATCAGCGCCATCATCTTCAACGGCCGGTTCGGATCGACCGAGCGGGCCGCCCGCAGCGACTGCTCGACCCCGCGCATGCGCAGCCAGGTGACAAAGTTGGTGGCATCATACCAGCGACGGTTCTCATGCTTGGTCATCTCCGGGTAGGGACGCGGCGGCAGTTCGCTCAGGGTGACGAACCCGATCGGCGGAATGCCCTCCATGCGCAGGACCAACTGGTTCTTGCCGGAGCGCAGAGCGTCGTCCAGATCGAAGCACACGGTCAGTTCTTGCGCGCGGTCACGGGTAACTTGCTTGAGTGGCCGGCCGTTGAGGGAGGCGTCGCAGTATTTGCTGCGCAAGCCAGGGCGTTCGATGTGTAGGAACTTGAGATATGGGAGTTGCCCGGCGGCCACCGTGATTCCTCGTCGAAGCCAGTAATCGGCGAACTTCGTTTTGCTGTGCTGTCTGCCTTTGTAGGTCAACAGCATCGGGTCGTTGCTGCGCACCGGTACCCAGCCGTCTTTGGGGATTGCCTTCGGGGACGGCGCGGCGCCGGCTTTGGCGTATTCCGCATACTTCTCGATATCGTAGTCCGCGACGCCTTCCCACCCATCGCAGGCCAGATCGATGCTGGTCTCGTCGAAGCCCAGGAAGTCGCGAGAGATGGGTACCTTCACGTCAGCCCAACTCGCATAGATACCCCGCCGACCGTGGT